>Ga0056111_1000058_pt1 | contig 28934 bp, 31 predicted proteins | sample WorMetloBBELIZE2_FD_83874 | JGI IMG/M metagenome (GOLD analysis project Ga0056111, IMG submission 83874) | Marine gutless worms symbiont microbial communities from Max Planck institute for Marine Microbiology, Germany - Olavius longissimus B... ... | reverse complement strand
TCAATTTTTTGCGGCTCCCCCCTGCACCCCCCCCCGATTTTTCAAGGTTAAGGAAATTTTTGGTTTTGCGTGTGCGACCAGAGGGAGCGCGCCCGAGGTGCGGTGGGGTTGTCGTCGTTCGCGCCCCGCAGGGCGCGAGACCGCTGGGGTATGTAAATGATGAAGAGAAAAGAAATATCGTCATAGACAAGCCAAAAGCCAAACTCATCAAAAAAGCATTTGAACTCTACGCAACTGGCGAATACCCTCTGTTTGAGATCCGAAAGAAAATCAACAGAGCGATAATCGGTTCGAACCTTTGATCAATTTCCTAAAAGCCACCAACCAAGCCGAAAAAATCGCTGCACAAGAAAATCCCGAAGGGATTCGGGATTTTCTCAAAAAGATTGGTTCGAACTTCCACATCGCCGAGCGCACGCTGGCGTGCGAGCTGAAAAAACCGTGGCGCGTAGCGCGTTCTTGGCATTCTGTGTCGCTTTGCGACACTCCACATTCTGCCGTTTCGGGCAAAAGTGAAAATTGGCGGAGAGAGTGGGATTCGAACCCACGGTACGTTTCCGTACACACGCTTTCCAAGCGTGCTCTTTCGGCCTCTCAGACATCTCTCCATAAAGCCGGCAAGGATATAGCGATAGGCTTTTAATATCAACCGCTAACTCTTTTTGTAGCAAAGAAAGTTTTAAGCAGCGCAGAACATTCCTTCTCCAGAATGCCGCCAATAATTTTTGGCTGGTGATTGGATATTGCAGAGTGAGGTAAATTCATGACCGAACCACAAGCTCCGGTTTTTAGGTCATAAGCTCCAAAGACTAAGGTATTTACTCTGGCATGAATTATTGCCCCGGCGCACATCGCACATGGCTCCAAAGTGACGTATAAAGTTACATTAGGCAATCGGTAGTTTCCCAATATTTTTGCCGCTGAGCGCAAGGCTATTATTTCGGCATGAGCACTTGGGTCATTTGTGCTAATTGGTTGATTATGTGCCGCGCTAATAATTCTATCGTCTTTTACAATAATCGCGCTAACTGGCACTTCATCCTGGTCTTTGGTTTTTTTGGCATATTGCAATGCTCGCTGCATCCAGTTTTTATGTGACATGATGTGTTTTGGCTCGTACATTATTTGTTGGCACTCCCAGCCAATCAGCCCATTTTATAAATAGGCTCTTATCAAATGCGGCAACTGCGGAATGCCCTTGCAAACTAGCAGAAGAGATTTCTTCTCCGGACAAAGTACAAGAAAAACCACCAGTCTTTTCTAAAATAAAATTCCCGCCGGCATGATCCCAAATATGCTGTTTGCCATGCAGATAGATATGATAGCGCCTGGCAGCAAGCCAACACCACTCCAGCGCAACTGACCCCAGATTGCGCTGCGAGGCAAAAGGCATTTCTTTCATTAATTTGCTGCTTAAATTGTATTCCAGTCGTTTAAAATCTATTAAAGCAATTGCCTTGTCCAAAGATGCCGGGGAGTTTTTGTTCACAAGTAAAGGTTTGCTATTTAACATTACCCTGGAATGTTTGCTGGCGCTGAAACATTCATCACGTAATTGGGTCGTAAATTACCGTTGCCGTCACTGTACCTTGTTCTATTAAAGCCAGAGAAATGGAAAAAAATGGCAGGCCTGCGGCAAAATTGCTGGTACCGTCTATTGGGTCTAGGCACCAAAAACTTGTTTGTGAATTTAGGATGGAGATTTGTTCGGACTTAGACATTTCTTCACCTAACAAAGTAATTTCAGGGTATTTTTGTGTTAATTTGTTTTTGATAAATTTTTGAGTCTCAAGGTCAGCCAAAGTAACAATGCTGCTGTCATCTTTGTACCTGGCTTTGACTCTAGCAAAATTAGGTAGCAGATATTTTTGCGCGGCTTCTTTTATAATATTTATAATGTCGGCAAGATTTATTTCTTGTCGCATACAAGACTTATCGTTAAGTTTAGTACAGGATAATACTAGGGTTTAATACGAATTGGGGTATTAATACCTACCAATGACCATATCTCATCCATATCCGAATTTTTAATTGCGATACAGCCGTTAGTCCAGTCGCGACCTCTTTTTCTTATAATTGCCTTTTCGCTTATACCATTAGGAGTACCATGAATGACTATGCTATTACCAGGATTAGCCCTGACACTTCTGGCTCTTAAAACATCAATATAATTAGGATAGGAAATATGAATCGACTTGAAAAATTTACTGCTGGGGTTTTTAAAATCCAGAACATAAGTGCCTTCCGGAGTTTTATTATCCCCCATCATAACTTTACGCCCAACAGGGTTAAGCCCAAGAGCAATATTATAGGCTTTGATTATCTTGTTATGTTTGCGTAAATACATTTTTCTGGCAGATTTATCAACTTCTACCAGCGTGACTTCTTTTGAGGAGCAACCTAAAGTCATGCTAAAAACAATAACCAGTATTATGGCTAAAAAACTCCGCATTGTACTTTTATAAAAAATAAATATAACAATATGAATCAGCATTATACCAAACCATTCTAACACTTTACATCAAAAATTATAAATTCCTGGAAAAATTATTATAGAAGCTAACACGATAACTTGTAGAGCAATAAACGGTAAAACTCCCTGATAAATATCCATGGTTTTTATTTGCCGTGGCGCCACGCCTTTTAAATAAAACAGGCTAAAACCAAATGGCGGAGTTAAAAATGAAGTTTGCAGATTCATCGCGATCAAAATTGCAAACCAACTCATGCTGATACCTAAAGTTTCTGCTACTGGCATCAGTATTGGCACTATAATGAAAGATATTTCAACAAAATCTATAAAAAACCCCAGTAACATAATTACTAACATCGACAAAATTAAAAACCCCCATTTTTCTCCCGGGAGCTTTAACAGTAATTCCTCGACGACCACATCACCTCCGCTATAGGTAAAGGCCATGGAAAAAGCCGTAGCACCCAGCAATATTGCGAATATCATTGCAGTTACCTTAACTGTTTCTTTGGCACTGGCAAATATTATGCGCCAGCTGGCCTTTTTATAAAAAGCCGCCAGGACAATAGCGCCCACGCCACCAAGCGCGGAAGACTCCGTTGGGGTAGCAACACCATAAAAAATAGAACCTAACACTACCACAATCAAACTCAAAGGTGGAATTATGGCTATAAGTGCCCGTTTGATTTTTTGTGCTTGTTTCGTGTTAGTGATTAAAAGCGCGGGAGCTGAATCTTCTTTATATTTGCTGTAGATGAATATGTAAGTAATATATAGAATCACCAAGGCGACGCCAGGCAATACTGCGGCCTTGAATAGCTCACCAACCGGCACTCCCAGTACATCTCCCAGGATAATAAGCACGATAGAAGGCGGGACTATTTGTCCCAGAGTTCCCGACGCACATATGGTACCACAGGCAAGAGATCTGGAATATTTGTAACTTAACATTATTGGGAGTGAAATAAGCCCCATAGCTACAACTGAAGCTCCCACCACTCCAGTTGATGCTGCAAGCAGTGCGCCTACCAAAACTGTGGATATAGCAAGCCCGCCGTTTATATTGCCAAATAAGGTTCCCATAGCCTCCAGCAGTTGTTCGGCCAATTTGGTTTTTTGTAAAACCATACCCATAAAGATAAACAAGGGAATTGCCATCAAGGTTGAGTTTTCCATTATGCTTTGAATCCTGTATGGCATAAAGGCGAACATATCCTGACCTTCGGCAATTAAGCCAAAAATCACCGCTACTCCTCCAAACGTAAAAGCCACCGGAAAACCGAATAACAATAAGACGAGTGCTGTTGCGAACATCATGATTCCTATCATTGTTGTCTACTTTTTATATCCTGTAAGGCAATAATTGCCTTTATTAACATCCCGATACTGCTTAATACAATTGCAGCAAAGGCTATTGGAATCATGGATTTAATTAACCAGCGGTAGGGTAAGCCTCCCGGGTCACCGCTACGCTCCCCCAAATCATAAGAGTCTGCGACAAAGCCTAAGCTATACCAGAATACTAAACCTGCAAAGGGCAAAATAAAAATTATTACCCCGGCTATATCAATTATGGCTTGGCGTTTGGAGTTTAATCTGTCATAAATAAAATCGACCCGGACGTGACTTTCGGTGGTTAAAGCATAAGACACACCAAGCATGAAAACACAGGAATACAGGTGCCATTCAAGCTCCTGAAAACCTATGGACACATCATTAAATACGTAACGCATGATCACATCATAAAAAACACTCACCAGTAATAACAGCAGCAATATGGCGGCTATTACCCCCAGAGCTTTGGAGAACTTGTCAATAAATCGCACCAAGGTCTGTAGCATTATTATTTACCAGAGTTTATTTGCGACTGACAGTGTCAAGATACAATTTATCAGAGATATTAGTCCAGGCCCTGACTTTTGCCAAATATTCTGCTTGTGATTCCTGTATTTCCTTGGCCAGGGGGTCTTTGGCTGCGCGTTCTGCAAGCAGATCTTGATTAGCCTTTTTCATTGCTTGCAATACTGCAGGCGGAAAGGATTTAACTTTAATATTAGGGTAATCTTTTTTAATCATAGCCCAGTTTTTAGCACTTGCATGAGTTGAGTGCGCGTACATGTTATATGCTACCACTCGCATTGCAACCTTTAAAATTTCCTGCAAATCTTTTGGCAGTCTGGCAAAACTTCTTTTATTGATCAAAAATTGTAATTCTGCACCAGGCTCATGCCATCCGGTGTAATAATATGGAGCAATTTTATGAAACCCCATGCGAAGATCCAAAGATGGTCCTACCCACTCCAGGGCGTCTATGGTGCCTTTTTCCAAAGATGTGTATAGTTCACCTACTGGAATGTTGACAGGCTTGGCGCCAACTCTGGCTAATACTTCACCGGCAAACCCTGGGATTCGCATCTTAAGACCTTGTAAATCTTTAATGCTATTTATTTCTTTTTGGAACCAGCCACCCATTTGGTTGCCAGTATTACCCCCCGGGAATGACAGAATATTATGCCTGGAGTAAACTTTTTGCATTAACTCCATGCCGCCGCCATAGTAAAACCATGCGTATTGCTCCGGCGCGATCATGCCAAACGGCATGGTGGTAAAATACAGAGTATTAGGATCCTTGCCTTTCCAATAGTACGAAGCGGAATGACCTATATCGTATTGACCAGCTTTGACCATATCAAAAACTCCAAAAGGAGCTTTATGTTTATTTTTGGAATCAATGCGAATTATTAATCGTCCATTTGACATGGTTTTAACCATTTTTGCCAGGTTTTTGGTCACATCTCCAAAAATTGGAAAATTGGCTTGCCAGGTTTCGGCTAGTTTTAATCTATAGACCTTGTCAGAGGCATGTATAGGTTGGCTAATAAGCAAAACCAAAGCCGCAAGAACCGGCATAAGTTTTACCATCGATTGTTTGTTATATTTCATAAAAATCCTCCTAGATATTTGATGACTACGTGATTATTAACAAACTTATAAGCTCATATTATAATCACAACTAGTACAGTTTTAATGTACACTATTTATTTAATATGACGATAGGCTGCAAACATAGAACTGCGGATACAAAAGGGGGATATTTCGAAACCAAAATTAAAAATATTCTAGCTTCAGCCAATATAATTGTAAATGGCGACAACCCGTGGGATATCCAGGTGCTTAACCCTAAGTTTTACCGTGAGGTTTTGTTAAAAGGTTCTCTTGGTTTGGGAGAATCTTACGTTAATGGTTGGTGGGAGGTTGAACAGCTTGATCAAACTATAGCACAAATTTTAGCGTCTGATATTACCAAGAAAAATAGATTTTTTTTCGATGTGGTCAGTCAGTTACTGGCTAGATATGTAAATTTACAAAAAAGGACTAGAGCTTTTAATGTTGGCAAGCAACATTATGACATTGGTAATGATTTATATGAAAAAATGTTAGACAAAAGCATGGTCTACACCTGTGGTTATTGGAAACGGGCAAATAGTTTGGATGACGCACAAACGGATAAACTGGATCTTGTGTGCCGCAAGTTAAATTTAAAACCTGGGATGAAGCTTCTGGATATTGGTTGTGGTTGGGGTAGTTTAGCAAAATATGTTGCGCAAAATTATGGAGTAAAAGTGTTTGGAGTTACCGTATCGCAAAGACAGCTGCAGCTAGCAAAAAAGATATGTAGAGGCCTGCCCATTGAACTTAAGCTGCAAGATTATAGAGAAATTCGAGGTCAGTTTGATGCAGTTGCGTCCTTGGGTATGTTCGAGCATGTAGGGCATAAAAATTTTCTAACTTACATGCAAGTGGTCGAAAGATGCCTTAAACCAGATGCTAAATTTTTACTGCAAACGATAGGTAAAAATGAATCAACCTTTGGGGTTAATACCTGGATTGCCAAGTATATATTTCCAAATGGCGAGATTCCGTCATTGAAACAAATAGCGGAAAGTCTGGAACCTACGTCATTACTAATTGAAGATGTGCATAATTTTAGCGTGGACTATGAGAAAACCTTGTTAGCTTGGTTCAGTAATTTTCACAATTCCTGGGCTGAGTTAAAACAAAACTACTCAGCTAAATTCTACCGTATGTGGAAATACTATTTATTATCATGTGCCGGGGCTTTTAGGGCAAGGGATTTACAATTGTGGCAGTTTGTAATTTCTAAAGGTCACCCACCAATAGCTTATCGTAGGCCTGAGTAAAAATACATGGATTGTCCAGTTAAGTTTGATTTGTCACTGCTAAAGCCCAGGTTCTGGCCGACCTGGTTGGGGGTGGCGGTGTTATTTCCTTTTTCCCTATTGTCTACCTCTGTTCGTCATAAAATTGCTGGTTGGTTTGGAAAAATAGCCTATAAACGCAATAGCAAACGTCGAAATATTGTAAAAGCTAACTTGAGCTATTGTTTTCCTGAATACTCTAAATCCAAAGTGGGTAATTTGGCCCAAGAACACTTTAAGTATGCCGCCATCGGTATGTTGGAATTTTGCGTACATATTTTTGCCAGTAAAAAAAGACTCAAAAGCATGCTGATTATTGACAATCAGGAATATCTGGATTCGGTTGTTGATAAGCAAGGGGTCTTATTTTTATTGGTGCATTCACCCATGTTGAATTTTATGGCTACTGGTATTGGCAAGTATAAGTGTAAGGGGACTTATAACCCTTTTCATAACTCAGTATTAGATTATTTGGTGCTGCACGCTAGATGCAGGTTTGCAAGCGGCCTTATTCCCAGGCAAGATGGTTTCAGGCCAATAGTGAGGGAATTGAAAAATAAGAGACCATTCGTCTATCTGCCAGATGAAGACTTTGGTCTTAAACACGCAACCATGGTAAAGTTTTTTGCAGCTGACAAGGCAACTTTAAATATTCCAGCAAGACTTGTGAAAATTACCGGTTGTTTGGCAATTCCGCTAATGATTGTATGGGATGAGAGTATAAACAAATACCGGATGAAAAGTTTACCGCCGCTTGATAACTATCCAAGTGGTGATGCTAAAACAGATGCTCGGACTCTAAATCAAGCTTTTGAAAAATTAATAAAACCACACCTGACTCAATACATGTGGACTTTAAAACTTTTTAAAACCAGACCTGCAGGCGAAACATCTATCTATTGAACTTGTTGGTTGATTAAAAGCTTAACCTTTTGGTTTGGCTCATCTACTTCTACCGTACCAATAAAATCACCAGCAGAAGAGACCGCATTACCAGACAGACTTACTCTGGCCGAAACATTTACCGGCATAAATTTTGATATGGCCAAATCAGGCAGCATGGCCATGCTGTCATTGAGTTTGATTGTAACCGGCAGCTTTGCTACTTGGGATTTAGTTGCTGCCAATGGCATTTTTGGCCCGGTTTTTGCCTTGGCATACACAAATATCGTAGCATCTTCAGGGGCTTGATCTTTAAACTTTGGGTCAAGGCTTATGGTGACTTCAATGTAGTTATTTTGGGCATCAGCTTTACTTAACGGCATTAATCCCAGCTGACTTCTGGCGGCATTTATCGCCTTTCTTACCGGCACTGCATCTTTTGCGTTAACTATGCCAAGTAAAAACTCCCAGTGTTCGATGGCTTTTTTAAATTCTCGATTTTGGAAATGGTATTTGCCAAGCAAGAATCTGGCATCCATGTTATTAGGTGAAATTTTCAATGACTTTTGTATTAGTTCAAGAGGCTCTCCTGCCAGGCTGCCATTTTGTTCGGAAACCGCATGAGCCAGTTGTGTCATTACCCATGAATCTTCCGGCTCCAGTTTAAGTGCCTGGCGGTAGGCGCCTACAGCCTTGTCTTTGTTGCCTACAAAACCATAGGAGTTAGCCAACATGATCCAGCCATCAATATCGTCGGGATTTTTCGCAAGCTTTGCTTCAAGGTTTGCCATAGCTAGCGCAATGGACGGTTGTTCTTCCACAGATTGCTGATTTATCAGCGGCATAGTTTCCAGTTTGGTTTTGGTTTTCTGATAGGTCGCAAAACTTAAAATCGGCACTAGTATTGTTACAAATGCTATCGCGATTGCTTTATTTTTATTGACAGGTGTTGTGTTCGGTTCATGTTTGTTGATAGCAGAATTTGCAAAATCAAGTTGCAGATCTTCTTTGGCGGTTTCGAACTGTTTATGAGTTATGGAATCTTCATTAAGGTCATGTTCAAGCTCAAGGATTTGTTCTTGCAAAATGGCAGCATTCATATTTTCAGCATCCATTCTAAGTGGTCTTGGCCTTATAATTGGCATTATCAGAACAAGAATACTGGCTACCGTTAATAATACGGCAATAGTAAAAAAGCTCATTGCTTTAATGCCTCTTTAATTTTTTGGCGCTGTTCTTCGTTTATATTGCGAGATTGTCCAGAGTTTCCTTTTCTAATTCTGCTTACAAGAATCCCTAGACCTATTGTTCCCAGAATAAGCGGTAGTGCCCACAAAATATAAGTGGAGGCCTTAAGCGGTGGCCGATAAAGCACAAAATCTCCATAGCGATCCAGCATCCATTCTTTAATCTGTTCGTCACTCATGTTTTTATTTACGATCATATCGTACACTTTATGTCGCAAATCTTTGGCAAGCTCAGCATTAGACCCGGCAATATTGGAGTTTTGACACTTAAGACAACGTAATTCCTCTATCAGGCTAAAATATCTTTTTTCCTGCGCAGAGTCTTTGAACTCAAGCGCGTCAATTGGCCCGGCATTTAGACTGGCGCTGCATATAAAATAGATAAAAAGCAAATATTTTCGCATATTAATTCAACTTAATTTTGGGCTTGAATTTCTTTAATTTTTGGCAGCAGTTCCTCTTGCCAGCTAGACCAGGTTATCGGTCCTGTATGCTTGAATATTATTTGACCTTCAGGCCCAATTATATAGGTCTCAGGCGCACCATATACCCCGAAATCTATTCCTATGTCGCCTGACTGATCATCAGCGTTCAATGTGTATGGATCGCCTAGCTGTTGTAACCAGATTTTAGCTTTTGTTGGCTCATCTTTCCAGTTTATGCCATAAATTTTGACTTTGCCAGTATTGGCGATACGCATCAGAATGTTATGTTCGGCTCGACAGGAGGGACACCAGGTAGCCCAGACATTAACCAGGCTCACCTGTCCTAATAAATCTTGTTTGCCAAACGTTTTACCATCAAGAGTTTTAGCGCTAAAATCAGGCGCAGGTTTACCGATTAAAGGTGAGGGTACGTTAGTTGGATCCAGCTTTAGGCCTATGCCAAGAAAAATAAACAACCCTGTAATAAGGATTACAACAGCAATTAGAACCTTATTCATGTTGTATTTTTTCGTGTTTTGGGCGGAAAGCGTTTTTGATTGATTTTAATTTTTTTGTGAACGGACTCTATTATATCTATATCTAAAACTTCGGCTATTCTTATAAGATAAATTTGAATATCGGCAATTTCCAGGGCTATTTGTTTTAGTTTTGCGGCATCAACATTTTTAGCCTGCTCAAGAGTTAGCCATTGGAAGTGCTCCATTAATTCACCAGCCTCCACGCTTAAAGCCATTGCCAGATTTTTAGGATTGTGAAACTGTCGCCAATCCCGCTCTTCGGCAAATTGTTTAAGGTCACAGGTTAAATTATGTAGACTATCGGTCATTTCTGGCTTTTGCTATAGCTTGCAGAACTTGCTGTGGTGCGGTACCACCCGGATGTTTACGGGCATTCACTGAACCTTCAAGACTGATTGCCGCAAAGACATCATCCTCAATTACGGCAGAAAAACTTTTAAGTTCAGTCAAATCAAGTTCGTCAAGTTTTTTATTGCTGTTAATTGCCAGCCCTACAACCTTTCCCACTACATCATGCGCATCCCGGAATGTTAAACCTTTTCGCACCAAATAATCAGCAAGATCAGTGGCTGTAGCAAAACCTGCGGCGGCAGCCTTTAAGGTTTTGTTGCGGTTTACCTGCATATCAGGCAGCATTTTGCAGTATGCATGTAGAGAATCGGTAATAGTGGTTACGGTATCAAACAATGGTTCTTTATCTTCCTGATTATCCTTGTTATAGGCAAGAGGTTGTGATTTCATTAAGCTGAGAAGGCTTATCAGATTGCCGTAAACTCTAGCTGCCTTGCCTCGGATAAGTTCTGGCACATCCGGGTTTTTTTTCTGTGGCATGATAGAAGAGCCGGTACAAAATTCATCTGGTAGAACAACAAAATCAAACTGGGCCGACATCCACAAAATTATCTCCTCGGAAAAACGTGACAAATGTGTCATCAAGATAGAGCTGTCAGCGACAAATTCCAGCGCAAAATCTCTATCGCTTACCGCATCCAGTGAATTTTCACATATACCCTCAAATTCTAAAAGCTTAGCGGTCAATTCGCGGTCTATCGGAAATGTTGTGCCAGCCAGGGCCGCAGCTCCCAGAGGCATTTGATTTATGCGTTGTCTACAATTGACAAACCTTTGTTTATCCCGCCCCAGCATGGCATGCCAGGCTAATATATGGTGGCCAAAACTTACCGGCTGCGCTACCTGCAGGTGAGTAAACCCTGGCATGATAGTTTTATATTCTCGTTCGGCAAGGTCTAACAGAACTTTTTGTAATTCAGTTATCTTCTCAAGTACGACATCGGTTTGTTCACGCAGCCACAATCTTATATCAGTTGCCACCTGATCATTGCGAGACCGGCCGGTATGTAATTTTTTTCCTGCTTCACCAATTTTGTCGACCAGAGCGCGTTCAATATTCATGTGTACGTCTTCAAGCTCAAGTGACCAGCTGAAATTGCCTTGCTCAATATCCTGCTGAATTTCTGTAAGCCCGCTGATGATTGCCTGTTCTTCATCTGCGCTTAATATCCCGACTTTGCCCAGCATGGTGGCATGGGCAATTGAACCCTGGATATCCTGACGATAGAGTTTTTTGTCAAAATTTACCGAAGCGGTAAATTCATTTACAAATTCGTCAGTTGGCATGTTTAATCTGCCTTTAATATAACTGTCTTTCACTTAGCAGCAGCCGAAACCTCTTTTTGTATTATATCTTCCCTGGTGTTGGCTGTGACAACCCCGTGGATCTTTGGTATATATTTTTTTGCCGGAGACAGGGACTTGGACCTTGGAGGTCGTCTATCAAAGGCAATACGCCTTTTTGCCAGCTCGATTTTGTTATCAATGTACAGACCCAGGTAATCTCGGGTCATAACTCCGACTATCCTGCCGGCTATTTCATACCCGCCAGGTTCTAGAAACAACAAGGTTGGGGTAACTCTGATCCGGTATCTGTCGACCAAATCCCTGGCATTTATTTGTTTGCCGTCAAAGTCAATAAGGTTTTCATTGATGTCTATTTCAATTTTTCGAATGAGGACGCTGGAAGTTTCGGGATTGATTAATATCGGGTCCAGAAAATCTTCTTCCATCACTATGCAATATGGACAATCGGTAGCGCTGAACATTAGCAAGATAGCTTTACTCTCTGCTTTGGCAAGCTCCTGATCTGCCGCCAAATCATCAACCAGGGACACTCTTTCTGCATGAGCACTGGTTATTGTTAACAATAAAACCAATAAAAGTTTCTTTATCAAAGACATTTCATTCTCAACTATTTATAATTACTCTCGTCAATCAAAAACAGACAATGGCTGTTTATTAAAACGCTATATACGCATTTTATTGTACCCGGAATTTTATCCAGGACAAATTTTTAACAATTTATGACAAAAACTGTACGAATCGCAACGCGTAAAAGTCCACTGGCTTTGTGGCAGGCGGAGCATATTAAATCCAGAATTGAAGCTATGGATTCCGAGGTAAGTGTTGAGCTGATTAAAATCGTGACCGCAGGGGACAAAATTCTGGGTGCGCCGCTGGCAAAAATTGGTGGCAAGGGGCTTTTTATCAAGGAACTGGAGCAAGGCATATTGGCTGGCAAGGCTGATATAGCGGTGCATTCCATGAAGGATGTTCCTATGCAGTTGCCGGCCGGGTTTAAGTTAGGCGCAATTTGCAAAAGAGAGAATCCGTTGGATGCTTTTGTTTCCAGCAAATATTCCGAACTTTTAAAACTTCCACCTAAAGCGGTAGTAGGAACTTCAAGTTTAAGGCGCAAATGCCAGTTGTTGCATAGGCGTCCTGATCTTGACATTGTAGATTTGCGAGGCAATGTGAATACCAGGTTGGCTAAGCTTGACGTTGGCACTTATGATGCGATAATTCTGGCTAAGGCCGGGCTTGTTCGTCTTGATATGCAAGATAGAATAAAAGCGGAAATTCCGGCTGATATTGTTTTGCCGGCAGTAGGTCAGGGCGCCATAGGTATAGAAGTTCTTGATAGCAACTCTTGGATAAACAAGCTTGTTGCCAGGCTGGAGTGTCCTGATACTGCGATCAGGGTAAGTGCTGAAAGAGCCATGAATTATAAACTTGACGGAGGCTGTCAGGTGCCAATAGCAGGGTTTGCCGAGACTTACAAAAATCAGGTTCAGCTTAGGGCCCTCGTGGGCACAGTTGATGGTAGGCAGGTTTTGCGGGCTGAAGGCACGGATGATTTTGCCAATGCCGAGAATCTGGGAACAGCCGTTGGTGAAGAGCTTTTGGCCCTGGGAGCGGATAAAATACTTAAAGAATTGGCAGAGGCGAAATAGTAAATTTATTTTTTAAGGATAGATAATGAAATTTAAAAAAATTGGAGCAGGACTTATCGGAATACTTATGCTGGGTTCAAGCCTGGCTGATAATATAGCCACAGTTAATGGGGTGGGAATTCCACGTGCTGATTTTAATTTGTTATTAAATGAGGTCAGAATGAAGGGCGCCATGCCTTTTAATTCGGAAGAGGCTATTAAAACTTTAATCCGAAATGAAGTGGTGTTACAAAAAGGTAAGGAACTGGAAGTTGACAAGCGCCCCGAGATAAAAAAGCAAATTGAATTATTCAAAAAACAATTGATTATAAATAGCACACTGGAACATCTTGCCGCCAATATTAAAATAAGTGAAGCGGAATATCAAAAAGCTTATACGGAGGTTAAAAAAGATTTTCCTACAACTGAATATAAGGCAAGTCATATATTGCTGGCAAGTGAGGCAGCAGCAAGGGATATAATTAAAAAACTTGATGCTGGCAAGGACTTTGCAGTTTTGGCCAGAAAACATTCAATTGGCTCTAGTGGAAGTACTGGCGGTGGACTTAACTGGTTTAATCCGGATTTGATGGACCCTGATTTTGTCAAAGGTTTAAAACGGCTAAGTAAAGGTGAATATAGTAAGAGTCCGGTTAAATCCCAGTTTGGGTATCATGTAATTTTGTTAACTGGAGAAAGGTCTTTTGAGCCACCTGCGATGGAGGATATGAAACCGCAGTTGCAAAACGTACTTTTGACGCCAAAACTGATAGATGCGGTAGATAAACTTGTTGCCGAGGCCAAGGTGGTCAGATATTAATAGTGTCAAAAATGCGGTTTCTTATAACCAGGCCTCAAGATCAGGCAGATAAACTGATAGAGCTTATAACCAGGGCTGGGCATAAGGCCGTGCGTTTGCCTGCGATAGAAATCCGGAATATTTCTCTCTCAGCAGCGACTATCAGTATGCTTGGCAAGCTTGATGAATTTGCTTTTGCCATTTTTATAAGTGCCAATGCGGTGCATAAGGCAGCAGATTTCATAAAAAAATATACAACCTCGCCCAGGTTAAATGATTATTTTAAAATTGCCGTAATAGGGCCTAGTACCGCCAAAGCTTTAGAGGTTTATGGTTGGCAGGTGGATATCATATCAGATGGTAAATATGATTCTGAAGGGTTACTGCAAGCCCTAAAGCCGTTTGTGGCTAAAAATGACAAAATCATTATTTTCCGTGGATTAGGCGGTCGCAGGGTATTGGCAGAAGGCTTGCAAAAAATGGGAGTGCGGGTTGCAGAAGCACCCGTTTATGAGCGGACATTGCCAAAAGTAAATAATTCGGAACTTGCAAAAATTTTTACCAACAATAGTCTGGACGCAATACTTACTATGAGCAATGAAAGTTTACGTAATTTGTATACGCTGGCTGGCACTAAGTATAAAAGAAGCTTGCTGGCCAGTAAATTGGTAGTTCTGAACCAAAGGTGCGCTAATTTAGCTAAATCTTTAGGCTTTAAAAATCCTGCTATAATAGCCAGGGCACCGGATGAGTCGTCAATATTTGAAGCACTGATGCAAGCAGGATAGTTAAATGACAGAAAATGAAAATGTAATTGATGCGTCTACGGTAGGTGAGAGTGAGTCTGCAGCCCAATCTACGGCAGCGGAAAGCAAAACAGCTACTGAAGATAAAAAAACCACTTGTAAGACTGGTAATGGAGCCATGTGGCTAGCAATTATTTTATTGATAGCAGTTAGTATTGGCGGCATTGTTATCTTGTATAAACGACTTGATATGGTCGAAAACCGGTTATTTGCTAATCTCAAGACAGTCGAGGCTTCTAATAGCCCAAAGGTTACGGATAGTGAGTCCGATTCCAGACTTGTGGCTAAAATCGTGGCGCTTGAGAATAAGGATCAGGACTTTTCTAAAAAAATAGAAAAAATTTTAGCAACACAGAAAAACTTTATTAGCATTGAGCAAAGCGCCAATAAGGAAAGCAAGAGATTAAATGATTTAAAAACAGATTTTGCAACTTTTAAAGAAAATCTGGCTACCGTTCCGCAAAGCCTTGAGCTGGAAAGTAAGAAATTGAACTTGTTGCGGGATGATTTTTCCTCTCTTGAAAAAAAACTTAAAGCGCTGCAAGAAGAACAGGCCAAAGCCAAAGCAAAAAATTTAGGGTTATTAAAAGCCAGACCAGTGATTAAGACTGGCATTCGCCAGGCGGAAATCTTGGGGAATTTAAAACAGGCAGCCTTGTTATTTCAGGAGGCAGCAGTAATTTTGCGTGATGCAAAGGATCCACGTAATGCATTGGCGGAACAAAAATTGGTACAAATTAGTCAGAATCTGCAAAAAGCCTATATTCCTGACGTAATGCAAATAAATTCCATATTTGACGACTTGTTGCCTAAAGTTAACCAGTTGACATTTTTAGGCGGTAAAATAGCTGCAAAGAAACCAAAAAAAGCTTCTAAAGCAGATGATTTATCTGCTAGTGGCGTAGTAAATACTATTTGGTCAGATGTGCGTTCTTTAGTCAAAATAAGCAAAGATGAAAGTGAATATAAAGCTGTCACATCCAATGAAGCCAGGCAATCCTATCGCGCAATCTTGCGCTTGAAGCTGGAACAAGCTAGATTCATGGCTCATACTTCTAACCAAGCAGAGTATGAAAACAGCATCAATGCAGCACGGATGCTGACAGAAAAATTCTTTGACAATACTAATTCCAAAGTGACAAATTTTACCAAATCCCTGGAAGAGGCAGCAAAGGTTAAGGTTACAACAGAGGATGTTACAGACCAGTTGCAAATTGCCAGGGAAATTATTAAGTAAATGAAAATCATACTAGTTGTAACTATCAGTCTGCTGCTGGCTATTGTCGGTGCATCTTTGCTGCAAAGTGATACCGGTTATGTGTTGATCAAAATCCATGATTATCGGGTTGAGCTTAACCTGGTATTTTTTGCATTATTGCTGATATTGTTATTTGTGATAGCTTATCTACTGCTACGTTTTATTGTTGTTGTCTATACCGCGCCGCATAACATCAAAAAATGGCGTGCCTATAGAAAGCTGATAAATTCGCAGCAAAAGCTTACCAGAGGTTTTATCGCTTTAGGTGAAGGTGAATATAAAAAGGCGCAAAAAATATTAACCAGACTTGCTGATACGACTGCTGAACCTTTGGTGCCACTACTTGCTGCGGCCAATGCGGCGCAGCAACGTGGTGATTCCAATTTAAGTGAATATTTACTTAATAGGGCGGAAAACACCACACCTGAGGCTAAACAGGCTTTAGTTCTTACCCGCGCTGAACGATATTTAAATCTGGGCAATCTTCAAGAGGCGCAGGATGAGTTAAACATCTTGGGTGGCAAGTTTAAACGCAATCCAATTTTTTTGCGTCTGCAGGCCAATATTTTCCTAAGATCTGAGAATTGGAATCAACTTATCAAAATTTTACCCCAACTCAAGTCCAAGTCAAATTTGCCTGAGTCTGAGATAAAAGATATGGAGCGCAAAACCTACCGAAATTTGTTACTAGCTGCCAAGGACAGCCAGCAAGTAAACTCTGGCTGGAAACAAATTCCAAAGCAGCTGCGAGGTGACAAGAATGTGGCGATAGAGTATGCGCATAAATTGGTAGAGACCGGACAAAATGCGACAGCAGCCAAACATATTGTTAGTATATTAAATTCCAATTGGGATGATGATTTGGCAAATTTATATAGTCGGCTAGATACACCGGATGCAACCGGACAGATCAAGAATATGGAGAGGTGGTTAGGCGAGCATAAAGATAATCATATTATACACTTGGGATTAGGTAGGCTTTATGCCAGGAAAAAACTTTGGGTTATGGTTAAAGAGAGTCTGGAACAAAGTTTGAAAATATCTGACTCAGCTGAAGTTAGAGGCCTGTTGTTAGAGGCTAGGGAACATATAAAGGATTTTAGTAGTTAAATGTTACATAGCATTCAGGAAATTTGTGAGCTTACCGGCGATAGCCGCTCCGGTATCTATGCCATGCTAAACGAAGGCACATTAAGTTATGTGGTTGGCAAGGATGGCAAGCGCAAAGTTGAAACTTCAGAGTTGCTTAGAGTTTTTCCGAAAATCGAGATTCCAGGGCATGAGGTTACAGCAGTAAAACCAAATCAAAATAGCAAGCAGGAGATTTATGAATTACGCGGCATGATCAATGACCTTAGAACTCAAATTGATAATGTTTTAGACGATAATAGAAGGCTTTTGCGCTTGTTGGAACATCAAACCCTACATTCTAGACAACAGTCGTCACGACCGGCAGCTACCGAAATGGCGCAGCATGGCTGGAAAAATTATAAACAAATGCGTGAATTCGGAGTTGGCGAGGATAGACAACGTCCAAGTTTTGTGGAAAAAATTAATCGTGACGGCGGGATAATTTCCATTATCAGGGATTTCTTTTTTGGCAGATAGATTATTTTTCAGCTATACATATAGCCCGTTTTGGAGCAGGATAGCCTTCGACAGTCAGGTTTTTATCCTGCGGATTTAGAAAATCCTCCAATGACTCAAACGCCATCCATCTAGTTTTGCGTTGTTCAAGTTCGTCAGTAACACTAACGTTTACAGTCTTTATGTTTTTAAAGCCTGTGCGCTGTAACCATGCTTCCAAAGTGACAACTCCTGGAATTTGCCAAACATTTGGCATTTTTGCGTAACGACCTTTAGGTAGTAAGCTGTAACCTTCCACTCCATCTACTACCAGGGTTTCTAAAATTAATTGCCCGCCTGGCTTTAAGGCTCCTTTAAGTTGCAGCAAATGCTCAAATGGACTTTTGCTATGGTACAAAACGCCCATTGAAAATACACTGTCGTATATTTGTAAATTTTCAGGGACCTCCCCGAGCTTTACCGGATATATGCAGGCATTGGGTCTTTTGCTAGTAAAATGCAGCAAACTTTCAAATTGCAAAATATATAGAATATTAGGTTCTATGCCGGTAACCTGCACTGCGCCGGCACCTAGCAGTTGCAACATGTAATAGCCATTGCCACAGCCCACATCCAGCACGCGCTTACCTGATAAAGGGCGTATATGGTTTTTTAATCGTTCCCATTTAAGATTGGACTGCCATTCTGTGTCTATATCAATTCCAAATACGGAAAAAGGGCCTTTGCGCCAAGGATGAAATCTAATCAGGGTTTCAGCTAATTTCTCGCGAGCTTTAGTGCTCAGTTCAGAAGAAGTGCCGATAACAGGTTGTGCCCTGGCAAAGTCAATGTTATCGGTTTTTAATCTGGGCAAGCTGTTGAAAATATCTAGCCAGGCGACAAGATGTCCGTTTTGTTTCAAAACGGTCGGGATTTGTTGCTCTAGTTTATTTTTCCAAACTTTTGGTAAAGAAAAGTCAAAAAATGGCGCAAACAAGTTATGGTTCAATCTTTAAAAGCAATAAATGACTTGAAGCTATAGGCCTGAAACCATTTTTGTACATATTTGAAACCCGCGTTTTTAAATCGTCTTGTGTGGGTTTGTTCGGTTTCACTTATTAAGACATTTTCCAAAGCTTCACGTTTTTGCGCTATTTCCAGCTTAGAATAACCATTAGCCTTTTTAAATTCTGCATACCAGGTCTCCAGCCTTTTTTGTAAGTTTGCTGATTTTTCAATGGTTTTTTCCGACACAATCAACACTCCTCCAGATTTGAGGCCCGAGTAGATTTTTCGTAAAACCTTCAGGCGCCGCCTGGGTGGAATAAATTGCAAGGTAAAGTTCATTACTACTACCGAGGCCTTTTTGATCTCGATGTTAGCGATGTCAGCCAGCACCAGTTCAAAAGCAATTGGGGATTTTTGTGCGGCAAGGTTCTTTTTGCACGCTTGTAACATGGCAGGCGAGGAATCAACCGCGATCAATTTTACGTGCTTTTTTGCCGTGTGGGAACGGATTGCCATACTAGAGGCGCCAAGCGAACAACCAAGATCATATATGTTGGAATTTACCTTCGCATGCATTGCAGCTAAAGAGCCGGTAAGATTGATAATTTCCTGATAGCCTGGAATTGAACGTGAGATCATATCCGCAAACACCCCGGCCACGTTAGAGTCAAACTCAAAACGTGTTACTTTGGATTTTTTATCCGCGTAAATATTGTCTTTCATATGATTTATATTTTAAACTCAGCCAGTACTGGAGTATGGTCCGAGGGTCGTTCCCAACCTCGTGGTTTTTTGTCTATGCTGCTTGATATTAAGCCAAGATTCTTTGATGCTAGCACCAGATCTATGCGAAGGCCCATATTGCGTCTGAATGCCGCTTGACGATAATCCCACCAGCTAAAAGACTTGGGTTCTTGTGCAAATTCACGAAAGGTGTCTGTCATGCCGCAGGCCATTATTTGGCTTAATTCTGCACGTTCAGGCTCGCTGCATAATATGCGATCGTGCCAGACTTCAGGGTCATAGACATCAATATCTGCCGGGGCTATATTAAAATCACCTAGCAGTATCACATTTTCATATTGTGCAAGATTTTGCTTAAGATCCGTAGTTAGATATTGCAGCCATTTTAATTTATATTTATATTTGTCGCTGCCAATTTCCGAGCCATTGGGAACGTAAACATTCATAATCCGGACTTTGTCGATTGTGGCAAACATCACCCGCCGTTGCGGATCAGCAAAATTGCCAAGCTCGGTAACGATATCACTGGCCGGATATTTGCTGATAATTGCCACCCCATTATAGGTTTTCTGACCGCTAAAAACCACTTTATAGCCGGCAGATTCGATTTCTTGTTTGGGAAAGTTTTCATCAAGGGTTTTGGTCTCCTGAATTGCCAACACATCCGCATCCGCAGACTTAAGCCACTTTAAGACCTGGGGCAGACGTACCTTGATTGAGTTTACGTTCCAGCTGGCAATTTTCATGGTCTGATGCCGCTGTGGCGCAACAAGGCACCCGGTTGTGGTTTGCGGCCGCGAAATTTGACAAACAAGTCCAATGCGTCCTGACTGCCTCCAGTTTCCAGGATATAGGTTAAAAACCTTTTCCCGGTTTTCTTATCAAAAATGCCCTTTTCTTCAAATAGGGCAAAGGCATCTGCCGCCAAAACTTCGGCCCATTTGTAGCTGTAATATCCTGCCGCATAACCACCGGCAAAAATGTGAGAAAAACTATTGGCAAAACGATTCCATTTCGGTGTTGGCAACAATGAAGTTTTTCCTCGTACCTGCGCCAAGGTATTTTCAATTTGTTCAGGATCATTTTTAAATTCGTTATGTAGTCTCATATCAAACAACGCGAATTCCAATTGACGCAACATTGCCATTGCAGATTGGAAATTTTTCGCTTTAAGTAATGCGGCAAGTTTTTTGTCCGGCAATGGTTTGCCAGTTTTAAAATGAGCGGAAATCAACGGGATAATATCTGACTGCCAGCAGAAGTTTTCCAAAAACTGACTGGGAAGTTCCACCGCATCCCATTGTACGCCATTAATCCCGGAAACCGCTGCTGCCTCTATTGTAGTTAGCATATGTTGCAAGCCGTGACCAAATTCATGAAATAGGGTTGTTACTTCCTCAAAGGTCAACAGAGATGGTTGGTCTGTTAAAGGCGGGCTAAAATTGCAGCTAAGATAAGCTATAGGAAGCTGTAGTTTATCATCGGCAAAACATATGCGACTGCGACATTCATCCATCCAGGCCCCACCGCGTTTGTTGGCTCTGGCATATAAATCAAGATAAAAGTAGGCTAAGGTTTTTTTATCTTTTTGAATTCTGAAAACTTTTACATCTTTATGCCATATCTCAATATCCTGCACCTGGTCGATTTTGATAGAAAATAGACTCGCGCAAAGCTCAAACATCCCGTTTATCACCTTGTCAGCGGGAAACCAGTCTCTTAGTTCCTGGGAGGATATATTAAACTTTGAGGTTTTTAGCTTTTCACTTAAAAACGCAACATCCCAGGCCTTGATATCATCTATTCTCTGCTGCCTGGCAAATTCTTTAAGTTCTCTAAACTCATCTTTGGCTTGAGCTTTTGATTTTACAAACAGCTCGGTTAAAAAATCAATCACTTTTGCCGGGCTTTCGGCCATTTTACTGGCAAGGGATACTTCAGCATAGGATTTAAAGGCTAAAATCTCCGCCTGTTCCTGCTTAAGCTTTAATATATCCAACATAATTTTGCTGTTATCATATTTTTTGTCGTGCGGCCCTAAACCTGAGGCGCGGGTCACGTAGGCTTTGTACATTTCCCGGCGCAGCTCTCTATTTTCCGCATACTGCATTACCGGATGCCACAAGGGAAACTCAAGATTGAAAACATAGCCTGTTAATTTTTTATCTTTGGCAGTTTGGGCGGCAAGCTGTAAAACATTTTCTGACAAGCCTTTTAGTTGGGATTTATCAGTAACATGTTTAAACCATATGTTTGTCACATCCAGAATGTTTTCGGAAAATTTAGCCCCTAAGCTAGATAGTTTGGTGCTAATTTCCTTGAAACGTTTTTTCTTGCTAGCGGGCAAATCCACGCCGGAAAGTTTAAAATCTCTTAAGGCATTTTCTATGGTTTTTCGTTGCGCTTGATTTAGTCTGCCAAACTGGCTTGATTTTTTTATTTGTAAAAATGCCTTGAACAAAGCGGTGTTTTGTCCAAGTTCGGCAGCATATTCTGATAGCTTTGGCAGACAGTTGTTATAGGCTTTGCGCAATTTATCATTATTCATCACCGAATTTAGGTGTCGCACCGGAGAAAAGGCATTTTCAAGAGTCACGGCGTCTTCCTCCAAAGGTTGTACGAGGTTATCCCAGCTAAACTCTCTGGATTTTAATAAAGATGCCAGGTTCGTGCGGTTAACAGATAGTATATAGTCAATCGCATCCTCTACATGCTCAGGTTTTATTTGCCTGAACTTTGGAAACAGCATATTGCCTAATAACGGATTGTCGGTTTTTGCTTTGTCTTTGCTCATTTTCTCGAAATTATAATTGTTAGTATCGATAAATTGGTCAAAAGAGGTTTTATTTTTTTTCTTTGGTCTTATACTCTAGGTTTAATATCAGCTACAGGAAATGAATGGCGAAGATGGGCTGCTGACACCTGACAGCACTAGTTATCTTGAAAATTTGCTTGCAGATACCAAGTTGGATCCAGCCGGTTTAGATCAGAGTTTAAGGAAGTTATTGCCAGAGGCTGACAATTTTATTTTGCAGCAACAAACCAGGCAAAAATTCTTGCGCCTTGCACAAGATAACTTTGAGCGCTCTGGCGTTGATGCAGCAGAATTTCAACACCATGATGCCAAACAGATAAAAGTCTTGCAGCTTATAAACGCCTATAGGTTCACAGGGCATATGCGCGCGCAGATTGATCCTTTGACAAGATTACGGGTTGATAATATCAGCGCACTTGAATTGTCAGATCACGGTCTGTCCACATCTGATCTGGAATTAGAGTTTGAATCAGGCTCTTTTAGCAAGATGGAACGTGCCAAACTTGCTGAAATATTTGCAGATCTGAAACAGACTTATTGTTCCAGTATTGGTTTTGAATATATGCATATTCCGGATACGGCTGAAAAACGCTGGATTCAGAACCAGATTGAACCGACGCGTGCCAGATCTCAAGAAACCAACACAGTAAAAAAATGGTTATTGCAAAGACTAATTTCTGCCGAGATCTTTGAAAGATTTCTGCATTCTAAATATGTAGGACAAAAGCGCTTTTCTTTAGAAGGCGGTGAGACCTTAATTCCTCTTTTGAATGTGTTGATTGAACATGCCAGTTCCGAACACGCAGTAGAGCAGGTTGCTTTGGGTATGGCGCATCGTGGGCGTTTAAATGTGTTGGTAAATATTTTAGGCAAGCGTGCTGCCGAGCTGTTTGACGAGTTTGAAGGCAAAGTTCAACATATTAAGGATCGTACCGGTGATGTCAAATATCACTCGGGATTTGCTTCTAATATCAAGACAGCCAAGGACATAGTGCATATTTCCCTGGCCTTTAATCCGTCACATCTGGAAATTGTAGGCCCGGTGGTTGAAGGGTTTACCAGGGCACATCAGGATATGCTGGAAGATACCAAAGGCAATGTGGTTTTACCCCTGATAATACATGGTGATGCGGCGCTGGCAGGTCAAGGGGTGGTTATGGAGACCTTGAATATGTCACAATCGCGCGGGTTCAGCACCAAAGGCACGGTGCATATTGTAGTAAATAACCAAATTGGTTTTACTACCAGCGCATTGCAGGATGCGCGCTCAACCTATTATTGCACGGATGTTGCGAAGATGGTCAATGTGCCTATTTTTCATGTCAATGCGGAAGATCCGGAAGCTGTGATGTTTGTGACGAAACTCGCGGTAGATTACAGGATGAAATATCACAAGGATGTGTTTATAGATATGGTTTGTTACCGCCGTCAGGGGCATAATGAGGCGGATGAACCTTCAGTAACCCAGCCGATGATGTACAGGACAATTCGCTCCATGCCGACCACGCAAGAAAAATACGCAGACAAACTTATCAAAGAAAAAGTTTTAAACGCCGCAGAGGTTAAATCTATGGTGGAGGATTATCGTGCACGCTTAAATGCAGGGGAAATAGTAGCTTACAATGTGGTAGAGCATAGAAAATTCAAACCATTGGTAAAGTTTGAATGGGCGCAATATTTAAATGGCGGTAAATGGTATGACTCATATGATTTGGGTATAAAAGATCAAGATTTGCAATATCTTAATAAGCGTCTGCAAGTTTTGCCGGATAATTTTGAACTTCATCCCATAGTAAAAAAAGTCATGCAAGAGCGTGATAAAATGGCGCGCGGTAAGATCCCGGGTGATTGGGGGTTTGCGGAAAATTTGGCTTATGCCAGCATTGCTTCCATTGGTTATCAGGTAAGGTTTTCCGGGCAGGATTCAGCCCGTGGCACATTCTTTCACCGGCATGCGGTGTTACATAATCAGGCTAATGGGGCAAGTTATATTCCCTTGCGCCATTTACATGAGGGTCAGGGTCAGGTACAGATTATTGATTCTATTTTGTCCGAAGAGGCTGTGCTTGGATTTGAGTATGGCTATGCAACCGCCAACCCGGATGCTTTGGTTATTTGGGAGGCGCAGTTTGGTGATTTTGCCAACGGCGCACAAGCGGTATTTGATCAATTTATATCTTCGGCAGAAACCAAATGGGGCAAGCTGTGCGGGCTTACCATGTTTTTGCCGCATGGTCTGGAAGGTCAGGGGCCCGAGCATTCTTCTGCCAGGCTGGAGCGCTATTTGCAGGCTTGTGCCCGCTACAATATTCAGGTCTGTATTCCAAGTACTGCCTCGCAGATTTTTCACTTGCTCAGGCGCCAGGTTTTTCGCAAATACCGAAAACCACTAGTTGTTTTAACACCTAAAAGCCTCTTGCGCAACAAACTTGCCAGTTCCCCTTTGTATAAATTTAAAGAAGGCGGGTTTAAGGTTGTTATTGGTGAACAATATGAAAATATCAAACCGGATCAAGTAGACAGAGTAGTTCTTTGCGCCGGAAAAGTATTTTATGAGATTCTAACCAGAAGGCAAACTGAGAAAATAAATAATGTGGCAATTATCAGAATTGAGCAGGTATATCCTTTTTCGCAGGATTTATTGCTCCAGGAACTGGATAAATATCCTAATGCCACTGAAATAGTTTGGTGTCAGGAAGAGCCGCGAAATCAGGGAGTATGGCATTCCAGTCGCCACCATTTTTTACAGGTGGTCAAGGATAAGCAAGAACTGTTGCTGGCTTCAAGACGCATATCAGCAGCTCCGGCGGAAGGCAGTTTGGCGCTACATAAGGAGAATCAGTCTATATTGATTGACCAGGCCTTGGGCTTATTATCATTAACTGAAGACTAAACTAGGGGGTTTTAGATGTCGATAGAGATAAAAGTGCCAGTGTTACCAGAATCAGTAACCGAAGCCACTGTTGGCGCCTGGCTTAAAAAACCAGGGGATATGGTGACACAAGATGAGGTTATAGTTGAGGTTGAAACCGACAAGGTAATGTTGGAAGTGCCTGCTGTCAGCGACGGTAAATTGCTGGAAATATTTTTCAAGGAGGGTGACACGATAACGGCTGAACAGGTACTGGCTACACTGGAGCCGGGCGCAATCACAGCAAATGAGTCAGCCGTAGAGGATGTTGCGAAGATTGACAACAAACCTGAGCCGGCAGATGTTGAAGAGCAGTTAGAAGAGAGGTTAGAAGAGCGGCTAGAAGATCGGGTACCCATGAGCGGCCTGCGCAAAACTGTAGCAACAAGATTATTGTCTGCCACGCAGGAAACTGCGATGTTGACCACATTTAACGAACTTGACATGCAGGCGGTGGTGAATTTGCGGCAAAAGTACAAAGAGGAATTTGCCAAAGTCCATGGGGTGCGATTAGGCTTCATGTCAATTTTTGTTAAAGCTGCGGTTGCAGCGTTAAAGAAATTCCCGGTGGTTAATGCTTATATTGATGGGGATGATATTGTATATCATGCATATTGTGATATTGGAGTTGCAGTAGCCTCGGAGCGCGGACTGGTAGTGCCGGTGATTAAAGACGCGCAAACTATGCAATTGCATGAAATAGAAAAAACCATAGTTGATTTTGCTGAAAGGGCTAAAACCGGTAAATTAAATCTTGCCGAGATTAGTGGTGGAACCTTCACCATATCAAATGGTGGAGTATTTGGCTCCATGTTATCTACTCCTATACTTAATCCGCCGCAAAGCGCGATTCTGGGTATGCACAAAATCCAGGAACGCCCGGTAGTGGTTGCCGGTGAAATTGTTATTAGACCAATGATGTATCTGGCCTTGTCTTACGATCATAGAATTGTTGATGGCAAAGACGCGGTATTGTTTTTGCATACGCTTAAAGAAGCGCTGGAAGATCCTGGTCGTCTGATTTTGGGTTTATAATGCCGGTGGTGATATTATCTGCGGACAACAGATAAATGAACTTGCACGAATATCAAGCCAAACAGCTTTTTTCCGAGTATGGTATTTCAGTGCCGCGCTATAAAGTAATCGATAAGCTTGAGCAGCTTAATTCGGCTTTGGATGAAATATCCCGGGATAAATGGGTAATTAAGGCCCAGATCCATGCTGGCGGCAGGGGGAAGGCAGGTGGAGTGAAACTGGCAGAATCAAAAGACAATGCCAGAGCAATAGTCAAATCCATGCTTGGTGGCAAGTTAGTGACCGCCCAGACTGCCAGTGATGGTCAGCCAATAAACCAGGTATTGATTGAAGAGGCTTGTGATATTGCCAGAGAGCTTTATTTAGGAGCGCTGATAGATAGAAAATCTCAGAAAATAGTGATTATGACCTCGACTGAAGGCGGGGTTGAAATCGAAAATGTTGCAAGTAAAATGCCGGAGAAAATTTTAAAAATCACGGTAAATTCAATAGTTGGAGTGATGCCGTATCAGATAAGAGAACTGGGATTTGGTCTTGGCCTTGAGCCTGTACAGTTTAAGGCTTTTATCAGTCTGGTTACGAATTTAAGCAAAATGATAAAGGAGAAAGACTTGTCCCTGGTTGAAGTAAACCCTCTGGTTGTTACAAATTCAGGGGATATCGTATGTCTTGATGCCAAGATTAATATTGACGGTAATGCCCTGTATCGCCAGGTTGAGCTTGCCGCATGGCAGGATAAAACGCAGGAAGATGCAAGAGAGTTAAAAGCCAAGGAGTGGAATCTTAGTTATGTGGCGCTAGATGGCAATATTGGCTGCATGGTAAACGGAGCCGGTCTTGCGATGGCAACTATGGATTTAATTAAATTACACGGTGGAGAGCCGGCAAATTTTCTGGATGTAGGCGGTAGTGCTACTGCAGACAGGGTTGCCGAGGCTTTCAGGATAATTTTGTCTGACAGCAAGGTTAAAGGGGTATTGGTCAATATTTTTGGCGGCATAGTGCGTTGTGATCTTATTGCTGAAGGAATTATACAGGCGATAGGAGAAACCAAAGTTGCCGTGCCGGTCGTAGTGCGTCTGGAAGGTAATAATGCTAAATTGGGTGCTAAAAAACTTGCAGATAGCGGCTTGAACTTAATCATACCTGAGAGCTTGACCGATGCGGCCGAAAAAATTATCACTGCCGCCAGGGCCGGTTTATGAGTGTACTAATTAATAAGGATACCAGGGTTATTTGTCAGGGGTTTACCGGCAAGCAGGGTACGTTTCACTCCGAACAGGCAATATCGTATGGGACGAAAATGGCAGGTGGAGTAACACCTGGCAAGGGTGGTCAGGAACATCTGGGGTTGCCAGTATTTGATACGGTAAAACAGGCAGTGCGTGTAAGTGGTGCAACCGCAAGCGTTATTTACGTGCCGGCAGCTTTTTGTAAGGATTCGATAATTGAGGCGGCAGATGCCGGGATTGAGCTTATAGTATGTATAACTGAGGGAATTCCGGTTATGGATATGCTGGAAGTAAAAGCAGTTTTAAATACGACCAACGCCCGATTGATCGGACCTAATTGCCCTGGAATTATCACTCCGGATGAATGCAAGATTGGCATTATGCCGGGGGAAATACACAGGAAAGGTGTAGTTGGTATAGTATCCCGTTCCGGGACTTTAACTTATGAGGCAGTTCATCAATCAACTCAGGTTGGTTTGGGTCAAAGTACCTGTATAGGCATTGGCGGAGACCCTGTTCCTGGCACCGGTTTTATCGATATCCTTGCGTTATTTGAGAAAGATCCTGATACAAAATCCATAATCATGGTGGGTGAGATTGGTGGTAGCGCTGAGGAAGCAGCAGCCGAGTTCATAAAATCAAATGTTAGCAAACCAGTGGTAGCCTACATTGCCGGGGTAACCGCTCCCAAAGGCAAACGCATGGGCCATGCCGGCGCCATAATTTCGGGCGGCAAGGGCAGTGCGGAAGATAAATATCAGGCGCTGGAGCAAGCTGGGGTGCATACGGTACGCTCTCCGGCTGATTTAGGCGTTAGAATTAAGGAAGTGTCTGCATGAAACATGAAAAAATAGATTACGTAGAGTTTCCATCTCAAGATTTGGGTAAAACCCAAGAATTCTTTAAGCAGGTGTTTTGTTGGGACTTTACCGCCTATGGCTCAGACTATATTGCTTTTTCAAATGAGGGGCTAGATGGCGGTTTCTTTAAATCCGACAAGATTTCCTCTACCGAAAGCGGCAGTGCTTTAATTATTTTTTACAGTCAGGAATTAGAGCAAACACAAGCAAAAATTAAGAGCGCTGGCGGCAAAATAGTTAAACCGGTATTTTCATTTCCAGGCGGCAGGCGCTTTCATTTTAGCGATCCAAATGGTAATGAATATGCTGTGTGGACGAAGGCATCCTAGGGCGAATGATTGAGTATTGTGTTGCCAGTAGGCGGACGACCATTTTGCGTAAGATGATGTTCTTCGAGTAGATTTATTTCTGTTAGTAACCGGCTAGAGTTTCAAGGCAGAATTGCACTGGATAAGAACATTGATTGTTTACATCTTTTTCATTTAAATAACGTCTAATGATGCGCGACGTTTGGAATGACCAATTTTCACGTTTAGATTGAATACGAATTAAATAGATCATTTACACTTGATTTGAACACATGTTTTATTCAAGTGATGATCTAAGGTTTTATTTTTTTTGCGCAGCGGAGGATGATGCTCTCTGAGTAGATTTATTTCTTTGAGTAACCGGCTAGAGTTTCAAGGCAGAATTGCACTGGATAAGAACATTGATTGTTTACATCTTTTTCATTTAAATAACGTCTAAAAGTCCGCTCATTTATGCCAATTAATTTGGCAAATCCACGCTGGCTCAATCCGGCTTGCTCTAATAAATCCCGCAGGTAT
>Ga0056111_1000057_pt1 | contig 29034 bp, 31 predicted proteins | sample WorMetloBBELIZE2_FD_83874 | JGI IMG/M metagenome (GOLD analysis project Ga0056111, IMG submission 83874) | Marine gutless worms symbiont microbial communities from Max Planck institute for Marine Microbiology, Germany - Olavius longissimus B... ... | reverse complement strand
TAATTATATTTACTAATTCTGGTTTTATCCATTTCTTTCTCATATTTTGTCTCCTGTGAAAAATATGTGTTTACCAGTATAGATATATATATCTATGCAAGCAGTTTTCATTTTTTTGTTTTAAAACATGTAATCTGTCGGCATTTGTAACAGGTAATGTGTGCGGATTTATATTGTCCTGCTTACGGGGTGAAATAAAGCATGACTTACTTCTATCCCTCCTTAGCGAGTATATAATATCCCCATGCTCGAAAGCCTATATCTTAAAAACTTTCTTCTAATCAAAGAAACCTATCTTGAATTTAAGCCGGGAATGACCGTGCTAACTGGCGAGACCGGCGCCGGCAAATCCATTTTGATTAATGCCTTGTCCTTAATATTAGGCGCCAGAGGCTCGGCGGACTGGGTAAGAAAACCTAAGACTCAGGCGCAATTGCGCGCGGTGTTTAACATAGAAAAACACCAAGCGGCGCAGGATAAGTTATCCGCCTTGCAAATAGAACATGACGGTGAATTAATTATAAGGCGCATACTGCAAACGAACGGCAAATCAAAATCTTATATTAACGATACGCCGGTTACTTTGACTGTTGTAAAAAGTCTCGGCAAAACCCTGGTTGCCATATATGGCCAGCATTCGCACCAATCTTTAACCAAAAGTGAATTTCAACGGCAATCGCTGGACCGATTTGCCGGCATTAATGATGAAGTTGCAGAATTTGCCGGACTTTATGCCGAATATCAGGATTTGTTAGAGCGGCAAAAAGCTATTCTCCTGCAAGATAAAACTCAGGCCGACCGTGCTGAACTTTTGCAATATCAGTTGCGCGAATTTACTGAACTTGACTTGCAGCAGGGCGAATATGACGAACTGAACTTAGAGCAAAAACGATTATCGCAAGCCGAGCAGGCGGCGGAAAAATTAGGTAAAATTCACCACCGGCTGGCTATGGCCGAATCGAACCTGATATCCGGGTTGCAGCTTATAACTCAGGATGCGGTCAAGCTGGCCGAATTATACCCGGAGCTTGCAAATGCCAGTGAACTGCTGGATTTAGCGGCTATTCAAATGCAAGAAGCCGCGGCGGAAATTAAAGATAAATTCGAGCGGATAGAGATTAACCCCGGGCGCCTGGCGGAAGTGGATGCAAGGCTTGGCGGCATACTTGATCTGGCGCGCAAACATCAAGCGGCGCCGCCTGATATTTTAGCTGTGCAAATAAGATTGCAAGAAGAGCTTGAACGACTGCAAAACCAGGATGCATTGCTTGAAAATCTAAAAATTGAAATTAAAAATATTTTACAAAAATTAAATTCTGCCGCAAAAAAAATAAGCAGCAAACGCACCGCCGCCGCAAGTCAACTGCAAAAAATGGTAACGGCCAAAATCAACCTGCTGGGAATGCAGGGCGCTGAATTTAAGGTGAAAGTTCAGCCGCTTGAGGATATAAACCAGCATGGCAAAGATAAGGTTATGTTTGCGATTGCCGCCAACCCCGGGCAAGGTTTTAGTGCAATAAGCGCTTGCGCTTCCGGCGGGGAGCTGTCGCGTCTTGGCTTGGCAATTCAGGTTTGCATTACTCAAGATGCCGATTTGCCGGTTATGGTGTTCGATGAAGTGGATGCTGGAATTGGCGGCACAACCGCTGACACGGTAGGCGGCCTGCTGCAACAACTGTCTTGCAAGGTGCAGATTTTATGTGTCACACATTTAACCCAGATCGCAAGCCGCGCCGCGCGGCATTTTAGGGTTACAAAAAAACTTGCCGGAGTGCAAGTCTATAACGAAGTGGAAAACCTGCGGCAAAATGCTCGAGCGCAGGAAATAGCCAGAATGTTAGGTGGCAAGGCAACAACAAAGGCACTGCAACATGCCAATGAATTATTAGGCTTAGGAAAGAGTTATAATTAAAACCTGTGGTTTTGCTACGACGTAAATGATACATAAAACAGCAATTGTTCATCCCGCGGCCAAAATTGGCAAAGGCGTGAAAATAGGGCCTTACTCGATTATCGAAGAAAATGTGATTATTAGTGAAAATACAACCGTTGGGCCCCATGTCGTTATTAACGGGCATACTACTATAGGCGCAAACAACAGGTTTTTTCAATTTTGCTCTATAGGCGAAGAAAACCAGGATAAAAAATATCAAGGAGAGCCGACCGAAACCGTTATACGGGACGATAATGTTTTCAGGGAATATTGCACGGTCCACCGCGGAACGATACAGGATAAGGGGTTGACTGTAATCGGCAGCAATAATCTGTTTATGGCTTACTCGCATGTGGCCCATGATTGCCGCATCGGTGACAATGTTATTATGGCTAACTGCGCTACTTTAGCGGGTCATGTAGAGATTGGCAATTGGGCGATATTAGGCGGTTTCAGCGGAATCCACCAATTTTGCAGAATTGGCGCTCACGCATTTTTAGGCATTCGAAGTTCTATTACCCAGGATGTCGCGCCTTTTATGCTATATGCGGACGGCAAGATTCGCAGCGTAAACTCGGAAGGATTAAAGCGTCGTGAGTTTTCCAAAGAAGACTTGTCCTTATTAAAAGAAGCCTACAAAATTATTTATCGAAAACAACTTCCCTTGAATAAGGCTATCGAACAGTTAAAAGAGATAGCACGCGCAAACTTGCATCTTGAGTCACTAGTTCAGTTTATCGGCGAATCAAAAAGAGGCTTAACGCGCTAATTTTTTTATTCCGGCAGAATCTGTCCGCCGCATAAGTTCATACGCAGTTTTATTATGCCCTGGCACCATTATATTTTTGGAAATTTCTGCTAGCGGCACCAATACGAACGCTCTTTCATGCATAAAAGGATGTGGAATAGTCAACTTTTTGGCATCCATCACAACATCATCAATCAGCAATATATCAATATCAAGCGTGCGCGGCCCCCAACGCTTATGGCGGACCCTTTGTTGTTGATCTTCAAGCTGCCGGCACTGCGCGAGCAATTCAAATGGCGTCAGGGAAGTTTTGATTTTGACCACAGCATTGACAAAATCCGCCTGTGCTATATTACCCCAGGCTTTAGAGGAATATAGGCTTGAGGTCTTGATAAAATCAATAGTTTGTAACCGCTTGATTGTGGCAATGGCGGTTTTTATCTGTTTAACCGGATTATCCAGGTTACTGCCCAGGCTTAACCAGGCCGGACTCATTTAGGTCTGTTGGCTCTTTTTCTATTATTAAATCCTGCCATTAGTCTGCGGTTTTTAATTGAAGTAAACTGAAAATTTGTCCACCAATCAGTTAACTCTTCCAGCCCGGATTCTCCCGAGCGATGGCGTAAAAGTAAAAAATCATAGGCGGCACGAAATTTCGGGTGTTGCAGAACCTTGAAAGGGCTTTTACCCCTGGTACGCGTCAATCTTGGCTGCAGCTCCCAAATATCCCTTGCCATATGGGCAAATCTTTTAGGGATAGCGGTTGTCCGCTTTTGTATTCTTAAAGCCTTTTTGCCGGCTTGATGCACGCAAGCGGCCGCCGGTTGTTCAGAACAATCTTCAGTATACTTTTGTACCGCAGCCCATAAAAATACCGCAATTAAATAGGCCGGGGTCGTTCTAGCCTGTTTGGCAATGCGTTTATCGGTATCTGTTAATGCCATTGCCGCAAAGTTTTTAAAGTCCTGGTTAGCTTGTAATGCTTTATGGGTTTGCGGCAGCAGATTTTGTAAAAGCCCGTATTTTTCCAGCTCCGCAAAAGCTCTGGCTGCAAAGCCATGCTGAAATAATTTTAAAAATTCCTCAAATAGTCTGGCTGCCGGAACATTCTGCAGCATGGCTGACATCAACTTAATCGGCATTTTGGCTGATTGGTCAATTTTAAACTCAAGCTTTGCCGCAAAACGCACTGCCCGCAAAATGCGAACCGGATCTTCCTGATAACGTATTTTTGGCGCACCAATAAGTTTTATGACTTTATTCTCTATATCTTCCATTCCGGAATGAAAGTCAATTATCGTATCTTGCCGCCAATCATAGTACAGAGCATTTACGGTAAAATCCCGTCTGGCAGCATCTTCGGCTAAAGTGCCATAAATGTTATCACGCACGATTTGTCCTGAACTTGACAAAATATGATTACCAGCGTCATGGGGCTTGCCACTAGCACCGGCTCGAAAAGTCGCCACCTCAATAATCTCACGGCCAAAAAATATATGCGCCAGACGAAACCGCCGGCCAATTAAGCGGCAATTTCGAAACAGCTTTTTTACCTGCTCCGGATAAGCGGAGGTTGCAATATCAAAATCTTTGGGCTCTTTACCCAAAACTATATCCCTAACGCTGCCGCCAACCAGGTATGCCTCATACCCGGCGGCCACTAATTTATCAAGAACCTTGATTACATTTTTTGGCACACACTCTCGAGCAAAGCTATGTTGCGGCCGCTTTATCTTGAGCTTGTTACTTTTTTGCATGCCATTTCAGCATTAAATTGTCCAGGACTAATCTTTGATTAATGCTGGAATGAATCATATTTTGAGTTCTCAGAAGATCATCATAAAACTCAAATAACCAACGCCTGTCGGTTGTGTCATTCGTGTATTTTAAAATCATTTTGTCGCTTACGGTTGCAGATTTCATTGAGGCTTTAATAATGCTGGCAGTCAGCCACATGAGCCATTTTAATAATCCTGAAAAATTTTCCTTGTGCCATTTAACCGACATTTGCATTGGGTCGGCCGTTTGTTGGTATAAAGCGGAAAAGTCGGTCAGAAATTCTTTATATGCGGCAAGGTATTCCTCTTTGTCATACTCCAGTGCCAGTAGCGGAGAACCGCAAGCCATATCCAGTAATAGACCGGGGTCAGTATGCGTATCTTTGTCTCCAAGCCAGTCCAAAGCCTCAGCCGTTGACGGCAAGGCAATGAAAATCCGCTGACATCTGCTTCTTATAGTGGGTAAAAGTTTTTGTGGCCGGTGAGACACCAGGATAATTAAGGTATTAGCGGCAGGCTCTTCCAGGGTCTTTAAAAGGCTATTAGCGGCATTAATATTTAAATTCTCAGCCGGGCAAATAACCGCAATTTTGTAGTTTGGGCCATAAGCGGTCAGTTTAAGCTGATCTTCAAGACTACGAATTTCTTCAATCTTAATTGGAGCATTTTCCTCGGAACTTAACAGTTTAAAATCAGGATGAGATCCTGCCCTAAATAAGTTGCAGCTCTTGCAGATACCACAGGCAGTTTTTTCAGTTTCATTCGCACATAACAATTTTTGTGAAAATTTATGTACAAAATCAAGTTTACCCGTACCCTCAGATCCATGCACCAATAAGGCATGTGGCAACCTGCCGGCTTGTTGTGCCGACATGCCCTTGCGCCATTGTTCCTTTTGCCAAGGATAAATTGCTGTCATATTAGCTTTCTCAAGATGCGGGCAATTTGTTCTTGCGTATGTTTAATGTCGGCGGCAGAATCAATCACCTTAAATCTTGCCGGCTCTTTTTGCGCCAGTTCTAAGAACACTTCGCGTACTTTGGTAAAAAAATCAATTTTTTCGGTCTCAAATCTATCACTATCACCGCGTCTGTTCACTCTTTGCAGCCCAAGAGCAGGATCCAGATCAAATAACAACGTCAAATCTGGCTGTATCTTGTCTAAAGTCCAGTTAGCTAAAGCCCGAATTCTAGCAAGATCAAGCCCGCGCCCGCCGCCCTGGTAGGCGAAGCTTGAATCAGTGAATCTATCACTTATCACCCATTTGCCTGCTTTAAGGGTTGGCAAAATCAACTCATGCCAATGTTGGGATCTGGCGGCGAACATAAGCAATAACTCGGTATCAGAATGAATTTCGGTGTTGGTTTTATCAAGCAAAATATCTCGAACCTTTTCTCCCAGGTTAGTCCCGCCAGGCTCTCTGGTCTTAATAAACTCAATACCGTTTTCGGTCAAAAATGCACTAATAAACTCAAGCGCCGTACTTTTCCCGGCGCCTTCCACGCCTTCCAATGTTAAAAATTTACCGGATAAGTTTAGCATTACCTTAAAGGCCGAAGTTATTTTATTATTCCGACACTGTTGAATATTTGCACAATATAATAATCCTTTTACCGGCGCAAGGCTATCTTTTGTATTCATGCGGCAAAATTTAAACACTGAAAAACTACAAAAAGTTCTGGCTCGTGCCGGCATTGGCTCGCGTCGACAGATGGAAAGGTGGATAGTCGCCGGCAAAATCAAGATCAATAATCTGACCGCAACCTTGGGTGCCAGAGTAACCGCGCAAGATCAGATAAAAATTAACGGCAGAATACTAAAAAAACATCAAAATCTTGATAAAAAGTCCTCTCTTGAAATCATCTTATATCATAAACCAGTAGGCCGGATTTGCACCAGACGCGACCCGGCGCGCCGGAAAACTGTTTTTGCAAACTTACCCAAACCGCTAACCGGGCGTTGGGTTAGTGTCGGTCGGTTGGATATTAATACCTCAGGTCTTATATTGTTTACCAACAATGGTGATTTGGCTAATCGCCTTATGCATCCTTCGAGCAATATTGATCGGGAATATGCGGTTAGAACTTATGGCGCAGCAACGCCGGAGCAGCTTGCCAGAATCCGCAGCGGTATAAAAGTCAAAGGCGACATGGTCAAATTTGTCGATGCGGTAGATTCTGGTGGCGAGGGGCGCAACCATTGGTACCATGTGGTATTAAACGAAGGCAAAAACCGTGAGGTGCGCAATATATTTGCGGCGATAGGCTTGCCGGTTAATCGTTTAATCAGAGTAAGATACGGCCCGTTTTTGTTAGCTAATTTACGCCCCGGGAAAACTAAAAGCTTAAACAAACAAGACGTGAAATATCTTGAAGAGTACTTAAAAAAATGCCGGCGTGATCAGTCCTAAATAATTAAGCGCAATCCGGTATTGTTTCTGTCACGTAATTATCTTTTGCATTTTTATGGTAAAATGACCGGATAGTATTATATTAAATGAATTTTTTTAGTTTTAATTATGAAAATATTTACCATTTTAGTTGTGGCAGTTTTTTTAGGAGCGTGTGCGCATTCTCAAAAAAACAAATTAGCAAAAGCGCACAAGCCTAAGCGGTTTGTATCATCTTCAAAGTCTTTTGAAAAAGCGGTAAAACACATTATCGCAGCAGAAGGCGGGTATTCTTCCAAAGAAAATGATGCCACCGGCGAGGTGCGTTACGGGATTACCGGTACTACCGCCAAACGTTATGGTTATAAGGGAAAAATGAAAAAATTACCAATGAGTACGGCTAAAAGAATCTATAAAAGGTATTATTGGGATAAATTACCCAAGAATTTATCCGGCAAGGCAAAATTTGTATTATTTGACGCCTCAGTAAATCAGGGGCCAGGTTATGCGCGCAAATTGGCAATACAAAGCAAAGGTAATGTCAAAAAAATGATTCAGCTAAGACGTAATCGGTACCGCATGACTGCCAAAAAGAAGCCTGAGCTTAAAAAATTTCTTAAAGGCTGGATGAATCGGCTTAATAAAGTAGAGAAGTTGGTAAAGACCAACAAGGTATAAATCAGGAAAATATTCCGGTTGATAGGTATCTATCCCCTCGATCAGGAATAATTACCACTATGGTATCCTGTTCAAGTTCTATCGCAAGTTGTAAGGCGGCAGCGACCGCACCACCTGCTGAAATTCCGCAAAACACTCCTTCTTGAACTGCTAGAAGTTTGGTAGTATCCTCAGCGTTTTTTTGGCTGATCGGCATAATTCTGTCTACTCTGGAACTATCGTAAATTTTCGGCAGATACTTCTCAGGCCATTTGCGAATTCCTGGAATGGAATCGGCATCGGAAGCCGGCTGTACCCCAATTATCTGAATATTTGCATTTTGTTCTTTTAAAAACTTTGACACCCCCATGATAGTGCCGGTGGTTCCCATAGCACTGACAAAGTGGGTTATGGTTCCCGCCGTATCGTGCCAAATTTCCGGGCCGGTAGAATGATAATGCGCCAGATAATTATCAGGGTTGGAAAACTGGTCTAAAATTATTCCAAAGCCCTGGTCTTGCATTTCTTTGGCTTTATCTATCGCCGCTTCCATTCCGCCTGCCTGTGGCACCAGAACCAACTTGGCGCCATACGCTCGCATACTGGCCTGGCGTTCTATGCTCATGTTATCCGGCATTACAAGATACAGCTTATAGCCCATAATTGCCGCAGCCAGGGCCAAAGCAATGCCGGTATTGCCGCTGGTAGCTTCTATCAAAGTGTCCCCCGGTTTGATATCACCTCGCAAGGCGGCCTGTTTAATCATATTCAACGCTGGTCTGTCTTTGACAGAGCCCGCTGGGTTATTGCCTTCCAGTTTTAGCAAGATACGATTTGCGCTCAAGTTTATCTTACGTAAGCTCACTAAAGGCGTATTGCCAATAGATTGTTCTATAGTTTTAATTCTCATGCCGCAAAATTTTGCACATATTTCCTGTAGTATAACCACTCTATGCAGAGAATTAAGCAGTTATCGACGCTACTTTCCAATCAGATTGCCGCAGGTGAAGTAGTAGAAAGGCCTGCCTCGGTGCTTAAGGAGTTGCTGGAAAACAGTATAGATGCCGGAGCTAATAAAATTGAAGTGAGCATTAAAAATGGCGGGCGCAAGTTAATAAAAGTTACTGACAATGGTGCTGGAATTCATAAGGATGACCTGGCTCTGGCTTTATTGCAACATGCAACCAGTAAAATTAGGAACCTCAAAGATCTGGCAAGTGTAACCAGCATGGGTTTTCGTGGCGAGGCTCTATCAAGTATCTCTTCTGTTGCCAAAGTCCTGATAAATTCCAGACAACAAGAGGCAAGCACTGCCTGGAAAGCGGATGCCGACCACCCGGTAAGTTCAACCGGCCCTGTGCCGTCAGCCCATCCGGTGGGCACCAGCATTGAAGTCAGAGATTTATTTTATAATCTTCCAGTTCGCAAGAAATTTTTAAAAACCGAGCGCACCGAGTTTGTCTATATGACAGAAACCTTAAAAAAGATTGCTCTGGCTTTTCCAAATATTGAATTTAGCCTCGAACACAATAACAAGCCAATAAAAAAATTCCTGAAGGCCCTGACTAATACTCAATATGAAAAAAGAATCGCTGATATTATAGGTAAGGATTTTATCTCAAACTCACTGAAGCTGGATTTTACAAGCGGTAATTTGAGTTTAAATGGCGTTATAGGCCAACCTACGTTCACCCGTAATAATAGCGCCATGCAGTATTTCTTTGTAAATACTAGAGTGGTTCAGGATAAGCTTATAACGCATGCAGTGCGCCAAGCTTATCATGATGTTATCTATCATGGTAAATATCCGGCTTTTGTCTTGTTTCTTGAAATTGATCCAGAAGCGGTAGATGTCAACATACATCCGAGAAAGTCCGAGGTAAAATTTACCAACCCCAGACAGGTGCACGACTTTGTTCGCCATGCAGTACAAAAAACTATTGCCAACAACAAGCTGGAAGATAATTACCAACATACAACTTTTGCAGTAACTGACAGTTATTATACTTACGCTCCTAAACCGGGCAAGATAAAATTGGAGGTCAAGGAGCAATTGGAAAGTTATGCGCCAATTGTTAATGACGAACAATCATTAGGCTATCCTCTGGGTTTTGCCTTGGCGCAGCTACATAACACCTATATCCTGGCACAAAATACTCAAGGATTAATTTTGGTGGACATGCATGCAGCTCACGAGCGAATAACCTACGAACAAATGAAAACTTCCTGGGATGCCGATAATTTGAAATTGCAGCCATTGCTGGTGCCCATAGTCCTAAATGTTACGGAAGCTGAAGCGCAAATGGTAGAAGACAAACCGGAGGTTTTTTTTAAACTTGGACTAAAGCTGGAAAGATTTACAATACAACAAATCAGAGTGCTTGAGGTTCCGGCACTTTTGGTAAATTCCAGGATAGAAAATTTGGTTCAGAATGTGCTTGCCGAATGTGTTGAATTTAACACCAGCGCCAAAGTAAGCCAAAATATCAACAAAATTCTGTCTGGTATGGCTTGTCACGGTTCAGTTCGCGCCGGCAGAACTTTAAGTTTGCCGGAAATGAATGCTCTTTTGCGTGATATTGAAACTACTGAAAATTCCGGGCAATGCAACCACGGACGCCCCACCTGGATTCAAATTAAACACCAGGAGCTTGATAGCTTTTTTATGCGTGGTCAATAGCTATTATGCCCAGAAAGCTCAAGTTAGTATCCGACTACGGCCCCAAAGGAGATCAGATATCAGCTATTAACAAACTAAGTCAGGGACTTAATGCAGGTCTTTCACACCAGGTATTGCTAGGCGTAACTGGCTCTGGCAAGACCTATACTATTGCCAATGTCATTGAAAATGTACAGCGCCCTGCCATAATTTTGGCGCACAACAAAACCCTGGCCGCACAACTATATGGCGAGATGAAAGCTTACTTTCCAGAAAATGCGGTGGAATATTTTGTTTCCTACTATGACTATTACCAGCCGGAGGCTTATGTGCCGGCGTCTGATTTATATATAGAAAAAGACGCATCAATCAACGAGCATATTGAACAGATGCGTATGTCCGCCACCAAAGCCTTACTGGATCGTAAAGATGTGGTTATAGTCGCCACGGTTTCAGCTATTTATGGTCTGGGAGATCCCGAGCAGTATTTCTCCATGGTTTTGCACGTAAGCCGCGGTGAAATAATCAGCCAGCGCGATATATTGGCAAGACTGGCGGAATTACAATACAAAAGAAATGATACAGAATTACAACGCGGCACTTTCAGGGTGAGAGGGGAGCTGATAGATATCTATCCTGCGGATTCAGAAAAGGAAGCTTTGCGGCTTGAGTTATTTGATGATGAAATCGAAAACATAAGATGGTTTGATCCTCTAACCGGAGAAATTTTGCGCAAAATCGCTAGAGTAACAATCTACCCCAAAACTCATTATGTTACCCCAAGGCAGACTATACTTGACGCTATAGAACAAATTAAAGTTGAATTAAAACAAAGACTTGAGGTTCTTAAAGAAAATGACAAGCTAATTGAAGCGCAAAGACTGGAAGAGCGCACCAAATATGACCTGGAGATGATGCGAGAACTTGGTTACTGTTCAGGAATTGAAAATTATTCCAGATATTTATCTGGTAGGGACCCGGGGAGCGCACCGCCTACTCTTATGGATTACCTGCCAGATGATGCCATCATTATTATTGATGAGAGCCATGTTACCGTGCCTCAGATTGGTGCCATGTATAAGGGTGACCGTTCCAGAAAAGAAACTCTGGTTCGCTACGGTTTTCGTTTACCGTCCGCTATGGATAATAGACCTTTGCAGTTTGGGGAGTTCAGCGATTTGTCCCCCCAAACCATTTATGTTTCCGCAACTCCAGGTGATTATGAACTTGAGTTAGTACGACATGAAGCAGTAGAGCAAGTAGTTAGGCCAACCGGACTGGTTGATCCTAAAATAGAAGTACGACCTGCGGTTAGCCAGGTTGATGATTTATTATCGGAAATTCGTATAGTGCTTGAACGGCAAGAACGGGTTTTGGTAACAACCTTGACTAAACGTATGGCGGAAGATTTGACTGATTATATGTCAGAACATGGGATAAAAGTACGCTACTTACATTCGGATATTGACACAGTCGAGCGGATGGAAATTGTCCGTGACCTGCGGCTTGGAGTGTTTGATGTGCTAATTGGCATAAATTTGTTACGTGAAGGTTTGGATATGCCGGAAGTATCATTAATAGCTATTTTGGATGCAGACAAGGAAGGCTTTTTGCGCTCAGAGCGTTCTTTGATTCAGACCATTGGCCGGGCAGCGCGCAATGCAAATGGCCGGGCAATTTTATATGCTGAAAAAATAACCGGTTCCATGCAAAGAGCGATAGATGAAACCCAGAGACGACGTGAGCTACAGCTTGCGCATAATCTAAAACACAACATAACCCCCAAGAGCATTGTTAAGTCAGTCGCTGATGTTTTGGAGGTTGGGCATGAGAATAGATCCACAGGCAGTGGTTTTAAAGTGGCTGAATATAAAAATCAGTACCAGGTTATGTCAGAAACCGATAAATTCGTACTGGTAGACAAACTGGAGAAGCAAATGTTGGAACATGCACAAAACCTTGAATTTGAAGAAGCCGCCGCCTTGCGTGATCAAATTATTAACTTGCGCGAGAAAATTAAACTTAACTCGGATATTTTATATTCGCACCTAAAATCTTAAACACTGGTCCGACAAATTTTGGGAACATAATGATTTAATCCCATATCTATTTTTTATCAACTCATTTCTTTTTTTTGTCAATTCCTGATTAATGATATAAATATCGCCATTGTCATCTTCTAGTTTTATAAACTCAACATCCGAAGTTAGTAGTTGAGTAAACTCAAAAAAATCTTTAAAGCTGTTCCCATTTACTTTTTCAATAATTTTATTTTTTACTTTATGGTATCCCAGGTTAGCATCATCTGCCAGTACTGAAACCAAAATAACTATTTCTTTTTTATCTTTTGTCACTTTTGCAGTCTGGAATTTATGTATCAGATTATAAGGAAAGTTTTTGTTTTTAAGTTGAGAGATTAGATACGGACGCAGGTAATTAATTGTTAGTGGTTCAAATACCATACCTGCTTTTATATAGTAGGTAGGGGCAACGCTACTTTTAATACTATTTACAATTAACTCAGGTTTCTTAGAAACATCCAGCTGTAGATTTATTTTTTGGTAATTCTTGTTCCGCATTATATTCAATACTATGTTGTCACCGTATTTTTTAGTTTCAAGTAGATAATTAAACGATGTCCTTTCATTATTCCTAAACTTAATTGTGCCATCAAAACCTATTTCATGATTTTCTATTGCGAGTAGTATATCGCCTGCAAATACAATGTTTTCCATCGGCGAATTAGAATAGACATTTTTAACAAGTATGCCTCCTGCAGAATCTTTTATACCTAACATTTGACGGTGGGATTTGCTTTCCAGGTTTTGCCATTCAAAGCCCAAATTTGGTATACCGTCATAAATGTCGTCCTCAATATCCTGTAAAAAATGTTTAATTAAATGAGAGGGGATGATATATCCAAGATTTTGGCCGCCCCGTAGGGATTGAAAAGCTACACCAATTACTTTGCCATTTAATATAGCCGGCCCTCCACTATTTCCAGGATTTAATGCAGCATCCGTTTGTATAGCCAGATATTTTTTTTGTGAATAGGCATAAGTACGATCTTCAATTCTTGAAATAACTCCCTCGGTTATGCTTAGTTTATCTCCACCTAAAGGGTATCCATAAATTACTACCTTATCTCTTAGTTTGGGCAAAGTTCCTATTTCAAGCGGCATGATACTTTTGCTCAACTCTGGTTCTTTCAACTTTAGGATCGCCAAATCATAATCATCAGCTATATACTCAACATAGACTTTGTATTTTTCTGGCGCTCCTTCTAAACGCACTTGCAAATACTTGCTGTTTGTTACAGCATGAGCATTTGTCAGTATTCTGGTTTTTGTAATAAAAAAGCCTGTTGCAGTACTACTTTGTGTTTTGGTTTTTTGCCAAGGCTGCTGGTAATCATAGTTCTGTTTTACCGAATAGATTTTTACTAATGATTTATATACTTGATTACTTCCCCAGCAATACACGGGAAAGCTTAAAAAAAATATAACATATAGAATCTTCTTCATGCATTTATCCTTTGTTCAGTTAGCTTAGCAATTTATTCGCATTGAAACATGCCAGTATTCGCGCGTAAAGTACAAAACCATTAACATCTGCTATATAATCTATAGCTTTTCTTGCTTGATGTGAAGGACTTTATGTGATGAATATGAGTGATCTGGATGGCTTCATCTGGATGGATGGGCAAATGGTGCCCTGGGGTGAAGCCAAAGTGCATGTGCTAACCCATACCCTGCATTACGGCATGGGAGTGTTTGAGGGGTTAAGGGCTTACAGAACTGCTGCTGGCACGGCTATTTTTCGCCTTAAAGAGCATACTGAACGCCTATTTCGTTCAGCACATATAATGAATATGCAAATTCCTTTCAGCCAGGATGAAATAAACCAGGCGACATTGCGTGTGGTTAGGGAAAATAATCTGACAAGCGGCTATATCAGACCGATGTGCTTTTATGGCTCTGAAGGCATGGGGCTAAGGGCTGATAACCTAAAGGTACATTGCATAATCGCAGCCTGGGAATGGGGCTCATATTTAGGCGATGACAACATGCGAAAAGGTATACGCGTTAAAACTTCGTCCTACACCAGACATCATGTAAATATAACCATGTGCAAGGCTAAAGCTAACGGGCATTATATAAACTCGATGTTGGCTTTGGCAGAAGCGATGCAGGATGGGTATGATGAAGCGTTGCTGCTGGATGTGGATGGTTTTGTTGCTGAAGGTAGCGGGGAGAATATATTTATAGTTCGGGATGGGGTAATTTATACTCCTGACCTTACTTCAGCTCTTGAGGGTATAACCCGTGATGCCATAATCAAAATAGCTATGGATCAAGGTTACGGGGTTGTAGAAAAGCGTATTACCAGAGATGAAGTGTATGTAGCCGACGAGGCTTTTTTTACCGGTTCTGCGGCTGAAGTTACTCCTATCAGGGAGTTGGATAACCGGGGCATAGGTAACGGCACAAGGGGGCCTGTTACCCAAAAACTGCAAGCAAAATTTTTTGATATTGTCGGCGGCAAACTGGAAAAGTACGCAGCCTGGCTTGAGTATGTATAACGCCCCTCATGATGAATGAAGTTGTTTGGCATCATGCCACGGTAACCCGTAAACGTCACAATGAACAAAACCGGCATAAATCAGTCGTTGTATGGTTTACCGGCTTGTCAGGTGCCGGTAAATCCACACTAGCCCACGCAGTTGAAGAAAAACTTCATCAAATAGGTTGTAGAACTATGGTTCTGGATGGCGATAACGTTCGCCACGGGCTTTGCAGTGATCTTGGCTTTAGCAATGCTGACAGAAATGAAAACCTGCGCCGGGTTGGAGAAGTAAGTAAACTTTTTGTTGAAGCGGGAATTATTATCTTGACTGCTTTTATATCTCCTTTTGAAAAAGATAGGGAGTTAGTAAGAAAGCTCATGCCACATGGGGATTTTTTAGAAGTTTTTATTGACTGTCCGCTGGGGGTTTGCGAAAAAAGAGATGTAAAAGGCATGTATAAAAGAGCAAGAAAGGGGAAAATTAAAGAGTTTACTGGCATTAGCTCGAAATACGAGGAACCCAAAAATCCTGAACTTAAGGTTGACACTGATAAGTTATCCCTTGAAGAGTCCGTGGAAGAAATTATGCAAATGCTATTTGCCCGAGGGATAATTAACCCCGAACAACAAAGCTGATGCGCCCTAATACACTAAGAATTCTGCTGGTACTTTATATAGGGGTTATCTATTCGACTTTATATGTAATGCGGGGCATAGAGCAAAGTCTTGTTGGATTTTTGGGACGGGCTGACTATAAAATTTTTATCAATCTGCTTTTGCTTGTGTCTGGTTTTGTCCTTTTATATTTTGCCTGGCGCCAGGGAATGAAGAATTTTGCTCATGCGCTAATCCCGATAATGATCATTACTTATCTTAGTTGGGACATGCATATTCCCGCAGAGAAAATTCATTTTATAGAATATGGCTTTCTAGGTATTCTGGTCTTTAAAGCCCTGCCTGAAAGAACATTGCTTTACGTTATTGCCGGATTTGTTTTTACCACTTTAACGGGATTCGTTGACGAGGTTATACAGTACTTTTTACCTAACAGGGTTTTTGATTGGAGAGATGTCTGGATAAATGCCATATCAGGAGCATTAGGCTTATGGGCCGGCAAGGCATTATACCCTTCGGCATAACCTGGTGACGTGCATACTATAAAAGAATTATAGTGGCAAGTCCCAAAAACGATAAAAAACCTATAACATCCGTGACCGCTGTTAATACTACATGCCCGGCTAAAGCCGGATCAATTCCAAGGCGTTTTTGTATTAGTGGAATAACTGCTCCGGCTACGGTTGCAATAAACAAATTAATTATCATGGCCGCCGCAATGACCATACCCAAGTTGGCACTGCCAAACCAAAAAAAAGTGATTACCGCTACTACTAATGCCCAAAATACTCCATTAACCAGGCCTACTGCGGCCTCACGCCCTATTAACCACATGAAATTGGAATTATTAATTCTGTTAAGTGCTATACCGCGAATTACCAAAGTCATGGTTTGACTGCCGGTTACTCCGCCCATGCTGGCGTTTAATGGCATCAAAATGGCTAGCGCAACTATTTGTGCAATGGATTTTTCAAACATGCTAACTACATAAATGGCGATAAAAGAGGTAACAAGATGAATCGCCAACCAGGGAGTCCGGCGCCAGGCACTTTGTTTAACTGGTGAGAAAATATCCAGTTCATCATCTAAACCATCACGAGCCATTAAAGCTTCTTCGGCATCTTCGAGGATAACATCCACCACGTCATCCACTGTGATCCTGCCTAACAATTTATCGTTTTCATCCACTACCGGAGCAGACAGCAGGTCACGATCTTTAAAGATTGACGCAACTTCAGTATCCGGCATATTAACCGGAATAGCTATTGCCTCCTGATTAATAAGGTTGCGAATTGGGGTTGCATTGTCAGAAGTCAGAATTCTAGATATATGTAAACTGCCTAGAAATTTGTTGTCACGATTTACTATCATCAGCTTGTCAGTTGCCGGAGGTAATTTTCCTAGTTTGCGCAAGTAATTTAACACTACCCCCACATTCATATCCTGTCTGATGGATATAGCATCAAGATCCATTAGACCACCTGCAGTGTCCTCAGAATATGCCATAGTGGTTTCAAGTTGTTGGCGATTTTGTCGCTCCATGGACTGGATAATTGTTTGGGATAGTTTTGATGGTAGATCCTGCATAAGATCAGTAAGATCATCCAGGTCCAGGTGGGAAGTGGCGCTCACCAATTCGGCGGTTGCGGTTTCTTTAAGGAGCCCTACTCTAATATCCTCGGCCAGGTGTGGCAAGGCCTCCCCCTTGCACAAGGCGTTTAACAACCCCCAGACATGCAATCTCTCCTTTAGCGGTAAGGACGATAATAAAAGCGCAACTTCTGATGGATGAAGTTTTTCCAGCACGGATTTTATCGACACATCATCTGCTGCGTCTACTGCCTGCATTACAATCGCAGTTAAATTTGCAATTTCAGATTCCGGGTTTTGCCCTGCGATCTCGGTCATTGGTTAAGTTTCGCGATTAACTCTTCAATCCTCTCTGGTCGTGTGCTTTTCAGGATTTCACCGGCGAATAATTTTGCATTGTCTATACTACTGCTGCGAATATGCTTTTTTATCTCAAGAGTTTGTGCGGGCATCATACTAAAATTTCGCAAGCCCATTCCCAGCAATAAGCGCGTGAATTTATTATCCCCCGCCATTTCTCCACACACCAGCACCTCCTTTTCAAGCTTGTTACAGGTTTGGATAATATTGTTAATTACTCTTAAGATCGCCGGATGGGTACTATCAAATAAATTACTTACCTGGTCATCGTTACGATCTATCGCTAACATGTACTGGGTGAGATCATTGGTGCCTATAGCTATAAAGTCAACCCGTTTAGCAAAATATTCAATCAGCAATGCTGCGGCCGGAATCTCAATCATCATTCCAAGCTTAATGTCCCCAAATTCAATGTCTGCCGCCCCAAGCTCTTGCTTGCTGTTGCTGATAATCTCACGGGCTTTGTCCAGCTCATAGGCACTTCCAATCAAGGGTAAAATTACCCCAACCTTACCATGTGCTGCTGCCCGCAAAATTGCCTTTATCTGTTGTTTGAAGATATTTTTATGGATTAGAGAAAATCTGATGGCTCTAAGTCCCAACATCGGGTTGGAGTGTCTGGAATCCTCGCTTACTCCTGGTAATTGGGTATCAGCGCCAATATCCAGGGTTCGTACGTTAACTGCCACATCACCAGCTTTGCGAACAAGATCTGCATAAAATTGATATTGTTCTGCTTCATCCGGCAATTGTTCCCGGTTCATATACAAGTATTCGGTTCGAAACAAGCCAATTGCTTCTGCGCCACATTTTTGCATTTTTTCTAATTCTGACATCATCTCAATATTGGCACTTAAAGTCACTTTATGTCCATCCATGGTTACTGCCGGCTTGCTGCATAATAAATTTAACTCATCTTTATACTGTCGTATATTTTGTATCAGTTGCTTATAATGCTTGGAGCTGACTTCATCCGGGTTAACACAAATAGTGCCGTATTTACCATCGAGGATAAGTCTCTCCCCATCTTTAATATACTTGCGTGCTTTGCCGATGCCGGTAATTGCAGGAATACCCAGGCTACGCGCCATAATTGCTGTATGAGAATTTGGCGCATCATGCTCACTTACAAATCCAGCCAGATTTTCTGAATTTAATAGTGCCAAATCACTGGGCGCAATTTTGTCGGCGATAATGATGCGTTCTAAATGATTATCTTCATCTAAAATATCCAGGGGTTCAATGTCTTGTTGTTTTAAGGTTTTAAGGATTGCCGCCACGACCAAATCTACATCATTTTTTCTGGTGTTTAGATAAGGCTCGTCAATATCATCAAATACTTTTAACAGATTGTCTTGTTGTTGTTTTAATGCCCATTCGGCGTTTATTTTTTTCTCCCGAATAAGTTTAGCCGGCGCGCGACTAATAGCGCTTTCATCTAGCGTTAAAATATGCGATTCAACAAATTCAGTGATTTCCTCCGGAGTGCTCTCGGCAATTTTTTCCCTGATTGAAGTAAGCTGCTCTCGCACCTGCTTTATAGCCTGATTGAATCTGGCTACTTCTTCATCCAGCAAATAATCCGGGATGTCGTACTCTGAAATCTCAGCTTGACCTTGCTGCATTACATAAGCCTTGCCAAGCGCTACACCTTTGGCTAAGCCTACTCCTGTTAACATGAGGCTCATAGTTGACCTCCTAGATTTGAAAACCTGCTTATTGTAATTGTATAAGACGCATATTGCTATTTGTAATGCATTCAATCTTGGCATGGTAGCAGCCAAGGCATAGTGCTGAGTAATAAGACCTAATCTGATCTGAGCAGAATATATTATTTAAGCAGACTATCCTGCACTATAATATCGGGTTTTATTTAGCAACATAAATGAGATTTAAAATTCCAGGATTTTTGCACCGGTTTTCATCCCCTAAACATTTCTACGGGATGTCAGGAAAGCTTTTGACCTGGTTATATGCACTGTTTTTATTGACGATTATTCCCGGGTTGGTTTTAGGTCTTGGTTTTTCTCCGCCTGATTATCAACAAGGGGAAAGTGTCAGGATAATTTATGTGCATGTGCCTGCCGCCTGGATGTCAATGTTTTTATACCTAATTATGGCAATTTGTGGGGCGATCTTTCTTATATGGCGGATTAAATTAGCCGATATAATGGGAATGGCATTCGCGCCAATTGGCGCCTCGTTTACTTTTTTAGCTTTAGTTACCGGCTCCTTATGGGGCAAGCCCATGTGGGGTACCTGGTGGGTCTGGGATGCCAGGTTAACTTCGGAGTTGATTTTGTTGTTCCTTTATTTAGGTTACATAGCACTAAGGTCGGCATTTGCTGATATAAACAATGGGGGACGTGCTGCCGCAGTCCTGGCTCTGGTTGGAGTGGTGAACCTGCCAATCATCCATTATTCGGTCGAGTGGTGGAATACTTTGCATCAAGGTGCTACTATCAGTAAGCTGGGTAAGCCTTCAATCGACTTGGAAATGTTAATTCCACTGTTATTAATGGCGGTTGCATTTAAAATTTATGCTTTAATTATAGCTTTGAGGCAAGCAAGGTGCGAGGTGCTAAAACGGGAGGTGAGATCAGGCTGGATAGAGGAGATAGTCAGGTGAAAGAGTTTTTGGCTATGGGTGACTATGGATTTTATGTCTGGGGTTCGTATATTATTGCGCTGATCATATTTGTGAGTCATTTTATAAGTTCTGGCAGCTGTATGAACAAGGTCAAAAGCAGTATTAAACGCAAACTCAGAAGACAAAACACATTATGACGCCGGCACGTAAAAAGCGTCTGCTTATGGTAAGTATTATTGTGATTGGAGTTGCAATTGCTGCCTCCCTGGTGTTGTTTGCCTTAAAAGAAAACATGAATCTGTTTTATACCCCAACTCAGGTTGCAGCAGGAGAAGCACCGCATAATCATACTTTCCGTCTGGGCGGGATGGTGCAAAAGGGCAGTGTTAAACGCGAAAAAAACTCAGGATTGACCGTAAGCTTTGGTCTTGGTGACGGCAACAAGGTGGTTGAAGTAAATTATACTGGAATCCTGCCGGATTTGTTTCGCGAGGGTCAAGGTATTGTTACCCTTGGTAAACTAGATACAGACGGAATATTCGTAGCAGACGAAGTTTTAGCCAAACATGATGAAACCTATATGTCACCTGAGGTTAAATATGCTATGGAACAAGCTAAAAAAAATAAGTTAAAAGCCTCGCAGGAATGATGCCGGATATTGGTAATTACGCCTTGATTCTGGCTATGGCAGTTAGCGTTAGTCTGGGAGTTTTGCCCTTGTTGGGGGCTGCTAAAAATAATCCTGGTTGGATGCAGTATGCGTATACCGGAACCTGGGTTCAATTTGCGTTATTGTTAATTGCAATTGTTTGTTTAGGTATTAGTTTTGTTCAGGACGATTTTTCAATAAAGTATGTAACATCACATTCAAATAGCGCGCTACCCATGATTTATAAAATAAGCGCAGTTTGGGGAGGACATGAAGGCTCGCTGCTTTTATGGGTATTTTTATTAAGCCTGTGGGCAGTACTGGTGACGCTATTCAGCCGCAGTTTACCAGATGTTTTAAACACAAGAGCATTGGCAGTGCTGGGTTTGCTCAGTGTAGGTTTTCTACTGTTTTTGATTTTCACCTCTAATCCGTTTGAGAGGCTCCCTGTCCCTGCCGCTGACGGTCGGGATTTAAATCCATTGCTGCAAGACCCGGGACTTGCGATTCACCCGCCTATGCTATATATGGGATATGTAGGGTTTGCGGTGCCATTTGCATTTGTAATTGCCGCTCTGCTTGGTGGTAATTTAGATTCCACCTGGGCCAGGTGGTCCAGACCCTGGGCTGCTATCGCCTGGGCATTCCTAACTGCGGGAATCGCGCTTGGCAGCTGGTGGGCCTATTATGAGCTTGGTTGGGGTGGTTGGTGGTTTTGGGATCCGGTTGAGAATGCATCTTTTATGCCCTGGCTGATGGGCACCGCACTGCTGCATACTATGGCAGTAGTAGAAAAACGCGGTGCGTTTAAATCCTGGACTGTGTTGCTGGCGATTTTTACGTTCTCTTTTAGCTTACTTGGAACCTTTTTAGTACGTTCCGGGGTTTTGGTGTCAGTACATGCCTTTGCTACAGATCCGGAACGCGGGATTTTTATTTTAATATTTTTAGGTCTGGTGCTTGGCGCGTCGTTGGTCTTGTATGCAATAAGAGCAGGAAATATCTATCAGGGCGGAGAGTTTGCCGGTGTCTCTCGTGAGGCTTTTTTGCTGATTAACAATATATTGCTGGTGGTGGCCTGCCTTACAGTGTTAATTGGTACTTTATATCCTCTGATTTTGGATGCTTTGGGTCTTGGAAAATTATCGGTTGGTCCACCATATTTTAATATGGTGTTCGTGCCCCTAATGCTACCAATGACATTATTAATCAGTTTTGGCGCCATCTCTCGCTGGAAACAGGATGACTTTTTAAGAATTCTTGGCAGGTATAAAATACTACTCCCGACTGCTTTGATTATAGGCGTAATTCTGCCCTGGGTTATTTTTGACAGCAAAAGTGTTGGAGTTGCGATTGCATCTGCAATAGCTTTGTGGGTTATCACATCTGCCTTATATGAACCGTTTGCCAGAGGCTTTAAGTTATCGCGCTTTAAAACTATAAGTTCAAGTCATTACGGCATGATGCTGGCACATGTTGGGGTTGGGGTTTTCATTTTAGGAGTAACTTTTTCCAGTGCCTTTAGTGTGGAAAAGGATGTCAGAATGCAAAATGGCTCCACGGTGGCAATTGGTAACTATTTGTTTAGCATGCATGATTTATCCAACCTTAGGGGGCCTAATTACATTTCTACCTCAACCGAGATTAAAGTGCACGACAAAAAAGACGGCGCACTCATAACAATTCTAAACCCGGAAAAAAGAATTTATACTGTCCAGAGCATGCCGATGACCGAAGCTGCTATTGACAGTAATTTATCCCGGGATTTGTATGTGGCAATGGGCGAGGCAATTGACAAAAACGGTAATGCCTGGGCTATGCGTGTTTACTACAAACCTTTTATCAGCTGGATTTGGCTGGGTACTATATTTATGGTGCTAGGCGGTTTGCTGGCAGCCTTTGACAAGCGCTACCGACTTGCCGGTAAAAGAGCCAGGGCCAGGTTTAACAAAGCACAGTGGCAAAATTATTAAAAAACCCTGCCACTATCGCGGCAAACAAGAAGGCTCGTTTTGACTATTTTATTGAGGACAACTATGTAGGGGGGCTGGCACTTGAAGGTTGGGAGGTCAAGGCCTTGCGGGCGGGCGGAGCGCAATTAAAAGAAAGTTACGTCAAAATCCATAAAAATGAGATTTACCTGTTTGGCTGTCATATCTCACCATTAGTTACAGCTTCGACTCACATAAATCCTGACCCGCTTCGAACCCGCAAAATATTGTTACAACGTGTGGAGATAAATAAACTTGTAGGTCTGGTTGAACGTAAAGGTTATACTCTGGTCGCTCTTGCGCTTTTTTGGCAAAAAGGCCGGGCTAAGATTGATATTGGCCTTGCCAAAGGCAAACAAAAGCATGATAAAAGAGTAACAATCAAGGAGCGCGACTGGAAACGTGAACAGGAAAGGCTAGTTAGAAAAATGTATTAAATGATACAAGCCAGAATCAACTGTCGCGTATACTATGAAGACACTGACGCCGCCGGTGTTGTGTATTACGCTAATTACTTAAAATATCTGGAAAGAGGCCGAACTGAGTTTTTGCGTACACTGGGGCTTGTTCAGGCGGATTTGGCAAGGCAATATTCCATAGTTTTCGCAGTCAAAGATTTGAAGATTGATTATTTATTACCAGCAAGGCTGGATGATATGCTGCAAGTAGAAACTGCCATTGATAAATTAGGTAAAGCCAGCATTAAATTCAGGCAAAATATATTGCATGATGACAAAATCACTACTACAGCCATGGCAGGAGTAGTATGTTTGCATACAACAACTTTTAAGCCTTGCAGGATACCAAAACCAATTTTAGAGAAAATACCGTGACTCCAACTACCGACATGACAATCTTGTCTTTAATTTTAGCTGCAAGCCCTTTAGTACAGCTAATTATGTTATTGTTGCTGATAGCCTCTATCTGGTCCTGGAGTGTTATTTTTACCAAGTTGTTTGATTTTCGTAAACTGCGCGTGGAAGCCGCTTATTTTGAAGAAAGGTTCGCAGTTGGCAGCGATCTTAATAAATTGTATAAATCAATTCAGCACTCTGACCAACCGTTAGGAATGGAGCGAATCTTCACGGCCGGGTTCAGGGAATTTGTGAGACTTAAAAACAAAGATCTTGACCGTAATAGCGTATTAGACGGCACTAATCGGGTAATGCGTATAGTAGTAAACAGAGAAACTGACAAACTTGAAACCTGGCTGTCCTTTTTGGCCACTGTCGGCTCTACCAGTCCTTATATTGGGCTGTTTGGCACCGTATGGGGAATAATGAACTCATTTCGTGCCCTGAGTCTGGCCAGCAATGCTACTTTGGCGATGGTGGCTCCTGGTATATCCGAGGCGTTAATAGCCACGGCAATGGGATTGTTTGCCGCAATTCCCGGGGTTATTTTTTATAATCGCTTTGTCAGTGAAACCGAACGTTTGGTCAGCAAGTATGAAACTTTTGCTGAAGAGTTCTCAGCTATTCTGCAACATCAGGAGGTTAGAACTCCTCATGCGCGCTAAAAACAAGAAGCGCCCAATGGCACAAATAAATGTCGTGCCTTATATTGATGTCATGCTGGTATTGTTGATTATTTTTATGGTAACCGCTCCCTTGATAACCCAGGGAATCAAGGTAGATTTGCCGGTTACCTCGGCAAAGACACTTGCGGCAGAAAATAATAAGCCAGTGGTAATTACAATTAAAGCCAGCGGTGAGATATATCTTAATCAAGCCAGCTCCCCTGAAAATCCGTTGCCAGAATCAGAATTAACCCAAATGGTTGCAAAACTACATAAAGAAAAACCTTTGTTGCCGGTGTTGGTACGAGCAGATCAAAATGCGACTCATGGCATGGTGACCAAAATCATGGCTTTGCTGCAAGCGGCCGGAATTAAAAAATTAGGGATAGTAACCAAGGCACAGCATGTAAAAGTTCATAAATGAAACGCGGAGTAATAATCTCAATCCTGCTGCATCTAATCCTGGCGGGGTTATTATTTTTAGGTTTTTCCCAATTTTTAAAAAGCCCGCCTTCTAGCAACCCCGAACTTCAGATCATAGAATCTTATACGGTTGATGCCAGCAGTATAGAGCGAAAGCCAGAAATAAAGCCCAAGGACAAGGATAGGCTAGAAGTCGAAGAGACAAGAAAAGCAAATAAAGCCAGGCAAAAAAAACAACAAGCTTTGGCACTTGAGAAAAAAAAGCGTTTAAAACAAAAAAAACGTAAAGAGCAAGAACGGCAGCGCCAGGCAAAAATTAAAAAAGCCAAAGAGGAAAAGGCCAGACGAGCAAAAATAGCCAAGGAAAAAAAACTGGCAGCCGCCAGGCGTAAAGCGCAGCTGCAAGCCGGACAAGCACGTGAAAGAGCCAAGACTAATTCTATTATTAACAAGTATAGTCGTTTGATTAAACAGAAAATGCAAAGGAATTGGCGCCGACCGGCAGATTCCAGGTCTTTAGCTTGCACCACCAAAATTAAACTCTTGCCCGATGGTTCGGTACTTGATGTTAAAATAATTAAGCCAAGCGGCTCCAGTGCTTTCGACGGTTCGGTTATTGATGCTTTGTATCGGGCTGGAGCTTTACCGCTGCCGCCGGAACCCAAGTACCGAAAATTATTTGTAGATGATGACCTGACAATGAAATTCACTAATCAAAGATGAAAAAATTATTATTGCTTTTGTTGTGTTCTACCAAAATCTACGGTCTGGAAATTGTAGTAGATCAGGGTCAGGAGACAGCACAGCCAATTATCATTGTGCCTTTTGCGGATAACGATGGCGTTGCAGAAATCAGTATGTCGCAAGTTATAAATGATGATTTGACTTTAAGCGGCAAATTTAAACCTATGGCTGAAAACATGATGCCGGATTTTCCTGCCAGCCTGGAAGATATAGATTTTACACGCTGGCAAAACTTGGAAGCATCCTTTATGCTGGTTGGCAAGATTAGCTATGCGGATAATATATCCAAATTACAGGTTGAGCTGGTTAACATATATCAAAAACAGCGGCTTGCCAGATATTCACTTAATCTTAACAATCCAGCGGCTAAAAACATCCGCAAAATTGGCCATAAAATAAGTGATCTGGTGTATGAAAAGCTAACCGGCAATCGCGGTGCGTTTAGCACTCGTTTGGCTTATGTGTCTGTAAGGCGTGATGATTTGGGTAATAAAACCTATGCGCTAGAAATTTCAGGTATAGACGGCAAAGATGCGGTAGCAGTTTTAAAGTCCCCTAAGTCAATATTTTCCCCTGCCTGGGCGCCGGATGGCAGGAAAATAAGCTATGTGTCACTGGAGAATGACAAACCCCAGGTTTGGGTGCTTGACCTGACAGCTGGCACAAGAATTAAATATGCTGATTATCCTGGCAATAATAGCGCGCCGGCTTTCTCGCCCGATGGCACAATTTTGGCCTTGTCATTATCCAAAGACGGTAATCCTGAAATTTACACAAGCACTGCCAGCGGCAGACTACGGCGGATAACCAATAATCCGGCAGCAGATACTGAACCGGTTTGGGCGCCGGACGGGAAGAGTCTTTATTTTTTGTCTGACCGAACAGGTAGTCCACAAATTTTTCAAAAATCTCTGGAAGACGGGAAAGTAAATAAAGTAAGCACTTTTGGCGACTATAACGCCAGCCCTGATATTGCCAGTGATGGCAGTAAAATGGCGTTACTCCATAAAACCGAGCAAGGCTATCAAATAGCAATCCAGGATTTGCAAAATCATACCCTAAATATAATTAGCAACAGCTTTATGGATGAGTCTCCAAGTTTTGCTCCTAATGGCGAAATGTTGGTGTATGCTACTACTGACTCCGGCAGGGGAGTACTAACAGTGACTAATATTTACGGTACGGTGTATCGGGTGTATTCCTCTTCTTATAAAGATGTAAGAGAGCCGGCCTGGTCGCCTTTTTTAGATTAGATCCGGGAGGTTGTTATGCAGAAGATATTTTATTTTGTTTTGGTTTTGATAATGAGTGCTTGTGTTACGCAACAGCAAAGTGCTTCATCCAATAAAAATGCTAATAATGGAGAATTGTCTAGCACGTCAGGCTATTATACCTTGCGTAATGGGGAAATTTACCATGCTGATGGTCAGCATGTGCCAAGAGTGTTTTATTTTGAACTTGATAGTTACAAAATAAAAAATAGTGATCGACCTCATCTTGCCGCTCATGCCAGGTTTATTAAGGCTGAGCCGCAAGTAATAGTAAAAGTTGAAGGTCATGGAGACGAGCGCGGTTCGCGCGAATATAATCTGGCTTTGGGTGAGAGACGAGCGTATAACGTGGCAAATATCCTTAAAGCTCACGGGGTTTCTGAGTCACGTATTAGAAGCTATGGAGAAGAGCGTCCGGCAGCAGCTGGCAGCGGCGAGTACGCATGGCAAAAAAACCGTCGGGTTGAGTTGATTTATTAGCCAAACTAATGAACCGCAAACTTATAAATGCTTTAGAACTTGCCAAAGACGGCAAATGGGATCAAGCGCACAAAATTGTGCAGGAAATTGAAAATAGCCAGGCTTTTAGAATACATGCCTATCTTCATCGTAAGGAAGGTGATATTGGCAATGCCAATTACTGGTACCGTCGCGCCAACTCAACTATGCCGGACAAAACTTCTGAGGAAGAGTGGCAAATGTTATGGCAAGAGTTAAATTAACCAAACCCATGCTCCTGCAAAAAACCTTCAGTAATTTCTTGACCGGCTTTTTCACCTAGCATCAATCTTTCCATATACCTTGCCAGCAAATCAACTTCCAGATTTACTTTGGTACCAACATCAAACCCGGCAATTGTAGTTGCAGCTAAAGTATGGGGTACGATGTTAATGTCAAACTTGGCACCTGACACTTTATTTACCGTAAGACTTATGCCGTCAATTGTAATTGAGCCTTTGCTTGCTATATATTTTGCCAGTTCAGATGGGGCTCGTATTCTAAAAAAAGCAGATCTTGCTTCCTGAGTCTTTTGGGTAACTTCGCCTACTCCGTCCACATGACCGCTCACCAGATGTCCGCCAAGACGAGTGGTCGCGGTTATAGCCTTTTCCAAATTTACTTTACTGCCTGGCTTAAGGCTGCCGAGAGTAGTTTTGCGCATGCTTTCCAAAGATACATCCGCGCTGAATTTATCCGCATTAAATCCTATTGCGGTTAGACATACCCCGTTTACCGCAATACTGTCGCCACAGGAAACATCAGTCATATCCAGCTTGCCGACACTTACTGTAAGGCGAATATCCTGGGATTTATGTTCAAGTGCTTTTACCTTGCCGACAGCTTCGATTATCCCGGTAAACATGTGGCTTATTATATTCTAATTCGTTGATAACGGCTGCCCCAATTACCAGGCCTTTTGGCAAAAATCCCGGCAATGGGTGTCTGGCATTTGGCGCAATTTCCTTGCGTATCCAGACCCCAAAAACCTAAAGCATAACGATCACGTTCAATTAGAAGCGCACCACAATTCACACAATAGGTGCTGGTGCTTTTAGCGTCACTTACATTTCCGGTATAAACATGATTCAAACCATTTTTACGGGCAATGTCCCGCGCTCTGGTCAGAGTCGCAAACGGAGTAGATAGCTTGTCACGCAGTTTCCAGTCCGGATGAAACGCGCTAAAATGCAGTGGAACATCAGGACTTAAGTTTGTAACTATCCACTCGCTCATCTTATCTATTTCCCGGTCTGAATCATTCTCATCCGGGATTAACAAGGTAGTGATCTCCAACCAAATATTGGTCTGGTCGTGAATATACTGTAAGGTTTCAAGCACATCTTGCAAGTGCGCACCGGTTAGTTTCCAGTAAAAGTCTTCGTTAAAAGATTTAAGATCGACATTTGCCGCATCAATATGAGCAAAAAAATCTTCCCGTGCCTTGCCGGTAATATAGCCTGCGGTTACGGCTACATTTTTTATGTCTTTAGCATGACAGGCAATTGCGGTATCGATGGCATATTCTAAAAAAATAACTGGATCGTTATAGGTAAAAGCCACACTGCTGCAGCTGTGAAGTAGCGCGACCTTGGCAATATCAGCCGGCGAGGCTTTGTCTGCCATACGATCCATTTGTCGTGATTTGCTCATATCCCAGTTCTGACAGAATTTACAGCCAAGATTACAACCTGCAGTGCCGAAGGATAAGACCGGACTTCCAGGAAAAAAATGATATAAGGGTTTCTTTTCTATAGGGTCAATACAAAAACCACTGGAGTGGCCATAGCTGGTTAAAACGACTTTGGCATTTTGTGCGGCACGGATAAAACAAAACCCCCGCTGACCTTCCTGCATCTTACAAAAACGCGGGCAGACATCGCATTGAATCTTGCCGTCATTAGTTTGGTGCCAATATTCGGTTGCAACAACATTTTTGGTTATTTGGCGCATAAGTTTGTATTTAGTATAAACCCGTGGTGCATTTAGGAAATAATTAAAAAAATGTCAAAAGTAAGTTGCTCACGAAAGCTCAAAGAGTATCATAGTATTTT
>Ga0056111_1000056_pt1 | contig 29673 bp, 32 predicted proteins | sample WorMetloBBELIZE2_FD_83874 | JGI IMG/M metagenome (GOLD analysis project Ga0056111, IMG submission 83874) | Marine gutless worms symbiont microbial communities from Max Planck institute for Marine Microbiology, Germany - Olavius longissimus B... ... | reverse complement strand
GAAAGAACACCGTATTTACGAGAAATCATGGACTGCCTATCGTCCAGCTCTCCCATTCAACGCGTGGTCTTTATGAAAGGCGCGCAGATCGGCGGTACGGAATGCGGCAACAACTGGATTGGATACGTCATCCATCACACACCTGGGCCGATGCTGGCAATTCTGCCCACGGTCGAAATGGCCAAGCGCAATTCCAAACAGCGACTGGATCCATTGATCGAAGAGTCAGATGTCATTCGCCAGCGCGTTATGCCCGCTCGTTCACGAGACAGAGGCAACACAATATTGCAAAAGGAATTCCAGGGCGGCGTTCTAGTGCTAACGGGTGCAAACAGTGCCGCAGGATTACGATCCATGCCGGTTCGTTTTCTTTTTCTGGACGAAGTGGATGCTTATCCCGGTGATGTTGAGGGTGAAGGCGACCCTGTTGCTTTGGCTGAGGCTAGAACGCGGACATTTGCCCGCCGCAAAATTCTCATGGTCAGCACGCCCACCATTCGTGGAGCGTCTCGCATCGAGCGTGAATATCAGCTCAGTGATCAGCGAAAATACATGGTGCCATGCCCAGAGTGTGGCAGTCACCAATGGTTAAAGTTTGAACAGCTCAAATGGCCGAAAGGAAAGCCGGAAGACGCGCTGTATGAGTGTGAGCATTGTGAACACAAGATTGAGGAGCGGCATAAAACATGGATGCTCCAAAACGGCTATTGGGAATCCCAAGCCGAAAGCGATGGCCGGACGGCTGGATTTCACCTCTCTTCCCTGTATTCGCCATATGGCTGGCGATCATGGGCGCAAATCGCCCGTGCATGGGTGGATGCACAAGGATCGGATGCTGCAATCAAGTCATTTAAAAACACAGAACTTGGCGAGACTTACGTGGAAGTTGGCGAAGCACCAGACTGGCAGCGACTCTATGAACGCCGCGAGCCTTATAAAATCGGCGCCATCCCTAAAGGCGGTTTATTTATTACCGCTGGCGCGGACGTTCAAAAAGACCGGATCGAAGTTTCAATCTGGGCTTGGGGCCGCGATAAGGAATGCTGGCTGGTGGATCACAGGATCCTTGAAGGTGACACAGGTCGTGAGGCTGTGTGGAACAAGCTGACAGAACTGCTTGGTGAGACCTGGCCTCATGAAAACGGCTTCGACCTTCCTTTGCGGCGTGTGGCCGTGGATAGCGGTTATGCCACACAAGAAGTCTATGATTGGGCACGAAAACAAAGCCCGTCATTGGTCATGGTCATCAAAGGAGTGCAGCGTGGTGCAGCGCTGGTTGGATTGCCAAGTGCTGTTGAAGTTACAGCCGATGGCAAAAAGATTAAGCGCGGTTTACGCGTTCGTCCTGTGGCTGGCGGTATTGCCAAGCTGGAGCTGTTTAACAATTTGCGGAAAAACCCGCCCACTCAGGAAAGTGGAGATCCATATCCTGCCGGATATGTTCACCTGCCTAAAGTGGATGAAGAATATCTGAAGCAGCTTTGTTCGGAGCAGCTGATTACATCGAAAAATCGCCGTGGTTACGCCGTGCGCGAGTGGCAAAAAACCAGAGAACGCAATGAAGCTCTGGATTGCTACGTATATGCGCGCGCGGCTGCGGCAGTTGAAGGATTGGATCGTTTTGGTGATCGCCACTGGCGTGAGATGGAACGATCCCTTGGTCTTGACGCACCTGTCAAACCTAAACCGTCAGATGACGATCAACCCAAAAAACCGGAGCGCAAAACCCCACGGCGGCGTGCACGGAGCAAAGGCGTTAAATTATGAGCGACACATTGGAAGAAAAGCTGGATCGCGTCCAGAAAGCCATTGCTGCCATCGAAAACGGAGGCCAAAGCGTCTCCTACGAAGGCCGCACGGTTACAAAAGGCGATCTTAAAACGCTTTACGAACGTGAATCCTATCTGGAGAAAAAGATTGAGCGTAAAACACGCGGTGGAATCCGCATGCGCGGAGGTGTGCCATTATGAGCCGCTCTAAAAACCGTGGGCGTATTTCTCTGCCTGAGCCGACTGCACTTGATAAATTCATCGGCTGGATTTCTCCTGAAGCTGGTGTCCGCCGTCTAAAAGCCAAGACCGTAATGGCTCTGTACGGTGGTTACACAGGCGCACGAAAAGATCGCCGTCAAACCCAGGCATGGCAGACCATTGATGGTAGTGCCGATCAGGTCACATTGCCGGATTTACCTGCATTGCGTGAACGCTCGCGTGATCTCATCCGAAATGCGCCGCTTGCGACGGGTGCGATTAACACCGTTGTCACCAATGTGGTTGGTACTGGCCTCAAAGTGCAGTCCCGCGTGGATCGTGATGTGCTGAAAGGCGTGCTTGGCGAAAAAGAAGAGGATTTCGAAGCCTTTGAACGTGCTGCAGAGCGTGAGTTTCGCTTTTGGGCAGCTTCAAAGCATTGCGATGCCGCGCATCAGCAGAACTTTGCAGGAATGCAGGATCTTGCGTTGCGCTCTGTGCTGGAAGCTGGAGATGTATTTGTTCTTCGCCGCTTTGTACAGCGTTCTGGTGAGAGATACGGAACATGTCTTCAGCTTGTGGAGGCTGACCGGATCAGCAACCCCGATTGGAAGATGGACACGCCCAGATTGGCAGGTGGTGTTGAGAAAAACGCCATGGGATCGCCAATAGCCTACCATGTTCTGCAAGCGCATCCGGGCGATGCCAAAGATCCAGGCTCCCGCCAATGGGTGAGGCTTCGTGCTTATGACCGAGATGGCAATTGGCTGGTAAATCATCTTGCCCGTCCTACGCGTGTGGGCATGACACGTCCGGCTCCATATCTGGCTCCGGTGATTGAAAGCCTGAAGCAGTTGGATAAATATTCAGAAGCCGAGCTGATGGCGGCTGTCGTGTCGGCCATGTTCAGCGTCTTTATCAAATCCGAGGATCCGGACGGCCTGGCTCCTATGGAGGATGGCTCCGCTGCCAGTCGTGATGATAAGGATTTCCACCTCGGTCCTGGTGCTATATTGGATCTGCTGCCTTACGAAAGCGTGGAGATTGCAGATCCCAAACGCCCGAACGCTGCCTTTGACCAGTTTGTTTTGGCCATCCTGCGTCAGATCGGCGTGGCATTGGAGATTCCGTTCGAACTTCTTGTTAAACACTTCACTGCCAGCTACTCGGCTGCTCAGGCAGCTTTATTGGAGGCGTGGAAATTTTTCCGCTCCCGCCGTGAATGGCTCGCCTCCATGTATTGCCAGCCAGTCTATGAAGCCGTGATCGCTGAAGCGGTGGCGAAAGGTTATCTCAATGCTCCAGGTTTTTTCTCTGACCCAATGATCCGCGCAGCTTATCTCGGTACAGAATGGATCGGGCCACCCAGAGGTCAAATCGATCAACTGAAAGAAGGCAAAGCTGCCCGTGAGCGTGTGAACATGGGCATATCAACACTGGCCGAAGAAACAGCCGCACTCACTGGCGGCGATTGGGAACGCAAGCATCAGCAACGTGCAAAAGAAATGCGTCTACGCCTCGATGCTGGGCTGGAGGAAACAAAAGAAGTGGCCGTCATGCCGGAGGAAGATCCGGAAGACGAAGACGATAAAAACCAAGATTAACCCCTCAGAAATAAGGAGAAGACTATGAGCCAGCGCATCATCAGTGCGGTGAGCGGTGATCAGCATGTGCCTGTGCAAGCTCCAAATTGGGATTACGCCAATGCCCAAAAGGTGAGCTTCACAGCAACTGCAGCACCATCTGCGGCTATTAACAGCCCTTTGGTACGCCTCATTGCCACGCAGGACTGCTTTTACACAGTCGGAGACAACCCTACAGCGGCTAATGCGGCGGGCAGCGTGCCTTTGCCTCAAATGCAAAATTGGGCTGAAACCATCACTTCTGGTCAAAAAGTCTCCGTTATTTCAAACGGCGTTGATGGTGAGCTTTTCATCATCCCCGCCAAAACGGAAGGCGGTGCGTAATGTGGGATATTCCATCATCAACCATTCTGGCGATCATGCCTGAGTGTCTCCCTGTTGAGGCACCGCAAGCACTTCAAAAAGAGACTATGGCTCTATCGGATGCCGTTACCTCCCACCATGACAAGGTCGCGGTGATCGATGTCGGCGGCATTATCACGCCTTACCCCAATATTCTATCCATGCTGTTTGGCGGCACCAATATCGCCAGCATCGAAGCGCAGTTTATAGCTGCCATGGAAGATCCTGAAATTAGCGGGATTTTGTTTCGTGTTGACAGCCCTGGCGGCCTCATCACTGGTGTTGAAGAATTGGCCAGCACAATTGCGGCGGCTCGCGGTAGAAAACCAATTGTGGCCTATGCCTACGGCAATGCCGCTTCTGCTGCTTATTGGATTGCCTCTGCAGCCGATCAAATCGTGGCCGGCCCGACCACCATGCTGGGATCTATCGGCGTGGCTGTTGCGGTTCCCAAAAACCGTGAAAGTGGCTGGGTCGAGTTTGTTTCATCCAACGCTCCCAATAAGCGGCTGGATCCTGAGAGCAATGAAGGCCGCAGCTCAATCCAGGCACGGCTTGATGCATTGGAAGCTGAGTTTATCGGCGCAGTCGCTACCAACCGCAATGTTTCCCAAGAAAAAGTCCTATCAGAATTCGGGCAAGGCGATGTTTTGCCTGCCCGTGAGGCTGTGCGTGCAGGCATGGCCGACCTGGTGGGAGGGATGAAAGATGCCCTCTCGCTTATCACCACCCTGCAACCCAAACCAAAAGGAGTCATCATGACAAAAGAAACTGAAACCCCGGAAACACCATCCGGAAACTCAGGTGATATGGTCGCAAAAAGCACGATCACGGCTGACTATATCGCCAAAAACTTCCCTGAAATTGCAAATGCTCTAACAAAGGGCGGCTTCAATGAAGGCTTTAAAGCTGGATCCGATGCCGAACGTGAGCGGATTTTAGGGTTGGAAGAAGTGTCCATGCCTGGGCATGAGGCTTTGCTGGAGACAGCCAAAAAAGACGGCAAAACAAAAGCCGCCGATCTGGCTGTCAAAATCGTGGCTGCTGAAAAGAAGCGCGGTGGCAATGCCCTCAAAACAATGGCTGAAGAGAGTGACGCCGAACCCGTCGTTGCACCTAGCACCTCCACCGATATGCCGAATGCGCCGCAAGTCGATGCAAATGCGCCTATCGAAGAGCGTGCGGAAGCTGAATGGAATGCAAATGCTGATGTCCGTACGGAGTTTTCCGACAAGGATGCCTACATCGCATACCGCAAAGCTGAGGAGCAAGGCCGCGTAAAGCGCTACGCACCTCGCAAAGCCTAATCCCTTAACCCCTTAAATTTAGGAGAAACCCTATGACTACACTGGCAAGTGATGTCCAGCGTCCCTTCGAGCTGGGCACAATCAATGAAGTCCCTGTCATTGCAGGCGACATCATTTATGAAGGAGCTGCTGTCGGCGATAACGGCAGTGGTTATGCACGCCCTCTGCAAAACGGAGATTATTTCTACGGCTTTGCAGAGCAAAATGCTGATAACGCGGCTGGTGCAGCCGGAGATGTAAAAGTGCGTGTTCGCACGCAAGGTGCCGTTCAGGTGCCAATCTCTGGCCTCGCCATCACCGATATCGGTGCGGCGGTGTATGCCTCCGATGACGACACATTCACCCTTACAGCTACCGACAATACTTATGTCGGTCGTGTTTCACGCTTTGTGAAATCAGGCGTGGGTGTCGTTTCTTTCAACGCCCTGATTACGGCAGCCGCCTAATCAGACCCTCAATCCCTTAAACGAGAAAGGAAACTATCATGTCCGCAAAAGGATTGTCCTCGCGCGCCATTATTGGGCGCTTTTATCAACGGCTGGAGCAAAATCCCGGCCTTGAATGGGTGGCTGCGCTGTCCAACTATTTCACCTCCGATCAGGAATCCGAGACCTATAAATGGCTCGGCCAGGTTCCTGTAATGCGGGAGTGGATTGGTGGGCGCCAAGCCAAAGGCTTCCGTGAAAACGGCATCACAATCGAGAACAAACACTTTGAAGCCACGCTTGAAGTGCTTGTTCGTGAATTGCGCCGCGATAAAACGGGTCAGGTTCTGGTTCGTGTTGATGAGTTGGCCGACCGCACAAACGCCCATTGGGCGAAACTGCTGTCTGAGCTGATTATCAATGCAGAAAGCCAGATCTGTTATGACGGCCAGTATTTCTTTGATACTGACCACGCAGAAGGTGAAAGCGGTAGTCAGAGCAATAAGCTCTCTATCGATATCTCCGCCCTCCCAACGGAAGTCCACGGCTCTACCACCATCCCATCGGTGGAAGAGCTGCAGCTTTCTATCCTACAAGTCATTCAACAGCTTTATTCGCTGAAGGATGACCAGGGTGAACCGATGAATGAGAACGCCCGCTCGTTCCTTGTCATGGTGCCAACAGCAATGTGGCATGTGGCAAAGGCGGCTACGGCGGCTCCTGTCATCACGCACGGCCAGACAAACATTGTCCAGGTGATGGATGAAGTAACGCTCTCAGTCGCGCAGAACCCGCGCTTGCCATGGACAGACAAGTTTGCCGTCTTCCGTACCGATGGATCCGTAAAACCGCTAATCCGTCAGGAAGAGGAAGCTGTCATGCTTAAGGCTGTCGCTGAAGGCTCCGAGTTGGAGTTTGAAGAAGACAAGCACCGCTACGGTGTCGATACATGGCGAAATGCTGGTTACGGCTTCTGGCAACAAGCCTGTATGGCTCAGTTGGTGTAAGGGGGCTTTCATGACAAAACGCTATAAAGTAACCGGGGTCAAAGTCCGCTTTGGTCCCGGTTTTGTTTTGGAACTGGAAAAACACCAGGCCGAAGCACGGTCTCACGTCCTCAAAAAGAAGAAAGGCAAGCTCTATGCTGTTTTGGATACTGTTGAATTTAAACAGGACGAGGTGATCGGCATCAATAAAGGCGAAATCCCCAAATCATGGTGGGATACGCTGGAGGAAGTCGACACCAAAAAATCCAAAAAGCAAGAGCCGGATCCGGGTCAGGATCCGAATGCCGATCCTCCTCCCCCACCGCCTGAAGGACAATACACGATCAAACACCGCCATTTCGGCAAGTATGACGTGATTGATCCGGACGGCAATGCGGTCACCGAAGAACCGCTTCCCAAAGAGGAAGCTGAAGCTCGCGCCGCGCAGCTAAGCAATGAGGCCGAAACATGACCAGCTTCGCAGAGACCATAGATACGGTCTTTGCGGAGTTTGGCCTCGATGCGTCCTATATCCCGCAAACCGGAGATCCGGTGGCCGTTCGCGTTCTCCCAAGGCGGGGAGATACTCTCCTCGACCTTGGGCAGACGCAGATAGCTATCGACTCTCTTTTCTTTGAGTTGCGCCGTTCAGAGGCAATAACTCCCGCTGAGAATGAGCGACTGGTCATTGACGAGGAAACCTATTTGATCCAGGCAGAGCCGCGCATTGAAGATGTCAGCTCCTTGGTCTGGGTTTTGGATACACGCAAAATATGAGACTGGACGCAAAAACTATCGGCGATATTCGCCGCAATCTCCGCAAGGAGACTGAGTTTATCAGTCGTACTGCTACAAAAGCGACCAAGGAAGCCACGAACGGCCTAAAAGCCGGACTTCGTAACGATATTGTTTCTGCTGGTTTTGGAGTGCGCCTGTCCCGTACATGGCGTTCTAAAATTTATGATGATAACGGTGTCGATGTTAAAGGCTTTGTGTATTCGCGCGCGCCACAAATCATTGAGTCCTTTGACCAAGGCACGGTTATTCGGGCGACCAATGGACGTTATTTGGCCATTCCAACCGAAAACGTGCCAAAAAGGATCAACCGCCGGAAGCCAACACCGGATTTGTATGTGGAACATAAAGGCGATTTGCGATTTGTTCGCTCCCGAAATAACACCGCTTTTCTTGTGGCGGACGACCGCCGTGCTTCTTACAGCCGTAAAACAGGTGAATTCAGAGGTTTCCGCAAGGCCAGCAAACGCGCTCTAAAAACAGGCCGAGGATTAACCACGGTCGTGATGTTTATACTCGTGCCTACCGCGAAAATGCCGAAAAAGCTCGATGTACAAAAAATTGCTGACCAATGGGGCATCAAACATATTGATCTGCTGGTGAGTAAATACCGATGACAAGCACGACCGAAACAATTTTACAGGCTCTTGCCACACTAGTTGATAACGCTGTGAGTGCAAAATTTGAGCGCAATGCATCGGTGCCGGAGAAAATACCGGCTGAAGGTTTGGTGGTTTTGCGTGATGGCAATCCTGGGCTACCAGACGAGGCTCTGGGCGGTTTTGACAACGCCTATTATGAACATGAGGTGGAGATTGAGATTTATGTCGCAGACGGAGCGCAGAATACGCGCGATGGTCTTTTTGACGATATTGTCACCGCTATCGGCGCCGCACTGGAATCTGATCCAGATTTAGGCGGCCTCATTTTTGGCATGAGCTATGCGCGCCCAGATGTGGCGGTTGAGATTGTGCCAGGATCCCACGCCATAAAGTCCGGCGTACTGACTTTGACCTTAGATTACGAAACACCAACACCACTTTCTTAAATTTAGTTTTTAACCCCCGAAGAACCCGCCGTTTGGCGGGTTTTTTATTTCAACCCTCAAAAAAGGAGAAAACCCATGGCGCGTGCATATGGCTCGAACGCCTCGCTGCTCCTGAAGCGTGAAAGCGCCTACGGTCAGCAGGCATCTGGAAACTACTATCAAATGCCCTTTAACAGCTCGGATCTGGGCAGTGAACAAGGATTGATTGAGGATGCCGTTCTCGGTTATGGCCGGGATCCGCTGCAGCCTCTGCAAGACGTCATCAATGATGACGGCGATATCGTTGTTCCGGTGGATCCGCGCTATCTGGGGTTCTGGCTCACCGGATTGTTCGGCGATCCTACCTCCGGCGATGTGGCGGCGACCGGCTTTATCGATTTTTCGGATATTCCTTCGGAAAACGATACGATCACCATAAACGGCACGCTCTTCACGTTTGTCAGCGGCGCGCCCGCGGGCGACGAGATCCAGATCGGCGGCACGGTCATTCAAACCGTGGACAATGCCGTATCCCAGCTCAATCTGTCGACCGACAACAACGTCAACGTGGCCACTTACAGCCGCCCGACCGGAACGCAGCGTTTGCTGGTCACCTACGATACGGCGGGCACGGCTGGAAACGCGTTCACGCTGGCGGAGGATTGTTCTGTCGCCACGCTAAGCGACAATACGCTGGAAGGCGGCGGCACCGAGCATGAATTTTCATCCGGTAACGACACGCTGCCCAGCTATTCCGTCCAGGTCGGCATGCCGAAGGTGCCCGCATATTTTATGCATACGGGCGTGGTGATGAACTCCATCGCCTTTGACTTCCAGCGTTCCGGTGCTGCGGCAGCAACCATCAATGCGATTGCACAAGCTGAAAAACGCTATAACGCCACACAAGGCGGCACAGCCCAGACGCTAACATTTAAGCGGATCAGCCAATTCCAAGGTGCAATCAAATCTGGCGGCGTTCCGATTGGAAACCTGACCGCAGGCTCTGTGAGCTATAACAATAATCTAGAGCGGATTGAAACGATCCGTGATGACGGATTGATTGACGGCGCAGATCCGACCATTGCGGCACTGACCGGAAGCATTGAGGTGCGTTTTGCCGACACCACCTTGATTGACCTGGCTTCGGCTGGAACGCCTGTTGATCTGGAGTTTTCTTACACCCTTACACCAGCATTGCGTTTGCAGCTTCTAGCCCACGAGGTTTACTTGCCTAAGCCAAAGCTGGCCGTGGATGGCCCAGGCGGTGTTCAAGCCAGCTTTGATTTTCAAGGCGCGTTCAATACTGCCGAGGGCAAAATGCTGACCGTGAAGCTCCTGAATGATCTGGATGGGAGTCAGTACCTATGATCACACTAAAACAACCCACCCAGCCCTATACGATTGAGGTCGCAAAAGGCTTTAAAGTCACTGTAAAGCCGCTGACAACGCTCAGCTATTCCGTAGCCACCATGACCGCGCAGAAGAAGCTCGCGGATCTGGAGAAAGGCTTGCGCGATGTCGAGGAATCCGGCTTTACGGTCGAGCATCCGGTGGATCTCAAAAACCCGCAGGAACGCAATGCTTTGTTCCTTGACCATCTCATCAAGGATCTGGCTGTAACTCACATCGTGGGCTGGGAGGGCGTTCTGGATGAAGATCAAGATGCGCCAGCCGATCCTACGCCGGAAAACATCCGTAAGGTGATGGATGTGTCAGAGTTTGCCGAACCCTTCTTCCAGCTTTTCACACATTATGTATTTTTGCTGAGTGAAGCCAAAGAGCGGATCCGCAAGCTGTCTGAGTGGCATTTCAAGAAAAGTGGCGGCCCGTCTTATTGCGCGACCTGTAAAGAACAGGATTTGCCATGCGCTTTTGAAAATCTCTGCCCGTATCAAAAATATGCACCGCGTCTGGTGCAGGAACAACAAGCCTGGGAGATTTTGGAGGGCTGCACATCACAGCTTCGCCTCTCCCCCGCTGGCCGTGTGGTCGGCATCGATATGAATGCAGCTTTGGAAATTGCCAAAGCGAGAAACTTCGATCTGGAGATCGTAGCAGAGCTTCTAAAAGAGGGTGAAGCTGGAATTCTGGATGCAATAACACAGGAAGAAACCCCAAATAATGGCTGATCGCAGATCAAACTATGTCATTGCCCTAAAAGTCGATGGCAGCGTCAGGGTCACGCGTGAGTTTGACAAGGTCGGTGATAAGGGTGAGAAAAATTTCAAGAAGATCCGCAAGTCGGCCGGTCGCACCAATCAAGCACTGGCTGGAATGGCACGGAATGTTACTTCAACACTTGTTCCAGCATTTGCGGCGGCGGCCTCTGCCAGCTCGATCTTCCGCAATATCCAAACCTTTGAAAAGCTGGATATTCGGCTGCGCTCTCTCACCAGCAGCGCAGAAGATTACGCTAACACGCAGGATTATTTGAAATCCAAAGCCGATGAGCTGAATGTCGGCATTGAAACGCTGTCAGATGGTTATGCACGACTGCTCGTCCTGCAAAACAGTGGTATTTTGAACCGTGAGCAAGTCAATCAGCTTTCTGAAGGTCTTGTAAATGCTGCCGCCCAACTTGGTGCCAGTGGTGCTGATATTGACCGCGTACTATTCGGTCTTTCACAGGGCTTAAGCTCCGGTACGCTGCGCGCAGAAGAATTAAACCAGGTGGTCGAGCCATTACCTGGTCTCTTGCAGGAACTGGACAAAGCGGCTGGCCTTTCCGCTGGCGGCTTCCGCCGCCTTGTGAATTCCGGCGAAGTTACAGCAGAAATGTTCGCCACCACATTGGTGACAGCATTGGAATCCTATGACGGTGCGGCTGCCAAGCTGGACGGTACAATCAGTGGATCTTTGGCAAGACTGAATAATGCTTGGGTAGAGCTGGCGCGCACAATTGGTGAAAGCGGCATCGTTGATTTCTTGGCAGACTTAACGCAGGGCATGGCCACAAGTATTGATGTCGCATTAAAGGCTACAAATGGTCAGCTTGCCTTTGCAGAAGCTACAGGTGTTGTAGAAAAAACCGCCTTTGTTACGGCTCGTGCCGTTAAAGGCGCGTTCTTGTTGCTGCAAAGCGGTATTTTGGTGGTTGCTGATGCTGTTGTAGCAACTGTTGAGGATATGTTCAACAAGGTCAGGTTTGTCTTAAATCTTTTACCTGGTATAGAAATTCAGGCTTTGCAAAGTCTAAAAAGTGTTCGTGAGGCCATTAATGCCACCATCAATGATAATCGTCGCGCGTTCTTCGATGAGGTGATTGATTTCGGGCCATCTGCGGAATCCATCCGCGCTATTCGGGAACAGGAAGCGCGCGTTAAAGAATTGCAGCGTCAGGCTGTGCAGGCTAAATCGGAAGCCAATCAAGCACGCGTGGCTGAGGAACGCCGCGCAAAGGCCGGCCCGACCAAAGCAGAGAAAGAAGCGATTAAACAGCTCGATAAAGAGCGCAAGAAAATTGAACAGGTCACACAGGCGTTAAAATTCCGCAATGAACAGCTCTTACGCGACCGTCCAACGCAGGAGCTTTATAACCAGCTCAAAGCCGCAGGCGTGGAATTATTAAGTCGTGAAGGTCAGGCTATTCAGGCTCTGGTGCAGGAGTATTTCCAACTCAAAGAAGCCGAAGAACGCCGCACGGCACTGATCAAAAAAATCAGGGAAGTGACGGAAGAAAATAGTGATGTGCAAGAGGTCTATAACCAGAAAGTTGCCGATCTTCAATCTTTATTAGATGAAGGGCGTATCAGCTTGCAGGAGTTTAAAACCGGTGCGCAAGCTGCTTATGAAGAATTAATACGCGCCAGCGATCATTGGCTGGCAGGTGCCACGCGCGCGCTGCAGGACTACGCAGAAGAAGCAAAAGACATGGCCACTCAAGTTGAGAGCGTCATTAGCGATGCGGCAAAAGGTCTTGAGGATGCTCTCGTTGCTGCAGCGACGACTGGTAAATTTGAATTCAAGAGTTTAGTTGACAGCATTATTTCCGATATTGCGCGCATTACCATACGCCAAAATATTACAGCGCCATTGGCACAGGGGCTAAACGGATTTATTGGCAATATATTCGGCGGTCAAAGCGGTGGCGGAGGATTTTTTGGCAATCTTTTCGCAGATGGTGGTGCTTTCCAAAACGGACAGCAGGTAACCGCTTTTGCTAAAGGCGGTCTTGTCGATCAGCCCACAATATTTCCGATGGCCAATGGCATGGGGTTGATGGGTGAGGCCGGGCCGGAGGCTGTTTTGCCTCTGACAAGAATGTCATCCGGACGCTTGGGCGTAGATGCTCAATCCACAACAGCTTCAGGAGACGTTCACGTCACAGTGATCAACAATACACCGGCCAATGTTGGCGTCAAAGACAATGCTTATCAAGGCGGTACACGCGGCATTCAGGTCATGATTGATGAAGCGGTCGCTCAAAATATCAATACACCGGGATCACGTACACGTCGTGCAATTTCTTCATATGCCGGACAAGGAGTTATTAAACGCTAATGCCAAGCTGGCCTTCAGAACTTCCCTATACGCCTTTAATCAGGTCTTACGGGGAGAAGGCCCCTAATGTCACTATTCGTACCTCAATGGATATAGGCCCGGCCAAGGTCCGGCGCCGATTTACAAACGGCATTCGAGAGTTTTCTTTTGATCTGCAGTTAAATGGCGCACAGCTCCAAATTTTGGATGATTTTTTCATGAATGATCTAGCAGGCGGCTCCATTGCTTTTGATTTCACCTCGCCACGCACAGAGCAACCCGTTTCCATGCGTTTTGTCAATCCACCTCAATATTCGGCGCGCGGTGGAAATATATGGATTGCCAGCCTGGATCTGGAGGCGCTGCCGTAAGATGGTTCGCCCTGTATCGAATGCATTGAAACAGGCTGTCAATGCTCAGGAGACCGATAAAGCCTTTATCATACTCCTGACCTTGGAACACGAAGATTTAAGCGCACCGATAAGGGTGACGCAAGACTCCATGCAGGACTTACCTATTTCAGGGGGGCGAGGAGTTATTTCAAGAGGCAATGAATTTGTAGCTTTACCCTTTGAGATTGTTTTGCCTGATGAAAACGAGGATCAAAGCCCCAGAGCAAAGCTGAAAATTGACAATATTAGCCGTGAAATCGTTGCTGCCGTTCGCTCAATAACCAGCCCGGCCTCTGCCATGCTCGAAATTGTTTTGAGCCAAGATCCTGATGTCGTTGAAATGCAGCTTTTGGATTTCCAGCTGCGAAACGTCACCTATGACGCCTTCGTTGTTGAAGGAGATTTAACTGTTGAGCAATTCGATCTGGAACCGTTTCCTGCAGGCAGAATTACACCATCACGTTTTCCCGGAGTGTTTTAATGGATTGGCTGTGCTCTTACATCGATATTCCTTTTCAGGAATTTGGACGCACGCGTGATGGCTGTGATTGCTGGGGTTTGGTGCGCCTTGTCTATCAAGAACAATTTGACATCAATTTGCCCAGCTATCTTGGTTTTTATGAGGATTGCAGAGATGAGAGTCATCTTGCGCCGCTTATTTCTGAAGAATCCAAAATTTGGAATAGCGTCCCATTGGGCAAGGAACAGATGGGAGATGTCATTGTTCTGCGCATGCGCGGTGTTCCTATGCACACTGCTTTTATCATTGAGCCGGGACTCATGCTTCATATCCATGAAGACATAAATGCTGTCATTGAAAATTACCACCGCTCGCACTGGAACAAGCGCGTTATCGGTATCTATCGTCATAAAGAAATAATCTAAAATGAAGGATCAGGTTTATATCTCTGCCGCGCCGCACCCCTTTCGGCAGGCAAGGGTCGATTTATATGCGCCTGAAGGTCTGAGCATATCCGAAATGCTGATGCTCCATCATATCCGCACGGATATTGGACGAACGCGCATTTTTATCAATGATGAATATATCCCTAAAGAGATGTGGCCTCGCATTCGCCCCAAAGCCACAGCCATGCTCACGGTGTGTATCACGCCGGAAGGTGGCGGGGGAGGCGGAAAGAACCCATTACGAACGGTTTTAAGTATTGCTGTCCTGGTGGCAGGTAATTTTGTTGCCGGAGCTTTTGCCACCAATCTGGCCTTGGGGATTTTTGGCGGGGGCGTTGCAACGACAGGACAGGTTGCTTTTACCAGTGCGCTCATAACCGGAGCCATTGGTATTGCTGGTAATCTCTTGATCAATGCAATTGCACCGCCGCCAAAACCAAAATTAAACGCACTCTCTTCAATTGGATCGAATGCCAAAGACTCTCCAACCCTTTTTATAGAAGGTGCGCGCAACGATCTGCGCCCTTTTGGTGTCACGCCATGCGCTCTTGGTCATCATCGCTTTGTTCCGCCCTTGGGCGCACAGAATTATTCGGAAACCATCGGAAATCAACAATATGTCCGGCAGATATTTTTATGGGGCTATGGCCCTGTCGATATTCCTTATCTTGAAAGCTCCCTAAAGATTGGGGATACACCACTTAGCGATTTTGATGATGTTGAGTTTGAAACGATCTATGCCGAAAACTCTGCGCCGGACATTTCTCTTTATCCGTTTTCGGTTTCCCAGATCGACTTATCCATAAAATTAACAGAAGAAGGCGGCTATCAGCTTCGGACAACCGACGATGAAACAGATGAAATCATTATTGATCTCACATTTCCGCAAGGGCTTGCCAAATTCGATAACCAGGGCAAGAAGCGAAGCAAGTCTGTTACCGTAGAGTTTGAATATGCGCCCCAGGGCACATCGAACTGGACAAGCATTGAAACACGAACATTTAACCGTGCAACGACCGCTGCCATTCGTGAATCTATCCGGAAAACAGTTTCTCGCGGTCAATATGATGTGCGTTTGCGGCGCATTACAGCAGATACCAACAGCACGCAGATTTTTGATGATGTTTTTTGGACATCTTTGCGCAGCATCAGAAATGAAAGCCCGATTGCAGAAGAAAATCTGGTTGTTACGGCTGTGCGAATGCGCGCTACGGATCAGCTTAATGGCGCCATTGATACACTAAGCGGTGAGCTGAAACGTATCTGTCTGGATTGGGATTCTGGAACATCAAGCTGGATTTTACGGGCCACCAACAATCCTGCTTCTTTGTTTCGTTGGATCTTGCAGGGACCGGCTAATCACCGGCCGCTACCCGATAGCCGCATTGATTTGGAGGCTTTGCAGGCATGGCATGTGTTTTGTGAAGAAAATGAATTTTCATTTAACGCTGTCATTGATTATGAGAGCGCTGTCAAAGAGGTGCTTTCCGATATCACTTCTGCCGGACGTGCCAGTCCCACCATTATTGATGGTAAATGGTCTGTCGTTGTTGATCAGGAAAAAACAATTCCTGTTCAGCATTTTACACCCCGCAATAGCTGGGGCTATCAGGGTGAGAAATCATTCCCCGATATTGCCCATGCATTTCGCGTTCAATTTTTGAACGAAGAGCAGGATTGGCATCAGGACGAACGCATCGTTTATGACGACGGTTACGATGAAGATAATGCAACGAAATATGAAACTTTAGAGCTATTCGGCATCACATCACCAGAGCAAGTCTACAAGCATGCCCGTGAACATATTGCAAGTGTACGCCTGCGTCCTGAAACCCACAGCTTCTATGTTGATATTGAAAACCTGGTCGCAACACGCGGTGATTTAATCCGCTTCTCTCACGATGTCCCCTTGGTCGGGTTGAAGACAGGGCGCGTTAAATCTCTGATAACAGATCCGCAAGATCCGTCCATGGTTACGCAATTGGTACTGGATGAGTGGGTGGAGATGGCTGAAGGACAGCTTTATTCCTGCCGCTTTCGTCTGTCTGATGGCACAAGCACAGTTCATAACGTCAAAACAGACCTGAGTAAAACAAACACCCTGACTTTTGTGACGGCCATTTCCATCAGCGAAGCAGCGGAAGCAGGCGACTTGTTTATGTTTGGAGAGCGTCAGCGTGAAACAATCGAGCTGGTTATTCGTTCTATTGAAGCCGGATCAGATCTAAGCGCGAGATTGCGCTGCGTAAATGCTGCACCTGAGATTTTTCAGGCATCCAAAGGGAGCATTCCGCCTTTCAATTCTTTTATCACAGCACCACCTGAATTCGCGCGTCCTAAAGCACCGATCATCGAAAAGATTCAAACAGGCGAGGAAGTGCAAATTGTCAATCTGGACGGCTCTATTGGCACACGCATGGTCGTCACACTGAAAAATCAGAATTTAGGTCCGGTCGAGCCTATCGTTAGAATACGTCAGATTGAGGAGGATGATTATCATGATGCCGATATTTTAAGCCGGACATCAGAGAAAATTGTTCTTGAGAATCTTGAGAATGGCCAGATTTACGATTTAAAGATTTTCTATCGGCGTCTTGGATCAAGCCTGGCAAGTAACTCTTTGATTTCAACGCCAGCGCTTGTTAATGGCTTAACGTTTCAGGGAATCACCGAGCCACCTTCAGATGTTGAAAACTTCAATATTACAGTGCGCGGTGAAACGGTTTATCTGAGCTGGGATCGGGTAAAAGCCATCGATCTTTCTCATTACGAAATTCGTTACAGCAAAGATACTCTCACACCATCATGGTCTTCTTCTGTGCCTTTGTTTCCTCTACCGGACAAAACCAGTACAGGAACATCATATCCTTCTGCGATTGGCAGCTATTTGATTAAGGCTGTTGATCGCGGAGATCGGAAAAGCACAAACGCTGCCATCGTTATTACCACCATTGGGTCCCTGGCAAATTTAAATGTCGTCGAAACGATTGATGAGCACGATGCATGGGGCGGCACGCACAACGCTACACGTATTGATCAGGATGTGCTCAAGCTGGGCAGCTTACAGCCTATTGATGAATGGGGAAGTGTTGATGATATCGTGCTCTGGGATATGGGGTATGACAGACTTTTGGAATCTGAAGGTATTTATAATTTTGCCGAGTATCTTGATCTGGGCGCTGTCTACACGTCTGTTTTAAGCGCGGCATTGGAAGTTACAGGCAGCAATGAGCTTGATCGCATTGATGTCTGGAGTGCTATTGACGAGCGTGAGAACTGGGATGGAGCTGATCCTTCAAAATTCAATGTCATTCTTGAGGTGCGCACAACACAGGATAACCCCTCAAATTCTCCGGCATGGACACCATGGCAACCATTAACCATTGGTGAATACACGGCGCGTGCTTTTGAATTTCGTCTTGTTCTCATCAGTCTGGAGACAAACGTTACGCCATCTGTTTCGCAGGTAAGCGTAACCATAGACATGGAAGACCGTGTTCAGTCAGGGGACGATATAACCGTCCCCAGTGAAGGATCGACTATCCAATTTGAGACGCCGTTCAGAGCGCTCAAAGGCTTAAGTCTTTCCATAGACAATTTACGCAATGATGAACGATACGAAATCCCGCCGGAGCTAAAAACAGCCTCCGGCTTTTTTATTCGCTTTTTCGATGCAAACGATAACGGCATTTCACGCACCTGTTCGTACCTCGCCAAAGGTTACGGCAAACAATCATAAAGGAGGTCGCAATGGCACAACCTGACAATAATGATATTCAACTTTCCAATCAGGCCGGACCTGATTACAGAGCTGAACACAACCAGATCAACTTGGCTCTGGCTTCTCATCATCAGGGAAATTCAGCGCCATCATACGCTATCAGCGGTATGACATGGATTGATGATTCAAGCACACCCTGGGAATTAAAAATCTATGATGGTGCGGATTGGATCGTGATTGGTAAAATTGATCCGACGAACAACAAATTTTTCCTCTCAGCCCAAGCCGATGGAACAGAGCTATCCGGTGTTCCAACAATTTCCCAGTTTCAAAAAGCCTCCGTTATCAGCGCCACATCAGGAGGAAGCAATAATGTTTATACAGCCACACTATCTCCTGCACCCTCCAGCTACGCTGAAAATCTGTGGGTGCGGATCAAAGCCAATCACAGCAATACTGGGGCTGCCACGGTAAATGTGAATGCCTTGGGTAGCAAAAACATTGTGGATTTGGAGGGCAATGCGCTCAGTGGCGGTGAAATCTTAAGCGGCGGCATTTATGATCTCGTTTATGACGGCACAAACTTTATTTTGCTCGGGTCTTTAATATACAACAGTGGCAATGCTTCGAATGGCCAGATATTAACAGCAGATGGTTTGGGCCGGGCAACATGGGAAACAGCGGGATCTGTGCCATCAGGCATTGTCAGTCCTTATGCAGGGGCAACGGCTCCATCAGGCTGGCTCTTATGTTACGGACAGACCATCGGTAATACGGGATCAGGAGCGGATCTGGAAGATGCTGGATATGAAACCCTGTTTGATATCGTAAAATCAGCTTACGGCAATAGTGGCAGCGAAATATTTGCCAATGGGGACATAGTCAATCTGCCGGATCTCAGAGGGCGTGTAATTGCCGGACAAGATGGCATGGGTGGATTTTCAGCAAACAGGCTGACAAACCAAAGTGGTGGCTTAAATGGCGATACATTGGGTGCAACAGGTGGTTCAGAAACACATGCTTTGACTGTTTCTGAAATGCCTGCACACAGTCACAACGTCTTTGCTTATCACGACACTACAAACGGTGGATCTAATATTCGTAATACAGCTTCAACACAAAGCCAGATATCAGAGAGTACAAGCGTTGCTGGTGGAAACACCCCACATAATAATATCCAGCCAACTATCATCTTGAATTACATCATCAAGATATAGCACCACACTTCATTCTTATAATCACAACAGGAGTAAAATATGACACCAGCAGAATGGGGCCTGCTGTTCGGCGTTATTGCCCACAGCGTGGCTGTAATTATGGCTCTCGTAAAACTTGTAGCTTGGGTGACAGAGCACATCACTGCCAGCGAACAGCGTATCAAATCATTGGAATACCAAGTCAATAATGACGTGACCGGACGCCGTGTGGTCGGCGAGATGAAAGAAGATTTGGCTACAATTAAGACCCAAGTGAGCGACATGCGACAGGACATCCATCACCTTCGCAAAAAAGTTGATCAATAGGAGGTGGGCATGGATATCAGACAGTTCCGAGATTATATTGTCCACCCAGCATTAAAGCAGATCAACACTTGGACCCCCGCCGCTGAGCAGCTCGTTATGGCCACAGCCATGGCAGAAAGCGGCGTGTTCTTTATCCAGCAAGTCGGACGCGGCCCAGCCAGAGGTTTCTTTCAGATGGAACCTGTCACCCACGATGATATCTGGAAACGGTACTTAAGCCGTAAGCCTCAGCTATTAGCTGACCTGAAAGCCCTCATTATGCGGGATATGGATCTTCACGATCAGTTGCGCGGGAATCTATTTTATGCAGCGGCGATGTGCCGCATTTTTTATCTGCGGTTCAAAGAACCGTTGCCGGAGGTGAACGACTGGCCAGCCATGGCTTCATACTGGAAACGTTATTATAACACGTATCTAGGCGCGGGCAGTGAGGAAGTGTTTTTGCAGAAAATCATTACCCTGTTTGATCTATATGACAATGACACTTAGGGCTTTTTACAAAGCTTTTCAGCTAATTTTTTACCGAGCATACCTTCGTCAATTTGCGGCGCGTCCCACTTACTGGTGGAAACGTGATACCTGTTCATGAGTTCTTGAAACTCTTCATCCTCCCAAAAATTCAGGAATGTATAGGTGCGGTCAACCACCTGTTTGATGAAATCTTTCATTTCAGGATCGGTGATGCGGGACACTTCGTCCCAGCGATATTCCCCACCCTCCGCGTCGATGATTTTAATGTCGGAACCGTCCCCGGTTTTAGTGACCGGTCCTCTCCCGGCATGGAAATGCTCCAGCACCGTGTTGCGGACGCAATTAACCACCATGCGTTTTGTCACGGCTGCGAGGGCGCGTTCTTCTTTGCTGCGATTATTCATGACCGCAGCATAAATCATTTTTTCAAAAAATCGAAGAGGAGAAAAAACAATGATTAGACCCGATAAGAACGACCCAATGAAAGTCAGACGTTCTCTGGCTTTTTTTGTGTCCATATACGCCTTTCTCTTGCTGCCGAATTTGCTGGTGGCGTATCAAATCCTAGTCGGAGCTGATATTGGCTTGCTCCAGTCCATTCTCACCTATGTTGGTATTTTGGCTGGCGGCCCGATCGGCGCGTATCTCTATGCCGCTCACAAGAACGGAAACTCTGAAACCAAGAGGCAGCCATGATCTGGGGTTTTGTTTTGAAAAACTGGCGATGGCTGGGAATCTTTATCGCCATGGCGTTGGTGTTTGGCTGGATCTCATGGCAAGACCACGAGATCACCACGCTCAAACGTGAGCTTCTCTCTTCTCAGGCCAGTGTGGCGTCTTATGAGGCGAGCCTGGCGATCTTGCAGGCGGATACAAAAGCCAAGATCCAGGCGTTAGAAGAAGAGCGTGACCGTCAAATTGCAAGAACCCAAAACATGGAACGGCTTTTAGGCCGTATCGAAGGAGCAAGTGATGAACAAGATGCCCCTGTGGCTCCTGTGCTGCGTGATGCTATTGACCGCCTGTACGGGAACCCCTCAAACCCAGATTAAAGTTGTTAAGCCCGACATACCGGACAGTTTACGCACATGCGATGACGTTCCGAACTATCCTGGTGATGGCATGACTCAGCGTGATGTGGCAAAATGGTCAGTCCGCTTATGGTACGCCCATGCGGACTGCAGATCCAAGCTGCAGAGCCTGAGTGAAGCTGTCGGAGCCGATAATGAACGAGACGAATCAAAAAGATGATCTATGGCTGGATGTAGCCATCGAAATAAAGAAAACAGCAAACGCCTCTACCACAGTGGAGATGAAAACGCTCGGCAGTGGTCAATATGTTCTCAAAACTGAAAAGGCTGTGATCCGTATGATCAAAAACGGCTCTGGCATCGAAGTCCGCAGCGCCGATTTTGCAAATGGTGATTTCTGGCAGATGACGAATGGTGAGAACGAAAGGATAATTGGCGAACTCAGTGACATAGAGAAAGCTGAGTTTAAAAAGAGCTTTGGAATTAAGCTTTAAATTATGTTGAAAAAAAGCCAATTAAGTGTTTTCCTTGAAGAAGTTAAAAAAGCTCTATCCATTTAAAATATATAGATAATTTTACCATGATACAGTATGTCGCAAAAAAGATTGTCAAAAATAAAATTGAAAAGCAAATTGCCCAATTCCGAGACGATGATGAGCTGAGTCTAGCCAAGGTGATCGTGACAGTTTTTTCGACAAGTGAATGCCGCTTGCTTCCGACACCTGAGCAATTTGAAATGTTTCAGAAGGATGGACTTACTGATGAACAAATAGAAGATATTACTGTATGCCCGTACCATTATTTGAAGGGAAGCCATACTTTATTTAAGCCTCTGATGGATTATGCCCTTCGGGACAGAAATACAGGTCTCTATATGGGATTGAGCGTACATTACTATACAAGTTTGTCTGTTTTTTATCCTGACCTTGAAAGTCTTATGAAAGAGCTTTGGGAAGCTATGTTCCAGGGAGAAAACCATGTAAAAAAAGCTTTTAGCTCTATATGGGGTGGAAAAAATGAGGGGGAACGGGTGTATCTTAAAACCGAGGATTTTTTGCAAGATCCTAGAAAATTGACGCCCCATTTTTGGATACCCGATCATCCTGTGACCAAGAAGGTAAAAGATTTACAGAAATTTTGGGAGAAAAGAAAATAATGGCCAGTTTATATGCTCACGGGAAACATTTTATAAGTCGCCTTACGTGGCTCAGCCCTCTGATGGGAGGTGTATTTCCAACTGCGAAATATCTTTTTCGTGCGCGTGGAAAACCAATGGAAAATGCTCGTTTAGCATATAATGATGCGGAGTTGGAATTTCGTAACTGTGATTCCACAGCCGTAAAGGAAGTATTGGTCGATGAAGAATATAATTTTCTGAGCGCGTTTTTACAATCGTGTTCTGAGCCTGTTATCGTGGACGTTGGTGCTCATATTGGCACTTTTTCTCTTTGGGCTTATTTTCAAAACCCGAAAGTCAGGATGTTGATGGTGGAAGCTAATCCTGAGAGTTACAAAATCCTTGTTCGCAATATTGGAAAAACCTTCTCTAAGGGGCAGTACGAGATCCTGAATAAAGCAGCGTGGAGAAACACTGATACCTTAACATTTTCAACAACAGGTGATTCTATGGGAAACAAGGTGTCACCAGATGGCGATATCGAAGTGAGGGGCATAACATTTGCGGAGATTGTGAAGAGAGCGACTCAAAACAGTACTTCGATTGATCTGATGAAAATTGATATTGAAGGAGCAGAAGAGGCGTTTTTTGAAACCGCAGATTTAGAACTGGGTAAAGTTAAACGTCTTGTTATAGAACTACACCCAAAGTCTTGCGATACAACGACTGTTAGAAAAAAACTTCAGCAACGTTACAAAAATATTCAGGAAATACCCGGGCGTGTAGATTCTAAGCCTGTTCTTTACTGCACAGACGACTTTTAAGAAAGCCTACTTATATCGAGTTTTGATAATATAGTGCATAATGACCACTGTTGATATTCGATAAATAAGGGTAGCAACGACAGCACCTAAAATGCCAAAAATCGGAACAAAAACAGCCGAGGCGAAAATCCGGATCAAAGACATTGATATTGTGATGTCCCGATTGCTTTTTTCGTCAAGCTTTGAATTGACAAATCTGTTTCTTAAGCTGGCATGATTGCCAATCGCTACAGTGCACAATAGGGCTTGAGCATAAGGTGTAGCCTCGATGTAATTTTCTCCGAACAAGATATTCATGATCCAGGGAAGGACTGTGAAAGCAAAGATAATGATTGATGCTCCTAATCCAATAGAGAAAAAATTCAAGATTCTATCCAGGCGATCCGTATAACTTTCTGTTTTTGCAAATCGGGGAGCCAAGACGGCGGCTAAGTTTTGCCCAATACTTTTTGTTAACTCAGACATCCGTTCTGCCGCAAAATATATTGCTAGAGATGCAGGAGAGAAAAATGTATAGATTAAGAGCTTATCTAAATGATTGGCAATTATATCCATGCTTGAATAAAAAGTTGTTTTTATTCCGTATGAAATACTTTTTTCTTCTGTTGGTGCATTACAATCAATTTTTTTGAGTAAGTAATGTGTAAAAAACAAGTTTTGGACGCTTGGGACAGTCAAAACAACGAGAAGGGGCCAAATAATAGCTCCTGGAATAAACAGAGAAACCCCGATAACAAGTAAGGCGCTTAATAGCGCAAACACTCCCTCGATCAAGAATAATGATGAAAATTTTTCTTTGCCTGTTTTCACGGCTTTCCAGCGTTTTAAACTGTGGGCAAAAGGAAAAAGAATGGAGGCCACATAAAAGGCTAGAGATAAGTCACTATGTGTAATCAGCAGATGCCATGTGCCAATGCCGAACAAAATTAAGCTACCAATCAAGCTCGATAAAAAGGATGGCATTAAAGAAAGACGGAAGGTGCCTTCCATTCCCCTTGCCGTAGATTGCATGACTGCATTGTTCAATCCTGGCAAAGAAAAAATTGTGAGGACACCAACAATGCTCAGAATGAATTGATAGTCACCGAACTGGTCTTGGTTGAGCGTTCTGACCAGAACATAGACCGTCGCCAACCCAAAAATTCTTTGAAGAGCGTTGAGTGCAAATACAAAAACAGTGTTTTGTAATAAACTTTTGTGTTTTTGCAGAAAGTCACGGCTTACAAAATTCATATGCTATTATCTTTTCAGCCGGTGCGTTTTGCAATCTCATCTGCCATGATTTTTGTTGGAGATAACAAGCAGGCCAAGGCCAAACACAAGCGGCTTTTCCAAGGCTTGCCTCTAAAGTAATAGAATCGGGAATAAGCCTGTAAAATGGCGCCTAAATAGACATGATTTTTCTGCAAATATTTCCTGTGTTTTTTCCTCAGCATTAAAGCGTAGTCGAGTGGTTTTCTGCCTGCCTTATCAGATGTCTGCGTTTTGTGTTGGATGACGAGCGGCTCATCGACAGCAATAAAACACCCATCTTGCAAGGCAACGCGAACAGCGAGATCCCATTCGGCACTGCGCCTAAAATTTGGATCAAACCCAAATTCTTGTAGAACCTTTTTCGGTGCCATCATAGTTCCGCTTCCAAACTCTCCCCATACATACCCCTTAGCTTTTTTATGCCATAGTATGAAATCAGCAACCATAGAACCATGAGGTTCAGGAGTTTTGGCTCCGATAGCATTCACAAATGCGTCCGGTTTTTCTTCCCCGTCGACGAAAACGCGACGATGCGCATAACAGAGAACAGGATCATCCGGGTGCTCCTCCTGAAACAGAGACAGTCTTTTATGTTGTTTGCTCAAGCGGTCTGTTTCATTATCATCATCATCATCAAAAAAAGCAATATATTCACCCTTTGCATGTTGGACAATTGTATTAAGGGCTGAAGGATACCCTTTGTTTTGTTCATGACAAAATAAACGAATTCGATTGTCTTTTTTTTGTATTTCCTTAATTATTTGAATAGAACCATCTTTTGAATGATCATCAACAACAATAATTTCAAGGTTGCTCCAGTTTTGTTTTCCGGCACTTTCTAGTGCTCTAGCAATTGTGTCTTCTGCATTAAAACATGTAATCCCGATTGTGATGAGTGGAACATTTTCTGGCATTATTAATTTTCCTTTTTTGCTATAAAAGCCACAGAACCCGTTAGCAGGTCGCTAAGAGATACACCAGAGTTAACCTCCAAGCATTCTGCTATAATGCTAGGAGTAATTTGGTCGGCATGATTGCGTGAAACAGGTGTATTTTGCCACCAATATATACAAAAACCTGCTTTTATTAGCTCCGATTGTACATAGGTTTGAGTGTGTTTCCTGTTTAAAGCGTTATGAATCCAGGGTAGCGTGATTTCTGCTTCGTGAGGTCTAAACTGCTTAATATATTTATCAACATCATTCTTCGTAAGCCTCATATGTGCCCAAGGAGAATCCAGAGTGCTGGGTGTATGACCGCCTCGAATATGAAAGTAAGGGTCATAACGGTGAAACATAAGACCGCCCGGTTTTAGAACGCGCTCCATTTCCTTGAAGGCTGCTGAAATGTCCTGAATATGTTCTAAAACGCTCTGCGTAAACACCAGATCGACAGAATTATCTTCGATTGAAGTCTTTTGTGTAATGTCGCCAAGAATGAAATGTGCCTTTGAACCAACCTGTGAGGCAATATAATCGTGCCGACTATTTGTATCGTAGTGATCATCATAAAAATTATCGATGCCGATAGCATTTAAACCCAAATGCTCAAAAGCGATAATCGATTCACCACCTGATGTATAACCAATTTCAAGAACAGTTTGATTTTTATTCCATTTTTGATTTGAAAAATTTTCTATTTTTTCCAAAAGTTTTTTATGCTGTTCAGAATTGTGAGCAATTAATTTTTTGGTTTCCGGTAAGCTAGGCTTCAAAATGCGTCTTCCCATATCTGGGATATTTTCACTTAAAAACAGATCTTTGTGCTTTTCTAAAAAAGGCTGAAGCACTGAGCGTACTTCAGGCAAGGGTACGGTAAGTGTTCTGTGACCTCTGGCCCTTTGAAAAAAAGTTCGTGTTTTTTCATCTAGTAACTCTCTTTGATCAAGCTCGTGCAAAGCCATGAGAGGACCAAAAACAGCCCAGCACGGTTTTAAACTGTATCGATGTTTCTTTAGTACGGGAATTTTTCTTCCATCATCAGCACAAAAATAATCTTCTACTTCCGATGTGTTCTGTTTACGTAGTTCATTTGCGGAATACACCGGAAGAGTTTGTAGGTTATCCTGTACATATTCTACGGCTCTTTTTTTAATTTTTGCTTTTAAGGATTCTGCCATTATTTTTCGTGCTGATCTAATTCGGGGTGAATACATATAATATTTCTGTTTATCGGTGTGTGCCCGAACGTATATGGGAGTAGATAAAGTTCTCCACCGCCAAGAACGAATTCATAGGCTCTGTAGCCTATAGATTCAAAAAAATCTTTGTAATCATCAGGTTTTTGCTCTTCATTGTGACGATCGAAATCATACTCCATAAGAATGTGTGGTTTAAATCTCTTCAGAGTTTCTTGAGCACCTTGTAAAACATTCCACTCAAAGCCTTCAACATCAATTTTTAGGAAGTTAATTTTCTTCAAATTTTTATTAGATGCATAAGAGTCAAGCGTTTTAATCTCTACAGGAACAGCTTCGAAATCACTTTCAGAAAGCGATTGCCAATTTTCATTTTTCAAAAAGCTGCTGGTGCCTCCACGAAAAACGCCTTCCTTAACCTGATTCATGTTGGTTGTCTCTGGTGTTGCGCCTAGAGCGAACGCGTTTACATGAATGTCGTCAAACCCATTTAACTTAGCGTTCATCGTAAGTCTGTTTCGAATATGGGCAACGGGTTCAAAAGAGTGTGTGTTTGTATCTTGACCAGATAGCTTTGAAAAAATTACACTGTAAATTCCAATATTAGCTCCAATGTCAAAGCAAACGTCACCATGGTTAACCAGTTTCTCTATGGCTGCGAAATTGCTTATATCATACCTTCCATCGCTCTGTAGAAGTACAGCTTCAATTTTGTTGTCGGGACCTGCCCAAAATTTACAATTGCGAAATTCAATAACTGTTTTCCAATCTGTACGTTGCCGCATAAACGCGTGACGTTTCTGAAACATGGCATGTCTTATTTTTTTGAAAAGTTTTTGATATGAAACCAATTTAAATCTCCTAGAAAACTAATTTTATTTAATTACTATCGCCTGCACATTTGAAGGCATCATCGAATCTATTAAATCTTCTTCTTTTCGTTCGCCTACCTTCCGGTATTGGGATATTATCCCTTTATCAAAGAGGGGGATTAGTAACGATAGAATTTCAATAACCGGACGAAAAGGAGGGAGTATGTCACATTGCATAAGTGCCCGTTGCATAAGGATACCAACAGTTTCGAAGGGCTGACTTGCTCCACGTAACATTTTAATTTTTGACCAATCCTTAAATAAGACTTCAAAACCAAAAGGTGTAAAATGAAAGAAATTATCTGGTCCTTCATGAAAAGAAAACACCGCGCTGGCCGAAATAATGAGTTCACCGCCAGGCTTTAAAATACGTCTAAACTCATCGATCAAGCGTTGTGGATCAGGAATATGCTCTAGTAATCCTGTACATAAAATAATCTCAAAGCTTTCGCTCCCGATTTTGTTAATATCCTCATAATACAGATCAACATGCATATCTGCGGGTTTGTCAGGCCTTTTTGTTACAGCGAAGGCATTGGAGAAGTATGGCTTATAATCAACATCTTCCGAGTGAACGACTAATGTTCTTTTGTCACTGGCATTTTCTGCACACAACCTGTCCAAATTTTTTGTAGAAAGCTTTTTCTTTATAAAGCGATAGCGAGAGGCTTTTTGCCAAAATGTTGGTTTTTTCTGCGCGGTCATTCTTTCCAAGCTCTTCTTTTTCCTTTTAAATTCGAGTGATTTAACACTATTTCACTTGTTTCAGCAAGTGATCTCCCAACTTTATAGACAAGGCCGTAATCGTTAAAAACGGGTTTGCAAAACCGTAAGTAGGAAACAATGATGGACCGGCGATATAGAGGTTCTTTATTCCGTGGACGCAGGCATTTTTATCTGTCACAGATGTTTTTTTGTCTGTCCCCATGCGGGTTGTACCCATAAAGTGAGAGTGTATCCCAATGAGAGGCCAATCTTCACAGCTTTCAAGTCCAGAATACTCAACTTTTCCAATATTGTGTTCTTGCAACGCTTTGTCCAGATGAGAAAAAAATGCCAAGACAGATTCTTTATCTTTGTTGGAATACTGCCACTGAATATCGACCTTCGATGTTCCATCGTTCTTTTTGTCGGAAGAGAGCTTAATTCTGTTTTCTTTATCCGGGTATTGGTCCAAAAAGCCACGTAATATGAATTTTTTTGTTCGCGGCTGGAACTTTGCAATGCGTCCCATGGCTTCATAGGCCATTTTTCCCAAACCAGGTAAAAAGCCTTGCATTAAGCTGCTGCGATCAATCAAAGCGTTATTGAGAACTTTTGTTCTCTTCATAGTTTCAAATGCCCTATTGGCTTGGTACTCAAGCAAGGGGGAGAGCTGGACGTAGTGATTAAGCAATTTCAAACGCTCTTGCGCTTCTTTTGAAAAACCAATGCCGTAACGAAAACTTCCACTCTCAAGAGGGCGGTCCATAAACAGGGCATGAGAGGTCGGCACAGATTTGTTGAGTATAATGGCGGCCATATCCGCTTTGGGGTGTGTAGAGAAATAGCGGCCCACAACATCATGTTCATTGCCAATCCCAGTTGGCTTTACCTGGCAGGAGTTCAATAAAATGCGAGGCGTTTCGATACCCCCGGCGGCTAAAACAAAATAATCCGCTTTTACAGTGAGCGCGCTCCCATCGGGTTTGGTAACCCATGCCGTTTCAACAGCTGATCCATCCGTTTTTTCCTGTAGGCGGCTGACGGGTGCATTTAACAAAATACGTAGAGAAGGATGATGTTTCGCGATATCGTTCAAATAATCAGAAACGATGAACGGCTTTGCAGCCCACTGAAAACATTTATCTTCCAAGCCAATACCCGTGTCTAGGACCGGGCTAAAAATATTCTCTTTTCTGTGAGGTCCACTATGCGTGTCAAAATAATGGTACCCCGGAATATCGAGAAGCTCCGCCGCCTTTTTATAATAGGGTGTCAAGGTATCTACAGCAAAAGGCCATCCACTATCAGGAACCCAGGAACGTTTTTCAAAATCAATCCCTTCAAGTGGATAAGCGCGACCGGCCCAAAGATTTGAAGATCCACCAAATTGACGAGACCATCCAAATCGCAAATCTGCGACATCTGAAAAAAGATTTGTGTTGGCAATGGACTCACAGCCGTAATCTGGTAAGTCTGCACCGGCCTCAAGCAGCAACACATCGATTTTCTTTTTAGCAAGCTGAGCCGCTAAAATCCCGCCTGCCGGGCCAGAACCGATTACACACACCTTCGATTCGATGCTTTCTACACCGATTTTCTCTTTTGTATCTATGATATTCATCCACCCGTGGTGCATTTAGGAAATAATTAAAAAAATGTCAAAAGTAAGTTGCTCACGAAAGCTCAAAGAGTATCATAGTATTTTCCAGAAAATACTTAATGATATGAGCAACTTACATGACAGTT
>Ga0056111_1000055_pt1 | contig 29843 bp, 38 predicted proteins | sample WorMetloBBELIZE2_FD_83874 | JGI IMG/M metagenome (GOLD analysis project Ga0056111, IMG submission 83874) | Marine gutless worms symbiont microbial communities from Max Planck institute for Marine Microbiology, Germany - Olavius longissimus B... ... | reverse complement strand
GGCTTTGCCACTACAATTGTGGCGAAAATTACTGCCTTAACATTGATACAGTTGTTCAACAAACGAGAGGGCAATAATATTAATAACCTAAAAATTGTGGTGGCCTAAATGCACCACGGGTTTTATAAACTGTGGTTATGTCACTAACACAGTCAAATCATGTTACTAACAAAATCAAAACCGTATGTAGGCACCGCAGGCAGCTTGTGCTAAAATCAAGGCATCATGGATGATAAAGTACAACTAACCAGTCTTAATGATGCTCTTGTTAGCATTTTGGCTAACTTAACACCAGTTAAGGGCACAAAAGAAATCTCATTGCTTGATGCGCTGGGGAGGGTTTTAGCCGAGGACATTATCTCTACTATCAATGTGCCGGCACATAATAATTCAGCCATGGACGGTTATGCTCTGCGAGCAGAAGATCTTAAACAAAGCAAAACTTTTAAACTTGCAGGCTCTATACATGCCGGTGAGATATTTGCAGGCAATATAGAGCAATTTGCCTGCGTCAGAATTATGACTGGCGCCCCTGTTCCGCAAGAGCTTGACTTTGTCGTACCGCAAGAATACGTGGTTTTTGACAAGAAAAACCAGACTGTCGAAATCAAGCAATACACAGGCGGCAGTAACGTACGTAAAGCCGGTGAAGATTTATCTATTGGCTCTGTAGCCTTACATGCCGGCCGCAAGCTTGGTGCCAGCGATATTGGCTTGCTGGCCTCACTTGGCTTATCAAAAGTCAGCATTTGTCGCAAACTTAAAGTGGGTTTTTTCTCAACCGGAGATGAATTAATAGAACCAGGAGAATATTTACTGCCTGGAAAAATATATGACAGTAATCGATATTCGGTAATTGCCATGCTAAAAAACTTAAGAGTAAAACCGCTTGATCTTGGAATTGTGAAAGATGAACCGGCAGCAATTCGTAAAGTTTTTTTACAGGCGGCGGATTCTGCTGATGTAATTCTGACAACTGGCGGGGTATCAGTCGGCGATGCGGATTATGTAAAACAAGTTTTGAATGAAATCGGCCAAATAGATTTATGGCGCCTTAACATCAAGCCTGGCAAACCTCTGGCCTTCGGTAAAATTAACCAGGCTTATTTTTTTGGCTTACCTGGCAATCCGGCATCAGCCGCGGTAGTTTTTTACAAAATTGTTAAGCCTGTGCTTAAAACTTTAATGGGCCAAACCCGGAATATTTTTTCTCCCGACTTTAAAGCCAGAGTTTTAAATGATATTAACAAAACCTCAAGCCGCATGGAATTTATGCGCGGGATTTTGAACTTTGAGCAAGATGAACCAGCGGTCAACGTGCCTGCCAATCAAGGTTCAGGCATATTAAGCTCAATGTCCAAAGCCGACTGCTTGGTAATCCTGAATGAAAACACCAAAAATGTTAAGGCCGGAGATATAGTGGATGTACAACCTTTTTATGGTTTGCTATGAACAATAAACTTAATATTTTATATTTTGCTTCGATAAGAGATACGCTTGGAACTTCTGAAGAGAGCATTATATTAGACGAACCAATGAACGTCCGGCAAATAAAGGATATCTTGTTGACCAGATCCGGCAAATGGCAGATTTTTGCCAAGGATAATATCCTGGCAGCAATTAATCACGAAATGGCAAAAGATGAAGCCAAGGTAAAAAATGGTGATGAGTTGGGGTTTTTCCCTCCGGTTACGGGGGGTTAATGCGTAGAATATCCATACAAGAGGCGGACTTTGATCTGGTTGCGGAGATTGCACTATTGACAGCTGACAAAAAAGATATAGGCGCGATAGTAAATTTTATCGGTAAGGTGCGCGACATAAATAAAGACCAGGTCACTGCCATGACTCTGGAACATTATCCTGGTATGACAGAAAAAACTCTCACAAAAATTGCCAAAGACGCAGAATCAAGATGGCAGTTACATGGGATCACTATCATCCACAGGATTGGTACGCTTGTTCCAGGGGATAATATAGCATTAGTTATTACTGCAAGTAGACACAGACATGATGCGTTTGCCGCCGGTGAATTTACCATGGACTTTATAAAAACCAAAGCACCCTTCTGGAAAAAGGAAAATATAGGCGACATTGAACGCTGGATAGAAAGCAGACAGACTGACTTTGACAAATTAACCAAGTGGAAAAACAGTTGAGCAAACTTACGCATATTGACGATAAGGGCCAGGTAAAAATGGTGGATGTGTCTGATAAAAAAAATACCACAAGGCAGGCCACCGCCACCGCCAGGATTAAAATGTCAGAGGAAGCATTTTCCCAAGTTGTACGGGGTAAACATAAAAAAGGTGATGTAATTGCAACTGCCAGAATTGCTGGCATAATGGCCGCCAAAAAAACCGCGGAGATTATCCCCATGTGTCATCCGCTGAATCTGACTGCAGTCACAATAGAGGTTAAAGAAGATGCAAAAAATTCCACTTTTGTTGTGCTTGCTGCCTGTAAATTAAACGACAAAACCGGAGTGGAAATGGAAGCCTTGCATGCTGCCAGCATCGCAGTTTTGACAATTTATGATATGTGTAAGGCAGTTGATAGAAATATGCTGATAAGTGACATCCACCTTGTGGAAAAAACTGGCGGCAAGAGTGGTGATTTCAGGTATGAGACAAATTAAGATAGGTTTTTTAACTATATCTGACAGAGCTTCGCGCGGTGAATATGCAGACTTAAGCGGTAAAGCCATGTGCAAGTGGGTGCAAACCGCAGTGTTATCAGAGTACACCTCCATTGTCAAAATCATCCCAGATGAGCAAGCCTTGATTGAAAAAACCTTGCTGGATATGGTCAAAAGCAATTATAACTTGATTTTGACCAGTGGCGGTACTGGTCCTACCCTAAGAGATGTAACGCCGGAAGCCACCACAAACGTATGTGACAAAATCTACTATGGCTTTGCTGAAGAAATGCGCAGATACTCTCTAAAATCAGTACCAACCGCTATTTTATCAAGACAAATTGCTGGCAGCAAGGATAACTCGCTAATAATTAACTTGCCAGGTAAACCGGAGGCAATCGCCGTGTGCTTGAGTGCAGTCTTTCTTGCAGTACCAAAATGCCTGGAACTTTTGGATGACAGCAAACTTGGGATAGACCGGGAATTCATAAAATCTGAACAGCTAAAATGCTAGATCCAATATTTCTAATAGTACGTTTCCTGGTATTTTTGCTGATATTTGTAATCGGGCTGGTGCTGGCTTATATATTATTCATGCTCGTTTATGATCTGTCACAAACCAAAGATTCGATTCGCCGCAATTTTCCGGTTATTGGCCGCTTTCGCCACTGGTTTATTCATCTTGGCACTTTTTTTCGCCAGTACTTTTTTGCTATGGATCGCGAAGAACAGCCATTTAATCGGGCAACCCGCGACTGGGTGACAGAAAAGTCATATGATCGTAGTGGCAAAATAGGTTTTGGCTCAACCAATGACCTAAGAGTGCCTGGTTCTATAATTTTTGTGAATTCGCCTTATCCGACTCTGGAGGAGGATCGACAAGAATCTTTGCCAAGAATTATTGGCCCTAACGTAAACAAGTCTTATCAACCACAGCATATAGTCAATATGTCCGGCATGAGTTTTGGAGCCTTATCCAAACCGGCAGTACGTGCTTTGTCTTCAGGAGCAAAAAAAGCCGGTATTTGGATGAATACTGGAGAAGGAGGTTTGTCGCCCTATCACATTGAAGGAGGTTGCGATCTGGTGTTTCAGATCGGCACCGCCAAATTTGGGGTCAGAGATGAAAATGGCAAACTAAATAAGAGCAAACTTAAAAAAATTGCCAGCCATGAAAATGTCAAAATGTTTGAGCTTAAATTGTCGCAGGGTGCCAAACCTGGCAAAGGCGGAATTCTGCCAGGGGTAAAAGTAAATGCGGAAATCGCCAAAATTAGAGGTGTACCAGTAAGCCAGGATGCTATTAGCCCTAACCGTCATAAGGAAATCTCTAATTCTGAGCAACTATTGGACATGTTGGCTAAAATTCGTGACATAACCAACAAACCCGTAGGAATGAAAATCGTCATCAGTAATTCTTATTACCTGGAGCAACTGTTCGATGCTATTTTGCGCCGGGGGATAGAATTTGCGCCCGATTTTATAACCCTGGATGGAGGTGAAGGTGGTTCAGGCGCTGCACCGCAGGCCTTAGCTGACTTTGTAGGCCTGCCGCTTAGTGAAGCGTTGCCAATTTTAGCAGATATGCTGGCCGCATCTGGTTTAAATAAGCATATAGTTTTACTTGCCTCCGGCAAACTGGTGACCCCGGATAAAATCGGCTGGGCTTTAGCTATGGGCGCAGACTATACCTTAACTGCCCGCGGCTTTATGTTTGCCCTTGGTTGCATTCAATCATTGCAGTGTCATAAAGACACTTGTCCCACCGGCATTACGACTCACAACAAACGCTTACAAAATGGTCTGGTGGTAGAGCATAAAAAAGATCTGGTAGCGAATTATGCCAGGAATATAAACCAGGAACTGGAAATGATATCACACTCTTGTGGCTTAAAATCAGCCGCCGAATTTAATCGACAAAGTATAAGAATTGTGCAAACAGCCGGGGTTAGTAAATTATTGTCAGAACTTTATCCTTACCCTTAATCACAATCCAGCAAATCACGCTTAAATCCGAGGCTAAAGAATCTGGTTCGCAAACTACCGTCAGTTACCTGTTCAATATATGGACTCCAGTTTGATTCCGTGCTTCGGTCATCTTCCACATCAAGATCCGCGCCAACCAGGTATTTCTGCCCAGCTTTGGCTTTAAAACAAATGATTTTCGGCTTGCTCGACCTTCCATAACCGCCCCAATCCAAATAAACCGAAATTATATGCTTGCCAGGCTTGACTATAATATTATTCTTACCACGCTTGATACGTCTGCCATCTATTTCATGCGGCATAACTTCAATCCCCATAAACTCTACAAACGCCATACTCTTATCAACTGTTACGCCTCTACCAGCACAAGCTGCCAAAATCAGTGAACCTAGAAAAATCACTACATATTTTCTCATACAAGCATCCTAACACAACAGCTCCACCCAATGTCTGACTTTTACCGCAGAGCTGCTTTTAAGATGCAAAATACAGCCAATATTGGCGCTCACAATTTCCTCAGGTTCACCCGCTGTTAAATTTTTAAGTTTTTGCTGTTTTAATTTATTGGCAATTTTAGGCTGCATAATGGCATAGGTTCCGGCAGCGCCGCAACATAGATTAGAATCGGCAACTTCAACCAGCTTGAAACCTAAATCCGCAAGAATTTTTTCCACCACTTTGTTAATTTTTTGCCAATGCTGCATAGTACATGGCGAGTGATAAGCAATTCTACCAGACCTTTCAGACTTAAAAATGCTTAAGTCTTTAGTGGCAAGGTATTCGGCAATATCAAGGGTTCTCGAAGCTACAAAACTGGCTTGGGCATAAACTTCAGGATCGTTTTGTACGATTTTCGGATAATCCTTTATCATGGCACCACAACCACTGGCATTGGAAATAATAAGGCCTGTATCCTCCTGTAAGGCCTGATACCAGTTTTTGATATTGGTTTTTATTTTTTTAAGCGCATCATTCTTGCCCTCCAGATGAAAATCTATTGCGCCACAACAGGTGTTTTCTTCAACAGTCACATTGAGTTGCAGTTTTTGTAAAATCTTTAAGGTAGCACCGTTTATATTAGGTGCCAGAGCGTTTTGCACGCAAACGCCCATGAGCAAGACTTTGTCTTCTTGCGGGTTATTACTACTAATGACATTAGACTTGAGTTTTCTGACTTTTGCCATAAAATTAAAAATAATTCCCGATGTCAAAAACTTTCTCAGCAGATATTGCTTTATTTTTGTAGTTAGCGGTAAAGCCAAATGTGAGCTGACTACATCTTTGCCTAATTTTAACAATTCATAATATTCAACCCCTGATGGACAAATAGTTTCACAACCACGACACATAAGACACCTATCAAGATGCTTTTTGGTTTGTAGACTAACCTCACCGCCTTCCAAAATGTTTTTTATTAAATAAATACGGCCACGCGGAGAGTCAAGCTCATTGCCCAAAACCTGGTAAGTTGGACAGGCGGCGATACAAAACCCGCAATGCACACAATTTCGTAGTATTCTGTCAGCCGTTGCCAGCTTATCATGCCCCAGAATATGTGATTTTAGTGCTGTTTGCACGTCAAACAAAAACCCCGTGCGGGTCAAAAGCACGCCTGATTTTGTCTTCAAGTCTGCTCATGGTTTGGCTCTTTTGTGCAAAATAGGCGGTAGTTGCTCCCTGCCATAAAATGGATTTACCGTTTGGATATGGATCCACAGTCGATTCTGTCACCAGCCAGCGCCTTACTCCGCCCCAATCAATTGCAATGGTTGATGACGCAACTTTTGCATTCGCCTCTATACTCAGGCGCCACAAATATTGGCCAGGCTTTAAATCACAGGAAAAAGGATTGAAACTCTTCCATATATCGTTAGCTATCTCCTTCCCGTATATTTTTGTGCCGGTTGTACGAACATATAAATGTCCATCGGTATAAGCGCAGGAAATTGGCGGTGAATTTTTAGTCATAAGCTTTTGCATATCCAGCACAGGATTCGAACTTGGCAATTTAAAGCTGTGGTCTATTGCCGGCAATGGCAGAGTTTTAAAACTTATCTCTGTTATGATCCCAAGCTTTCCTCTTGAACCGCACAACAGGCGGGTAATATCAAAACCTGCGACATTTTTTATCATCTGTCCCCCAAATTTTAATAACTTACCGCGTCCATTTATCAGCTTCAGTCCTAAAATATGATCACGCAATGCTCCCAGATAAGGACGGGTGGAACCAGATAAGGCACACGCGACAGTCCCGCCTGCAGTTGAATTGCCATAATCTGGTGGTATAAAGCCTAAAAACTGCCCCTGCCGGGCTAACACCTTGTTTATCCTGGCTAATTTTGTGCCAGATTTCACGGTTATAAATAATTCTGCCGGTTTATAGTCGATGATTCCACTGTGAGAAGTCAAAGATACGGATTCGGCATACCCGATAAATGGTGTCTGCAAAAAATCTTTACTGTTATTGCCACTAATGCGCAATTTAGTTTTAGTCGCAATAGCCGCACAAACCGTGTCTTTTAGCTGCTCAATCAAAACCTGTCAAGTTCCGGGAATGGTAATCGACCTTTATGTACGTGCATTGCCCCAAGTTCTGCGCAGCGATGTAAACTTGGCACGACTTTGCCAGGGTTTAACAATTTTTTAGGATCAAACACAGCCTTTAACGCCATAAACTGTTCCAGTTCATCTTTGCCAAACTGCTCGCACATAGAGTCTAACTTTTCCACCCCAACCCCATGCTCACCGGTAATAGTGCCTCCGACTTTGACACACAAACTTAATATGTCGGCGCCAAACTTTTCCGCCTTGGCAAACTCTCCTGGCTGGTTGGCATCATACAATATGAGCGGATGTAGATTACCATCCCCGGCATGAAACACATTCGCTACCTGCAATCCATATTTGCCTGATAATATTGCTATTTGTTGCAAAACATTCTCAAGCTGATTACGCGGAATAGTGCCATCCATGCAGTAATAATCCGGTGCCAACCTGCCAACTGCGGGAAAAGCTGATTTGCGTCCCTGCCATAATAATTGTCTTTCGATCTCATCCGTCGCAATTTTTATGCTCCTGGCTCTGGTGGCAGTAAATACTTTCATGACTACGGCAAGCGCTCGTTCTACTTCTTGCTGACTCCCATCAAGTTCGCATAAAAGCAGCGCCGCTGCGTCTTGCGGATAACCCGCGTTAACAAAATCCTCTGCCGCCTTGATTGCTAGATTATCCATCATTTCCAGGCCAGCCGGGATAATTCCACTTTCAATAATTTTCGCCACCGCCCTGGCTGAACTGCCAACATCAGGAAAATCTGCCACAACAAGTTTTGTATATTCGGGGATAGGCAAAAGCTTAAGCTTTATCTCTACCACCACACACCCAACAAACCTTCAGAGCCGTTGATTAATGCTAGAAGATCAAGGCCCGATATATTCCGCTCGGCATCAAGCTCAATTAATTGACCATCAATGGTTAACATTTTAAGCGCCAGTATGTTATTTACTGTCAAACCATATTTAAGACAATGTACTCCACCTGCATTTTCTGCAACATTACCGCCTATGGTACAAGCAATCTGCGAGGAAGGGTCAGGCGCATAATAAAGATTATATTTTGCAACAGCTTCACTAACTGCGATGTTTCTAACTCCAGGCTCAACTGTTATATTCTGATTAACAGGATCCAGCGCAAGAATTTTGTTCATTTTAGACATAACCAGCAATACGCCATCAGTAACCGGCAGTGCTCCGCCTGATAAACCAGTACCGGCACCGCGGGTAACCACAGGAACTTCGTGTTTATTACAAATTTTTAATATTTCCCGGGTTTGCTCGATGGTTTCCGGCAAAAAAGCAATTTTAGGCAATTGACGATATGCCGATAAACCATCGCACTCAAACACTTTTAACAGCTCAGGATCTGTTATTATATTATCTCCCAGGCCACATGAATGCAGATCTTGCAGAAAACTCACAAATCAATTCTCACTTTAGTTGTCCATAGTTGAAGTATAAGTGTACAATTAAGCGGTTTTGGTTACTTATAAATATTCATGAGCTTTAACCCGCCACTTAGAACTTTGCTGGGGCCCGGGCCTTCTGATGTACACCCTAGAGTATTGGCAGCCAGTGCCAAACCTACCATAGGCCACCTGGATCCTGAATTTGTCCGCATGATGGATGAAATAAAACCTATGTTGCAATATGCGTTTAAAACTGAAAATGCCCTTACCATTCCAGTTTCTGCGCCAGGTTCGGCCGGCATGGAGACCTGTTTTGTGAATTTGGTTGAACCAGGAGACAAGGTTATTGTATGTATCAACGGAGTTTTTGGCATGAGAATGCTGGAAAATGTCGAGCGCACAGGCGGTGATGCGGTGGTAATAAAAGATAATTGGGGAGAGCCGGTTGATCCGCAAAAACTTGAGGATATTCTAAAGGCTCATCCGGATGCCAAAATAGTTAGCTTTGTGCATGCCGAAACTTCAACCGGAGCCTTGTCGGATGCTAAAACCCTTGCTGCCATCGCCAAGGATCATGGCTGTTTAACAATAGTAGATGCCGTGACTTCTCTTGGCGGTTGTGAACTTCTGGTTGACAATTGGCAAATTGATGCTATTTATTCCGGTACCCAAAAATGCCTATCCTGCTTGCCGGGCTTATCCCCAATAAGTTTTAGCAACCAGGCTTTGGAAAAAGTAAAAAACCGCAAACAAAAGGTACAAAGCTGGTTTTTGGACCTGAATTTGATTATGGGATATTGGGGAGAGAATACAACCCGTGCCTATCACCATACTGCTCCGGTTAATAGTCTTTATGCCTTGCATGAGGCCTTAACCGTACTTAAGGAGGAAGGTTTGGAAAACTCATGGCAACGACATGCCGCCAATCATCAATTGCTAAAAAATGGTCTTGAGAATATGAATATTAAGTTCGTGGTAGCAGAAAATAGCCGCCTGCCACAACTTAACTCGGTCTGGGTGCCAGATGGCATGGATGATGGCAAAATACGGACAAAATTATTGCATGAATATAACCTTGAGATTGGCGCCGGACTTGGCGATTTTTCCGGCAAAGTGTGGCGTATAGGGCTAATGGGACAATCCTCATCCCACGAGAATGTTACTTTTTGTCTGGCTGCCTTGCAGGAGGCGATGGCTGCCTGATAATAATTTTGCACAATCGCCAAAATTTTATATAATAGCCGTGTTTTTTTCAAAACTATCAATAATTCTTTTAATAGAACCCCATTAAATTTGTACTAAGGAGGACTAAATCCATGAGCGAGTGTATCGTACATGTAACAGATGACACATTTGATAAAGACGTTTTAAACTGTGACACCCCGGTGTTGGTGGATTATTGGGCCGAGTGGTGCGGTCCTTGCAAATCCATAGCACCGGTGTTGGAAGAAATTGCCGAGGAATATAAAGACAAGGTTACTGTAGCAAAAATAAATATAGATGAGAATCCGGAAACCCCGCCAAAATTTGGTATTCGCGGCATTCCTACTCTTATGCTCTATAAAGATGGCACTGTTATGGCGACAAAAGTAGGAGCGGTGAGTAAATCACAGTTAGCTGCATTTTTGGAGGAAAACCTGTAATCTGTAATTTTCCAGCTGCCTGAGTCCTCAGGCGGCTTAACTTTTCTAGACCACTAAATTTATGAATATATCAGAACTAAAAGAGAAACCTATACCTGAACTACAGGACATGGCCCGCAAAACCGGAATAGATAATGCCTCACGCGCGCCAAAACAAAACCTAATTTTTAATATCCTGAAATCCTTATCCAGCACTGGTACTGACATTTATGCTGAAGGAGTATTGGAAATACTGCCAGATGGTTTTGGTTTTATGCGCTCTGAAGACAGTTCGTATCTGGCTGGGCCGGATGACATTTATGTCTCTCCTAATCAAATTAGACGTTTTGGCCTGCGTACCGGTGACACGATAAATGGCACGATTCGCCCTCCAAAAAAGGGAGAGAAATATTTTGCTCTGCTTAGGGTCTCAACTGTCAATGACGAAAACCCTGAAAATACCCGTAACAAAATATTGTTTGAAAACCTGACTCCGCTGCATGCCGAGGACAGACTTAAACTGGAACGTGGCAATGGTAGTTCCGAAGATTTAACCGCCAGGCTGATTGATTTGGCCTCACCAATAGGCAAAGGTCAGCGTGGTCTGATTGTCTCACCGCCTAAGGCCGGAAAAACCGTAATAATCCAGAATATAGCGCAATCAATAGAAAATAACCATCCGGAAGTTGTAATGATGGTTCTGCTTATTGACGAAAGACCGGAGGAAGTTACCGAAATGAAGCGCTCAGTGCGTGGTGAGGTAATTTCCAGTACCTTTGATGAACCGGCCTCGCGTCATGTGCAGGTAGCGGAAATGACAATCGAACGGGCTAAAAGACTGGTAGAACATAAAAAAGATGTGGTCATATTGCTTGATTCCATCACCCGCCTGGCTAGAGCCTACAACACAGTGGCACCATCATCAGGCAAAGTACTGACAGGCGGCGTTGATGCCAACGCCTTGCACCGACCCAAGAGATTTTTTGGCGCTGCCCGCAATGTTGAAGAAGGTGGCAGCCTGACAATTATCGCCACAGCCCTGATTGATACCGGTTCTAAAATGGACGAAGTAATTTATGAAGAATTCAAGGGCACAGGTAATATGGAACTACACCTTAACCGTAGAATTTCTGAAAAACGTGTATTCCCGGCAATTGACATTAATCGCTCTGGCACCAGGCGCGAGGAACTTCTAACAGCTGAAGATGAATTACAAAAAATGTGGTTGCTAAGAAAGGTCTTGCACCCGATGGATGAATTGGCAGCGGTGGAATTTGTACTAGAGCGTTTACGCAACAGCAAAACCAATGCCGAATTTTTTGAAGCAATGAAACGATAATTTATTAATGTTGTGACCTATGCCTTGTCAATATACCCTAAAAGTTGTCAGTGACTTTGCCGCGGCACATTCATTACGTGAATATAAAGGCGCATGTCAAAGGCTACATGGACACAACTGGAAGGTTGAAGTCGAAGCCGAGGCAAATGAACTTGATGAAATAGGCATAGCGATTGATTTTAAAACCTTAAAAAAATATACAAAGCAGATAATATCGCAGCTGGATCACCAATATCTTAATGAAATATCGCCGTTTGATATGCTAAATCCAACTGCAGAAAATATATCGAGATATTTTTATCAAGAACTAAACAAACTTCTGAGAAATGAAAAGGCCAACGTAGTTGCTGTTACTATCTGGGAAACCGAGAGAGCTTCAGCCAGATATACGGAAAACTAGATATGGAAGATGTACAAAACCATCCGGACAAACGACATATACCAATAAATCAGGTAGGAATTAAAGGGATAAAACATCCGGTCGTGGTTAATGACCGAAGTGGCAAGGAACAACACACTGTAGCTGCATTTAATATGTATGTGCGCCTCCCGCATAATTTCAAGGGTACCCACATGTCACGGTTTGTAGAAATACTAAACAAGCATGAATACGCGATTACCGTGCAATCTTTTAAGGAAATGTTATACGAAGTACAGGAAACCTTGGAAGCGCCTGAAGCGCATATAGAAATGAGTTTTCCATATTTTGTTGAAAAACAGGCACCGGTTTCCAGGGCAAAAAGCCTTAGCGACTATAATGTTACCTTCATTGGCACGGTTAAAGACAATGCTATCAAGTTTCGCGTAAAAATAGTGATAACGGTAACTTCCCTGTGCCCTTGCTCAAAAAAAATCTCCGACTATGGCGCACATAATCAACGTTCGCACGTCACGATTGATGTAATTGCCAAAGATTTTATCTGGATTGAGGACTTAATTGATATTGTAGAATCAGAAGCCTCTTGTGAAGTTTACAGCATTTTAAAACGACCAGACGAAAAAACTGTTACCGAACGAGCTTACGATAACCCCAAATTTGTTGAGGACATGGTGCGGGATGTTGCCAATCGCTTTAATAATGATAAAAGGATTGATCATTATATAGTGGAAGCTGAGAACTTTGAGTCAATCCATAATCACTCGGCTTATGCCAAGATAGAAAAAGAATAAATAACCCACCTAACTGGCGGCGGCACATAACCACCATTTTCTTTGGATTCATATGGCCAAAACCTGTTTTTTCTCTTGCTGGTTTTGCAATCAATCACGCTGCGATTACGGTACTCTGGAAATCTTCGGCAGTCGATTGCGCAAAGCAACACTTAAACTAAATTTGCGGTATAAATAACGATCATTGGTAGTGATTTTATGGTCAAATATCTGGTAGGTCTTCTTTTGGCTTTGATTAAACACCTGATTTTGGGATCTAAGTAGTAGTCCGGCCTGAATAGATTTAACCTGTTGCCAATCGGTTACCTGCTCTGCTGTAAGATATTGATTTACCGAAGAATCATTGTCAACATCAACCCCATATAAAAACTGTAAAGATACGATATTATCCAGCATTGGCTGTGGGCTTGGCTTCAAGCCACCGTTTCCATCACAACGCAATTGCTTATCATGCATGATAAGTTTTTCAAATTTTATTTCAATGTTTTTCGTTCCAGCGCAATCAAGCATACCTTCATAGCCATAACTTATACTGTCATTCTTATCAGCATCAACTGCATTTTGCCCGGATAAAATAAAATCCGCTTCGGCAAGATAAGCGCCAGTACTCGCAAGGTTTTTATGTAGATAATTAAGAAAGATATTAGCACTTTGTTCAATTTGTATGGCCTCGGTCTTAATCCTGTTACTTTGCGATAAATTAAAACTGCTGGAGCTTAAAAGCAAAAATATAAAAGAAGACAATAAAAGGCTTATGATTATTTCAAGTAACGAAAATCCCCTGATTCTCATGGCAGCGGGTCAAACTGCAGATGCGTAGTTTGCGTTTTGCTAACCCCTTGCCAGCTGGCGGTGAGTTCGTATAAAGGTGAGGCCGCCGGGGCAATTTCAAGCTTGAATGCGGATAAATATTCTCGCATTTCATTAACGGTTGCATTTATATCATATGCCGCAAGCTCGTCCGGATTACAATTTAAGCTTAAACAATCCTTAACGCTTGCTTTGTAGCCTGCATTATAGTGCCCCTCTTCCACTCCCTGAGGATTGGCTAACATTTTTTCTGCTATATTTCTAAGACCATTACTTGCCAGTGTGTATTGTTTTAAAATCACGGCCTTTTGGGTTTGCTGCAAATGACTGGCAAAAATTCCAAGCATAACCATACCTGTTAGCATCAGACTTAGCAGTATTTCCAACAATGAAATACCTTGGGCTTTATTTCTCGATTGCAAACACATTAATTAGATCATTCAAAAAGTCATATCCAAGCTTACTCGGTTTGATCCAGGATTTGCTGACTTGTAACAAGCTCAAATCCTGCGCGGTTTTAAGATAAGACTCTATGGTTTTTATCAAAATCCCGCCGGTGCGCTGACAAAATAACTCAGGGCTAAAACCTGCTTTAAGTCTTAGTGCGTTTAACATAAACTCAAAGGTCAAATCCGCTTTTGTAAGCAGTCTTTTGTTTTGAATGTGTTTTAAACTGTTAGTAGCCTGCATAAATGAATCTGGATTTTTGTTTTTGTTATATCTTAGCACTTTATCAGCCGCAAAGAAACTAAGTTTTGAATGCGCACCGGCACCTATTCCAATGTAATCGCCAAACTGCCAGTAATTAAGATTATGCCGGCAAACAAAATTATCCCTGGAAAAGGCCGAAACTTCGTACTGATTATAGCCATGCTCTGTCAACAATTTGATGCCGGCATTTTGAATTTTATAAACATCATCAGCATCCGGCAGTATTGGTGGCGAATGAAAAAAACTGGTGTTTGGCTCTATAGTCAGCTGATACCAAGAAATGTGCTGAGGATTAAGCTCAATAGCTTGTTGTAAATCTACAAGCGCAGTTTCTCTAGTCTGCCCGGGCAAGCCAAACATCAGATCAAGGTTAATGTTGTCAAAACCTGTCTTTTTCGCCAGCTTTACCGCATTATAAATATCTTCAGCAGTATGCATCCTGCCAAGCGTGGTAAGATTTTCTCTTGCGAAACTTTGCGCGCCTATGGAAATTCGGTTGATTCCGAATTTTCTATATTTGGTAAAATTTGCCGCATCAGCACTGTTGGGATTAGTTTCCAGCGTTATCTCAAGATCAGGCTTAAGTTCAAGCATTGATCTTATATTTGCCAATAAAAAATCTATACCTGTGCCGGAGAAAAGACCGGGAGTGCCCCCGCCTAAAAAAATACTTTCAACCTGGCGTTGTTTGACTTGCGGCAGTTCCTGGTTTAAATCGTTTAGCAGGCTCTCAAGGTATCTGGTTTCCGTGAAAAACTCAGGTTTAACATGTGAATTAAAATCACAATAAGGACATTTACGCACGCACCAGGGAAAATGCACATACAAGGCAAGCGGTGGATTTACAACGTGGTCAAACTTCAGCCTGTTCCTCTTCCAGTTCTATTTTATCAAGCTCTGCTTCCATTTCCTCCTCACTCATTTCCGCCTCGTCTTCGTCAACCTCTGCTGATTCTTTAGTTCTTCTGGCAAACACCAAACCTAACTCAAATAACACCCACATAGGAATTGCCAACAAGGTTTGGGAGATTATATCCGGCGGGGTTAAAAGCATCCCCAAAACAAAAGCTCCCACAATAATATAGGGTCGTTTACTAGCCAGAGATTTCGTAGTGGTCATGCCGGTTTTAACCAGCAATATAGTGGCAATTGGCACTTCAAACGCCACCCCAAAGGCAAAGAATAATTTAAGGGCAAAATTAAGATACTCTTTAATATCCGGAGTATAGGCAATGCCTTCAGGGGTAGTGCCAGCCAGAAAAGGAAAGACCAGCGGGAACACCACATAGTAGGCAAACATCATACCGGTATAGAACAATATGGTACTGGATACCGCAAGCGGCAGCACCAGATTACGTTCATTTTTATAAAGCCCAGGGGCAACAAAACCCCAGATTTGATACAAGACAAACGGTATCGCGATATAAAATGCCACTACCAAACTCAATTTAAATGGAGTTAAAAACGGCGAAATAACTCCAGTTGCTATCATGTTTTGATCTTTGGGTAAAATTTTGTGTAAAGGTTCGGCAACAAACAAATAAACTTCATTAGCAAATGGTATAAGACAGGCAAAGATCACGGCAATGACAATGACTATCTTGATCAGCCGGTCTCGAAGTTCGATAAGGTGTGCAACCAGAGGTAGTTCGGCTGCTTATTCCCTTTCTTCAGTCATTTTTGTTATCTGTGGTGGTTCCACCTGGTTTTAGCGAAACCTCATCCAATGCCCTGGCGGTCTTATCTTTTACCGAATTTACCGAACTTTTGGTGTCTTCCAGTATCTCATGAATGCCAGCGACATCAGCTTGTTTTTTTAAAGTTTCCTTTAACTCATCCGCCTTAATTTCCCGGCTAATGTCATCTTTGACATTGCTGATAAAACGGTTTAGTTTCCCCACCCATTTGCCGGCAGTTCGCGCAACTTCCGGCAACCTTTCAGGCCCAATAACCACCAGGGCCACAACCGCGATAATTAATAATTCTAAAGCCCCAACATCAAACATTATTATGGTTGAGTATTTAGATTAGGCTTTTTCCGGTTCTTTGGAGCTCACCTCAGATGCAGATTCCGCGGCATTATCAGCCTCAGCCTGTTCAAGCTTTTCAGAATTATCGGTTTTAGATTTCTCATCGCCCATGGACTTTTTAAAGTTCTTAATGGCGCCGCCCAGATCACTGCCAATATTTTTAAGTTTTTTGGTGCCGAATATTAAAATTACAATTGCTAGAACTATCAACAATTGCCAAATGCTAATGCCGCCAAATCCCATATCCTAATCTCCTTTCAATTACCTGTATACTAGCCAAAACTCGGCAAATTACTGCCGCCTAACAAATGAATGTGCAGGTGGAATATAACCTGCCCCCCACCTTTGCCAGTGTTTATTATAGTACGAAACCCATTATCCAGATTTTGTTCTTTGGCAATTTTAGGCAACAGGCGTAACATGTGCGACATTAACCCATCATGTTCCTTATCAAGTTCATTAAGACTTTCAATATGAATTTTGGGAATCATTAACAGATGAACCTTGGCCTTGGGGTAAATATCATAAAACACCAGCACCTTATTATCTTCATACACTATATCAGCCGTAACATCCTTATTAATTATTTTACAAAAAAGACAATCGGTCATTGTTGTCCTCTTTGATTTTTTTCCACAATACCGGAAGTGCCAAAACGTCTGGCCAATTCATCAATTACAGCCTGATAATCAATATCATTATTAGCCAATAGAATCATATTATGAAACCAAAGATCAGCCATCTCATGGATTATTGCGTTTTTATCCTTATTTTTACCGGCGATAACCAGCTCGGTCGCTTCCTCACCAATTTTTTGTAAAATTTTGTCCAAACCTTTAGCATACAAACCGGCAACATAAGATTTATCTACATCGACAGTTTTACGTTGAACCAAAACTGATTGCAATTCATCCAGGATATTATCCATTTGCTCGCGTCCGATATATTTCTGCCGGTTTTTTGAGCGGTTTTTCATCACGCACCCACGCTCCGTTTTCATACTTTTTATAAAAACAGCGCTTGCATCCGGTATGACAGGCTATGTCACCTACCTGGCGTACCTTTAACAATATGACGTCATTGTCACAATCAAGTCGTATTTCCTTTACCTCCTGGATATGACCAGACGCTTCGCCTTTATGCCATAATTTGCTTCTTGAACGCGACCAATATACCGCCTGTTCTTTTTCAAGTGTAAGCTCCAAAGCCTCTTTATTCATCCAGGCCAGCATAAGAACGCTGCCGGTACGATAATTCTGCGCTATTACCGGAACCAGGCCATTGGCGTCCCATTTTATTTTATCAACAATCTTGTTCATAATAATCATCCATATACTATCGTAAAATAATGCCGGTTGCTATAGACGCATTTCTATGCCTTTTTGCTGCATATAGCGTTTAGCCTGCGCTATGGAGTATTTGGCAAAATGAAAAATACTGGCAGCCAAAACTGCATCGGCGTGTCCTGTGTTTATTCCTTCTGCCAAATGTTCAAGAGTCCCTACCCCGCCTGAAGCAATAACTGGAATTGATATAGCATCAGTAACAGCCTTGGTCAGTTCAAGATCAAAACCGGATTTTGTCCCGTCCTTATCCATACTGGTAAGAAGTATTTCCCCGGCGCCCAAATCTTGCATTTGCCGCGCCCAGCTAACAGCATCAATTCCGGTAGGCTTACGTCCACCGTGAGTGAAAATTTCCCAACGTGGTGGATTATTCGCAACCTGCTTGGCATCAATTGCAACCACTATACACTGAGAGCCAAATCTTGCGGCAGCCTGCCTGACAAAATCAGGTTTAAACACCGCGGCAGTATTAATCGCGACTTTATCAGCTCCTGCTTTTAGCATACGTCTGATGTCAACAAGTTCCTTAATACCACCACCGACTGTAAGAGGAATGAATACCTGATTGGCAACATCTTCCATCACGTGCATCATGGTATCCCGAGCTTCATGTGAGGCGGTTATGTCCAGAAAGGTTATTTCATCAGCACCCTCTGCGTCATAGCGCCTTGCCACCTCTACCGGATCACCAGCATCGCGAATATCAACAAATTTTACGCCTTTGACCACTCGACCCTGATCAACGTCAAGACAAGGTATTATTCTCCTGGCCAAACTCATGCGATAACGCCCTGCTGATCCGCATATTCTTGCGCCCTGGCAAGATCCAGCGTACCCTCATAAATGGCCCTGCCGGTTATGGCTCCAATTATTCCTGCGGAAGATACCTTTACCAGGTCATTAATATCTTGCATAGTGGTAATGCCACCAGAGGCAATGACAGGAATATCGACACTTCGAGCCAGTTTTAACGTGGCTGTCACATTCACCCCCTGCATCATGCCATCACGACTAATATCCGTATAAACTATAGCTGCAACTCCAACTTTAGCAAAACTTTTGGCCAAATCAATTGCATCATGCCCGGACGATTTTGCCCAACCTTCAATTGCAACCTTACCATCTTTAGCATCCAGACCAACAATTACCTGCACGGGAAACCTGGCACATGCCTCACTGATAAAATTCGGTTCGGTTATAGCCTTGGTGCCAATAATTACATATTGCACCCCGGCAGTCAGGTATTCTTCTATGGTTTGTAGGGAACGAATTCCTCCCCCGATTTGCACCGGCAAATCAGGAAAGGCAGAGCATATTTCATAGACTATTTTCGAGTTAACCGGTTTACCATCAAATGCGCCATTTAAATCAACTAAATGCAATCTCCTGGCTCCAGCATCTACCCACTTTTCTGCCATTTCCAGCGGATTGTCCGAAAAAACCGTAGAATCCTCCATCCGTCCTTGCCGCAGACGCACGCATTTACCATCTTTAAGATCAATTGCTGGAATTATTAACATTTACCATCCCAATAAGTGAAATTTTTCAATAACTGTAAACCATCATGCTGGCTTTTTTCCGGGTGAAATTGAGTGGCAAAAATATAATTGCTATAGATGGCAGCAGAAAAATCCAGGCCATAGTTACAAATCCCCGCATTTAATTTTTGGTCTTCGGGTTTTACATAAAAGCTATGGACAAAATAAAATCTGGCATTATCCTGTATGTTATGCCAAAGCGGGTGATCCACGCATTGTTTTACGTTATTCCACCCCATATGCGGGAGACTTAAATCTCCAAGGCGTGCAAGCGGTAATTTAGGAACAGATCCTTTTAATATCCCAAGAGCATCTGTGTCATTATTCTCCTCAGCACTTTCAAACAAAGCCTGCATCCCCACACAAATCCCCAAAAACGGCTTGTTGGCGGCAGCATCCATAACCACTTGTGTAAGACCTCTTTGCTGCAATTCCGCCACGCAATGGAAAATCGCCCCCACTCCGGGAAAAACTACCTTGTCCGCCCTGGCTATCTCCAGGGCAGAAGCCGTCACCAAAATTTTTTTATCAGGAGCCACATATTCTAAAGCCTTGGATACAGAACGTAAATTACCCATGCCGTAATCAATCACCGCAATTGATGTCATTTTTTACAGACTACCTTTGGTGGAGGGTATCTTATCCTTAATCTGTTGATCCAAACTCACAGCCATACGCAAAGCCCGGCCAAAGGCCTTGAAAATAGTTTCAGCAATATGATGAGAATTGCGTCCGCGCAGATTGTCAATATGCAAGGTTGCCATCGCGTGATTACTAAAGCCTTGAAAAAATTCAAAAAACAGTTCAGTATCAAACTTACCAACTTTATCACCCGGGAATTTAACTCCAAATTCAATACCGGGACGGCCGGAAAAATCCACCACTGTGCGGGATAAGGCCTCATCCAAAGGCACATAGGCAAAACCATAGCGATTTATGCCCTTTTTATTCCCTAAAGCCTTATTTATTGCCTGACCTAAAGTTATACCAATATCCTCAACCGTGTGATGCAAATCAATTTCCACATCACCTTTGGCGCTTAAATCAATATCAATCAGCCCATGCCTGCCAATTTGCTCTAACATATGATTTAAAAACGGGATAGGCGTATCCAGCTTAACTTCGCCAGTACCATCAATATTAATTGCAAGCTCAATTTGGGTTTCCAGGGTGTTGCGTACTACTGTAGCTTTTCGTTTGCTCATTATTTTAGTAATTGATAAAAGGGCTAATAACCATTAGCCTATTATAAGTTTGAAAACTAGATTTCTTAAGTTTTTTTACCATCTACCAGTTTGATATCACACATTCTGAGATTAAGCCAATTTTGCAAAAAATCCCGAAGTTCAGAAAATTCGAATTTGTAATCTGGGGTGCTATCAATAAATTCTGTAAGCTTTATAAAAGTTATGAGTTCTCCAATTGATATTGGAATTTTTATATAGGTTATATATTCAGGTTTTTGTTTTTGCCTAAAATCGACAAATTCCATGAAAAACTTTGATGGTTTAATATTAGCTTTTGTTAGCATTTTATTAATTAAAGGTTTGATACCATTGGTAAACAATACCACGTTTTTAAAGTTCGCCAATCTACCCAAGTCATTCTTGCTAAAATCACTGCTTTCAATGATATAATAGCTATATTTGTCAAACTTGATGCCAAGTATTTTAGCTTGATCACGATACAAGGTGCCAGGCAACAGCTGCAATCCAAATATACCAACTTTAAATATTTTTAGTGAATAAAGTTTGTCAAAGCCACGTAAGAAAATTTTAATATTGTCTCCTGGTAGCCCGTAAATTAGTTGTGCTATAATAGGAAGTCCGATCTTTACACAGGTATTTATATTAGCAAACAACTTTGCCTCATCACGAAATCTATCCATTACATCAATAGCTTTTTTATCCAAACTTTGTATGCCCATCTCCATACGTTTTAACCCTGTCGCTTTGCATAACAATATAGTTTCGCTATCCAGAAACTCAGGTACCACTTCAACAGAAATTTCAAAGTTATTTTTTTTACGTTTTTTAACCAAATACTTTAAAATTTGTTTGGCACGCTTCCTATTTGAATTAAAAGTAGAATCAAGAAAATATATATAGTCAGCCCCATTTTCAAGAATATAATCTATTTCCGCAAACACTCTTTCAATCTGAAAATACCTAACCTTATTGGATAGTTTGCTCTCATAACAAAAACCACATGTTAATGGACATCCTCGTTGCGTTTGTATTTGTGCTCGTGAGTTTTTAATTGATTCTGGCTTTATGACCTCGCTAAAGTATGGCGAAGGAATTGCATTTATGTCTGCAAATTCTGGATTTTTATTAGACAGAATTTTACCGTTGCTACCCCTGTAGATTAACCCTGAAATTTTGCTTAATTTATCGTTCGTATTTAATTTATTACTAAATTGGTACTCTAAAAGACTTAAAAATGCTTTCTCTCCCTCGCCTACTACAACATAATCAAGAAAATCATATTGGTTAAATTCATCCACAAACTCCCATTGAAACTCCGGGCCACCAGTAATAACTTTTAAATTGGGCAGCTTTTCCTTTATATGGGGCAGAACATCAAAATATTTACGTCTGTTCCAGACATAGCAAGATATCGCAAGAATATCCGGTTTGGAACCTAACACGTCCTGATAAATTTTTGGTAGATTTTCATGCAGTTTATATTCGAGATCTACAAATTCTATCTCCGGATATAACTTTGATTTTGTCGCATAGGCTTGCAGATACTTAAAAGACATATTGTGCCAGGTATCCACATTAAGGCTAAGACAAACAACTACCATTAGATTGTTAAGCCTTAGCCATCACTGAAAAACTTTTGATAAATGGCTTAGCCATCCTTGGGTCCTTAACCATCGCTCCATAATCCCCAACATTAAATTTCATTTTACCGGTGGTAAAGGCCGCGCCGAGCCCCATCATACCTGGCGGTTTGTTTAACCATTTTTTCCATTGCTCCAAAGAACAGCGAATGTCCCAATTCAGATTCTCGCCGTTATATGCTCCAGCTTGCACCGCCTTGCCATTTTCAACCACCAAAACCCCGGTTGGTTTGTCATCATCAGGGAAACCATAACCTATGGAGCTGGAAAAGCCAATCTGCGCCAAAGCATCGGATAATTCACTTTCCGAATTCCACTCGTTCATAAAGTTTTTCATCCATTCATCAGTAAAAAGTGCCATATTGCCTCCTTATGTGTTTTTAAGATGCCTATATCATAGCCTAAAAATTGATTTGCTACGGTATAATCCTGCCAATGAAATATAAAGACCTGCGCGATTTTATCAGTTTTTTAGAGGGGAAAGGTTTACTTAAAAGAATTTCCCTGGAAGTTGATCCCTATCTGGAAATGACTGAAATATCCTCAAGATTCCTGAGACAAGGCGGCCCTGCTTTATTATTTGAAAATCCCAAAAATTTTGCCATGCCGGTTTTGACCAATTTGTTTGCCACCCAGGAGCGCGTGGCCTTGGCTATGGGGCTTAACAAAATTCAGGATTTGCGCGAAATCGGCAAACTGTTATCCAATTTAAAAGAACCACAAGCGCCCGATGGCATAAAAGATGCCATGAGTAAAGTTGCAATTTATAAACAGGTTTTTAATATGGCGCCCAAGCAAACCAAAACTGCCAAAGCCCAAGAAGTGATAATAAAAGAAAATGCAGTTGATCTTAACAAATTACCACTGCAAACCTGTTGGCCCCAGGATGCCGGCCCTTTGCTAACCTGGGGGCTGGTCACTACCAAAGGGCCGCACAAGGCGCGACAAAATTTGGGGATATACCGCCAGCAGCTTATCGGCAATAATAAACTCATAATGCGCTGGTTATCCCATCGCGGCGGGGCCCTGGATTTTAAGGAATTTTATGAACAAAACCCCGGTGAAAACTTTCCGCTTGCCGTTGCCATTGGCGCAGACCCTGCAACCAGTCTGGCTGCGGTAACTCCAATTCCTGATACTGTTTCCGAGTATGCCTTTGCCGGAATTTTGCGAAAAACCCGTACTGAAGTTTGTAAATGCATCACTAATGATTTGCTGGTACCGGCTAATGCTGAGATAATCCTTGAGGGCCATATAAAACCAGAAGATATGGCGGATGAAGGTCCATTTGGCGATCATACCGGCTATTACAATGAGATTGAACAATTTCCGGTTTTTACCGTAACTTGCATAACTCACCGCAAAAACCCTATCTACCACAGTACCTACACTGGCAAACCGCCTGATGAGCCATCAATTCTGGGAGAGGCGTTTAATGAAGTATTTGTGCCAATTATTAAAAAACAATTTCCGGAGATTGTAGATTTTTACTTGCCGCCTGAAGGTTGTTCGTACCGCCTGGCAATTGTCAGCATTAATAAACAATACCCAGGTCATGCCAAAAGAGTAATGTTGGGAATCTGGTCATTCTTACGCCAGTTCATGTATACCAAGTTTGTGATCGTGGTTGACCATGACATAGATATTCGCAGCTGGCAGGAAGTGATATGGGCAATTACTACCAGAATGGATCCGAAACGGGATACTACCTTGATAGATAATACGCCGATAGACTATCTGGATTTTGCCTCCCCGGTATCAGGGCTTGGCTCAAAAATGGGGATGGATGCCACTAGAAAATTACCAGGGGAAACCTCAAGGATTTGGGGCAAGGTTATAACTCAAGATCAGGATGTTCAAACGAGAGTTGACGCTATGTGGGATAAATTATAAATCTCCCCATAAACTTTGGGTCAATGCCAAACACACGGGGGCTACGGTTTCAGTACGCAAAACTCTTGGACCCAGGCTTATTTGCTTAAATCCGTGTTCCTTCGCCAATAAAATTTCTTCTTTGGCAAATCCGCCTTCAGGCCCAATTAATATGGCGATTTCGTTATTTGGACTCGGTAGCTCGCTAAATTTTGTCGAAGCTTCTGTATCCATAATATAACGGTTTTCAATGGTGGTTGCTTTAACATATTCACCAAAGTCCACAGGTTGATTAATCCTGGGTATTTTAATCCTAAAAGACTGCTCAGCCGCAGATATGGCAATCTTGCGCCAATGTTCAAGCTTTTTTTGCCAACGTTTCTCATCAAGTTTTACGATTACCCGCTTGCCAAGAATTGGAATAATTTCACTAACTCCAAGCTCTGTGGCTTTTTGCACCATATAATCCATTCTCTCGCCTTTGGACACTGCCTGGGCAATGCGTACTATCAAGCGGGATTCGGTTTTAGCCGGTTTTTTTTGTAAAACCTCAATTTTGGCATGTTTCCCGTCAAGCACTAAAACTTCGGCCAAATATTCAAAACCATTACCGTTAAAAACCGTGCATTTTTGCCCTGCTTTGGCGCGCAACACTGAAACCAGATGATAAGATGCCCTGTCATCCAAAGCGAGTGTGTCGCCAACCTCAAGGTTTACATCTTGATAGAATCTTGTCAGGCGCAAAATAAATCAAGTGGCAAGAGCCGCTTTTATGACCTTAGATTTTGAATAATTTGTCGACATGGTTCAGTTTTGTTCATGGAATAAAAATGCAAACCCGGTGCGCCAATATTGAGCAAATCCTGGCAAAGTTTACTCACCACATCCAGACCCAATTTCTTGATACTGTCAATATCATCCCCAAAGGCCTCCAGCCTGGTCTCCAGCCATCTTGGAATTTGCGCGCCGCACATTGTGGAAAAACGTAACAATTGCGTATAGTTGGTGACAGGCATAATCCCGGGAATTATCGGAATTTTGATATTATGCCTGACGCATTCGTCCATAAAATTGTAATAAGCATCCACGTTATAAAAATATTGGGTTATTGCCGCATTGGCGCCGGCCTCAACCTTGCGTTTGAAATTATTAAAATCCTGATAAAAATCTTTAGCCTGGGGATGCTTTTCCGGATAAGCCGCAACTTCAATATGAAAATGATCGCCCGTTTCACTACGAATAAACTCTATTAATTCATTCGCGTAGCTAAACTCTCCGATATCCTGGGCGCCAGAGGGCAAATCACCACGTAAGGCAACAATACGATTTATTTCATTGTCTTTATATAGGCCAAGCAGATGCGCGATACTTTCCCGTTCTGCACCGATACAAGACAAATGCGGTGCTGATTGCACACCTTGCTTTTTTATATCCAGCACTGTTTCAAAGGTACCATCCTGAGTACTGCCGCCTGCACCAAAAGTGACCGACATATACTCAGGATCAAGCTCTTTAAGCGCCAGGATTACCTCTGTCAGATTCTCCCGCCCCTTGTCAGTGCGAGGCGGGAAGAATTCAAAACTTAATGGAAACCCCATTAATATTTATAACTATCAGGTTTAAAAGGTCCGTTAACCGGCATGTTCACATAGTCGGCCTGTTCCTGAGTCATTTTCGTAATTACCCCGCCAAAACCTTCAACCATTGCCTTTGCCACCTCTTCGTCTAGCTCTTTGGGCAATACTTCAACTGTAAGATTTCCGGATTTCTCATCTTCTGCCAAATCACCAAATCTTTTCTTGTACAAATGAATCTGGGCCAAAACCTGATTAGCGAATGAACCATCCATGATTCTGGAAGGATGCCCGGTAGCATTACCCAAATTAACTAACCTTCCTTCAGACAACAGGATAATATAATCACCATCATCATTTGAACGATAAATTTTATGCACTTGCGGCTTAACCTCCTCAAAACGCCAGTTATTGCGCATAAAGGCAGTATCAATCTCATTATCAAAATGACCAATATTGCAAACTATAGCGCCATTTTTAAGCCCGGCAAGCATGGCCGAGTCACATACGTTAAAATTACCGGTCGCAGTTACCACCAAATCAGTTTTGGCTAACAAATGCTCGTTAATGTCTTCCGCCTTGCCAGTGTTCACTCCGTTTTTATAAGGTGATACGACCTCAAAACCATCCATACAAGCCTGCATCGCACAAATAGGATCAATTTCGGACACTTTCACAATCATACCCTCTTGTCGCAAGCTTTGCGCCGAGCCCTTGCCAACATCACCATAACCTATACATAAGGCTTTTTTACCTGACAGCAAATGATCAGTAGCCCGTTTAATGCCATCGTTGAGACTATGCCGACAGCCATACTTGTTATCATTTTTGGATTTGGTAATCGAATCATTGACATTAATTGCCGGCACCTTCAAAGTGCCCTTCTCTATTCGCTCGATAAGGCGATGCACACCGGTAGTAGTCTCTTCAGTAATTCCATGTACATTTTCCAATATCTCAGGGTATTTATCATGCGCCATATTGGTAAGATCACCGCCATCATCCAACAACATATTGCATTCAAGCCATGGCTTACCGTCTTTGAGTATGGTCTGCTCCAACGCCCATTCGCCTTCTTCTTCAGTCTGGCCTTTCCAGGCATATACGGCAATTCCGCGAGCCGCTATAGCTGCGGCGGCATGATCCTGGGTGGAGAAAATATTACAGGATGACCAGCGAACTTCAGCTCCAAGTTCAATCAAGGTTTCAATCAAAACCGCGGTCTGAATGGTCATATGAATACTGCCAATTATTTTAGCTCCAGCCAGGGGCTGTTCTTCGCGATATTTCTCCCGCAAAGCCATTAAAGCCGGCATTTCCGACTCAGCAATAGTAATTTCACGCCTGCCCCAATCAGCAAGTGACAGATCAGCTACCTTAAAATCACTAGTGTCAATTATATTTTGCGCAACCACAGATGCACTCATCATTATCTCCTGAAAAAATAATGAGCGTCGTTGTTAAAAAAAATGAAATTTGCCAAGCCTGGTGGAACCCACTGCAACGCTCCTTGGCAAAGAGGTAAATTCTACTAGATTTTCAGGTTAAGTAAAGTCTGATTTTCTCTGTGTTAGTAACATGAATTGTGAAACTCTGCCGCTGAAATATAATCCTCAATTGTCACCAGTTAGAGCAGCCAGACAGTAGTTCTTGCTTAATTAAGTCAGACATTTATCCGCTTATATACCAGGTCCAGAACCAGCCTGGCAAAGCCTTGCTGTATCTGCTTATTGCTCAAAACCTGCTCGGCCATTGCTGAGTGGCTGTCCATACTGCCGATAATTGCATCAGTGATAATTGCCGGGAAATCACCCAGCATTGCCTGCTCCGGTGTGTTAACCTTGATTTGTTCAACGACGGCCTGGTTTTCCATGGTTTTATCGGTGATCGTTCGGGCATAATTTACCATGTCAGAGTCGGAAAAATCACCGGCAAACAAGCCATTCATTACTTCAATAATATGTGCCAGGGTATCTGTTTTACGGTCTTTGGCATATCCTGAACCGGGCTCCTTGATACCAAGTATTTCAGAGCCGGTTAAGTCTATGTTATAGGTTTTTTGTTTTTGATATTAAAATGAGTCATCTCTACTTCTGACAGGTCTATCGGCGGTTCAGAATCGCCGGTATGCAAATTGCTTATCAAGCCTTTGCAAAACACATTTAGCTTCTCTAAGTCCTCATCAGCATAATCAACTATTTGAGATAAAAACTCGTACATCCTGACAAATGTACCCAAATCTTTTTTGAAGATATCAAGCTCATCCTTATCCGCCTTAAAACCTTTTAAGTCAACTTCAGCATTATGAATTTGTGTTTCATCAGCATTTTGTTCGGTAACCTGCAAGGATTCCTGAGCAAATTGAATTTGCTGCACCAATTTTTTATAACGAAACGTGCCTTTAGGGTCAAAGAAAGCCCGGGCAAATTGTTCAACTTCCTGTTGGATGTAAATGGAACTGTTATCCAGTTTCAGTTGTAAATCAAATATAAGATTAGGCTCTGTTACCCCGTCAACATTGGCTACTTTAAAATACGGGTCGAATGCCTCTTTGATATCTTCCGGTTTATTGAAAAAATCCAGAATAAAAGTTTTGTCTTTGCCCGGATAAGTGCGGTTTAAACGGGATAATGTCTGTACCGCATCAACTCCGGAGAGTTTTTTGTCAACATACATGGCACACAGCTTGGGCCGGTCAAAGCCAGTCTGAAACTTGTTGGCCACCAACATCACTTGATATTCATCAGTATCAAAGGCCTTGCGCATATCACGACCCTGCAAACCCGGGTTTTGCTTAAGTTCAGTGTATTCCTGGTTCTCACCCTCAATATCATCAATCACACTGCCAGAATAAGCTACCATTGCCTGACAGTGTTGATAGCCTTTCTCGGCAATATACTTGTCAAAAGTAATCTTGTAACGCACTGCTTCCTTGCGCGATGAAGTCACCACCATCGCTTTGGCTTGTCCGCCTAGTAAATACGCAATATGCTCTCTGAAATGCTCGATAATAATAGTGGTTTTTTGGGCAATATTATGCGGGTGTAATTTGCCCCATCTTGCTAATTTGACCCTGGCTTTTTTAGCATCAACCTCTTTTTCATCCTCTGTGGTTGCCAATTTATAGGCAACATCGTAAGTGGTGTAATTTTGCAGAACATCAATAATAAAACCTTCTTCTATTGCCTGTTGCATACTATAGATGTGAAAAGGCTCTGGTTTATTGTTTTCAGATAGTGGCATCTCTGGGTGTTTTGGCCTTCCAAACATCTCCATAGTTTTGGCTTTGGGTGTGGTGGTAAAGGCAAAAAAGCTGATGTTGCGCGCTCAATACTTTTCTTAACTCCCTGGCGGTGCTGCCTGATTGAGAAGAGTGTGCTTCATCGGCAATAATGGCAAAGGTTCTGTCTTTGAGTGTGGCACGCTCTTGAATGGCATCTAATACAAACGGGAAGGTTTGAATTGTCACCACAATAATCGAGGCGGAATTTTCCAGAGCATCGGCTAGCTTTGCAGATTACTACCTTCGCCTTCTTTGTTGTTGATAGTGACCACCACGCCACTTTTATGCTCAAACTGAGTAATCGTTTCCTGTAACTGTGAGTCAAGCACGGTTCTATCAGTTAACACAATTACCGTATCAAACACTTGTTGCTGCTGTTCATCATGCAATGAAGACAACTGGTGAGATAACCAGGCAATCGAATTAGATTTGCCGGCCAAACTGGTAGCCATATAAACCTCATCGGCACTTACGGCAAAATGCACCGGATCAATAGAGTTTTGATTTTTTTCCGAATAATAAACCTGTCGTACTACGCGCAAAATGTTTTGGTTATACTTTTCAAGCAAAGCCGGAGTAGGCAAATCCGGCTGAAATTGACATAACCTTAACTTACCGCAAATAAAGTTCATCTCATTACGCAAGTAAAACAGAGCTCCCTGTTTATTAAGGTTTTTAGCCACTTCGTTTACCAGATGCTTATCCGTGTCAGTCACATAGCGTTTGGCATACTTTTCATAGGCCTCAGGCTGAGCGTTCTTAATGAAATTAACCACATCTTCAGGATATAAGGCTAAAGCCTTGTCATAGCTGGCAGATTGACCTTCCAGCCAGTCGTGGCTAGTTAGATATTGGACTATTTCAGTTTCGAATATTATTTCTTTGTGTTTCATGTTGAGTAATTGGGCCGGTTTGCTGCCAGGATCGGGGTTTTCATTGAGGCTTAAATCGATAAAGTTGCAAGTTTTTTATTATCTTGAAATGCTTGATATTGCTGTTAGTGATAAGTCAAGTTGTCCGGTTTTGTAATTCGTAATCTGTCCGCTTTTTGAAATGTAGGTCATGTTGCGACCTTGGCACTTATCCACAAGTCCACAGGCGACGAAATTATCT
>Ga0056111_1000054_pt1 | contig 30462 bp, 31 predicted proteins | sample WorMetloBBELIZE2_FD_83874 | JGI IMG/M metagenome (GOLD analysis project Ga0056111, IMG submission 83874) | Marine gutless worms symbiont microbial communities from Max Planck institute for Marine Microbiology, Germany - Olavius longissimus B... ... | reverse complement strand
TTAGGTTGGAACGTAAAGCATTTTTTTAGGTTTTACGCACGTGAACATAAAGGTTCGCGCAGCTACAGTTGGGTAAAGAATACCCTGCAACAAAAAGGAGCAGTAAAAAAGCACAAGCGCCGCAATACCGTGCCTTTCCCAAAAGATTAAGGCTTTGTGCCCGTGTTTGGCTATTTCATTGTCCATGCCATATTTTTAGGTTTCTGAACTTATACACTATTTCAAAAATAGATCACTTAATAAAAACAACAGCGAAAACAACAGCAAGCGCCATTGTTGCTAGATGGGATAATGGAACCGTTGTCCTTAGTAACACCCCAACAGCCTCCGCCCACGGCCCCTCTTGAATAAAATGTTGCTTTAACCCCTTTTATTTTAACCTCTAACCGCAGCCACAACTTTAAGCGCTTGCACGGTTGCTTTTACATCATGCACGCGGATAATCCTGGCTCCATGCATCGCTGCGATTACCGCCGCACTTAAACTCCCAAACAACCTTTTTCTGGGGCTTTTAATATCAAGAATTGCTCCCAGCATACTTTTGCGGGAGATGCCGGCCAGCACCGGAAACTGCAAAGAGGTCAAGATATCAAGGTTTCTTAAAAGCTCAAGATTATGTTTAAGGGTCTTGCCAAAACCAAACCCGGGATCAATTATGATTCTATTCTTTTTGATGCCGGCATTTACCAGTTTCTCGACGCGGTTTAGCAAATAGTCTTTAACTTCGCTTACCACATCATTATAGTCAGGGTTTTGCTGCATGGTTGCCGGCTGGCCTTGCATATGCATGACACAAACCGGCACCTTAGTTTCTGCCGCAATTGCAAGCGCCCCTGGCTCATGCAAAGCTCTGACATCGTTAATCATGTCGGCTCCGGCTTGAACGGCCTCAACCATAACTTCAGGCTTGCTGGTATCAACCGAAAGCAACATGCCGGTTTCCTGCCTTATCGCCTTGATGATCGAAATAACCCGAGTTATTTCTTCATCAACGCTTACTTGCCTGGCACCGGGTCTGGTTGACTCACCTCCGATATCGACAATGGCAGCACCATGCTTAAACATTTTTAAGGCATGTTTGACTGCTTTAGCCTTGCTGTTGAACCTGCCACCGTCAGAAAACGAATCAGAGGTTACATTCAACACTCCCATGACCTTGGCAGAACCAAGATCAAGTACTCTGCCGCCAGCAAATTTAAGCGTACAGTTGTTAGTGTTGCTCTGCAGGGCCGCCAACCGTAGGTTTGGACTTATCGTCGTCTTTTAAAGTAGAAGGCTTAGACGGCGGATTATCATCCTCCCACCCCTCCGGCGGATCCGGCTCTTTGCCTTCCATCAAAGCTTTTATTTGGCTCTCATCAATAGTTTCATACTTGATCAGGGCTTCTGCCATTGCGTGCAGGATATTCTCATTATCCTTCAGAATACTTTCTGCTCGCACGAAATTTTTATCGATAAACTTTCTTATCTCAATATCAATTTCACTCGCGGTTTCATCCGAAACTTCCTTATGTTTGGTGACCGCACGACCTAAAAATACCTCACCCTCATCTTCGCTGTAGGTAAGAGGCCCGAGCTTTTCTGAAAATCCCCATTTAGTTACCATATTGCGGGCAATGTCAGTGGCTCGTTCTATATCGTTTGAAGCGCCGGTGGTAACCGCATCTTTGCCAAATATCATCTCTTCTGCTATCCGGCCGCCAAACAGGCTTGAAATCTGGCTTTCCAGCCTGCGCTTGCTAAAACTATAACGGTCAGTTTCAGGCAAGAACATGGTAACCCCAAGCGCCAGTCCCCGCGGGATAATCGTAACCTTGTAAACCGGATCATGATCCGGAACTTTTAAACCCACAATAGCATGGCCTGCCTCATGATAGGCTGTGAGTTTTTTCTCATCATCACTCATAACCATGGATTTGCGCTCCGCGCCCATCATGATTTTATCCTTGGCTTTTTCAAACTCCTCCATTGATACAACTTTTTTATTATGACGGGCTGCAAACAACGCCGCCTCATTTACTAAATTGGCAAGATCGGCTCCGGAAAACCCGGGAGTGCCGCGAGCCAAAATTGCAGGTTTTACATCCTTGGCGATTGGCACTTTACGCATATGCACCTTTAGAATTTGCTCCCGGCCCTTGACATCAGGCAGCGGCACCACTACCTGCCTGTCAAAACGACCAGGACGCAACAAGGCAGGATCCAGCACATCAGGACGGTTGGTTGCAGCAATCACAATTACCCCTTCATTACCCTCAAATCCATCCATCTCCACCAATAACTGGTTTAGGGTTTGCTCGCGTTCATCATGCCCTCCTCCAAGGCCTGCGCCGCGATGTCGGCCTACTGCGTCAATCTCATCGATAAAAATAATACAAGGTGCGTGTTTTTTAGCCTGGTCAAACATATCACGAACTCTGGAAGCGCCGACTCCAACAAACATTTCAACAAAATCAGAACCGGATATGGTGAAAAACGGCACCTTGGCCTCGCCCGCAATCGCCTTGGCCAATAAAGTTTTACCAGTCCCAGGAGAACCCACCATTAGCACGCCTCTTGGAATATTTCCGCCCAGCTTTTGAAATTTACCCGGATCTTTTAAAAAATCTACCAGTTCACCTACCTCGTCTTTGGCTTCTTCTATTCCGGCCACATCCTCAAACGTTACCTGTACATTGTCTTCACTTAACAATTTAGCTTTGCTTTTGCCAAAAGATAAGGCGCCGCCGCCCATACCGCCTTGCATTTGTCGCATGAAAAATAACCATACCCCAATCAACAATAACATCGGGAACCAGGAAATAAATATCTGCATCAATAAGTTAGGTTGTTCTGGAGGCAAAGCTTTAACTTTGACATTATGTTTTAGCAGATCATCAACCATTTTAGGATCGTTAGGGCTATAGGTATAAAAACGCTTGCCGGTAGTGTCAATTCCCGATACATTATTGCCGTCTATTTCCACACTGGCGACTTTGCCTTCCTGCACATCAGCGACAAACTGTGAATATTCTATTTGCCTTTTGGAGTGGCTGCGGGTGTTAAAGTTCTTAAACACGGTCATCAACACGGTAACAATGACCAGCCATAAAATTACATTTTTCGCTATATTGTTCAAAATAAAACCTTTAAATTAGTATTGCCTATTATAAAGCGGTTTGGCAAGTTTGTCTTTACAAACCAAAAACACCTCTTTACTGCGACTTCTTGATGCGTGTGGTTTGTACACACAAACCTTATTAAATTCGCGCCGCGCATCTTGCAAAATCTCGCTAAAACCTGATCCTTGAAACCATTTAACCACCAATGAACCTCCCTGCTTTAACATTTGTCTGGAAAAATCTATAACCAATTCAACAAGGTGTACAGAACGTGGAATATCTACTGCTTTATGTCCGGAAAAATTCGGCGCCATGTCTGATAATATCAGGTTTACAGGCTGATTTTTCAAGGTCGCAAACAAAGTATCCAACACATCATCATCACGAAAATCACCCTGTATTATCTTTACTCTGTCAATTACCTTTAGCGGCAAAATATCAAGAGCAACGACTAAGCCTCTGCTAACTTTTCTTGTAACAACTTGTGACCAGCCGCCAGGGGCGGCACCAAGATCAACCACTCTGATTCCCGGTTTTAGCAAGCTATACTTTTTATCAATTTCCTGCAACTTATACGCAGATCGCGCATAAAACCCGTCTTTTTGCGACTGTTTGACGTATTTGTCACTAAAATGCTCTTTTAACCAATTGTCGGATGACTTTGATTTTCGCGGCATATATGAATTTACTGCGGTATTTTAAATGAGGGTGTTATTATGATAAGCTATAGTGGCAGCAAGCAGGATGAGTATCGCTTACGCTCAACCCATCCTGCCTTTCTGATGCCTTTTACGAAATACAGTAACCGCCCTTAAAACTCACCGGTTGCGCCGGCTTCCATGATCTCCTGCAAGGAGTCACGTACTCTGTAGGCAATTTTAAGCAGGTTTTCATCCAAATTTGCAATTTTGATTAATAAATCCAGATCCATCATGGTCAAATAAAGCTGACCGTCTTCTTCAATCAATGTAATACGGCACGGCAAATAAGCTGAAAAAGCCATATCAAGATCAACTATTTTCCTGGCATCCTCCGGGTTGCAATACTGAAATATCTCAAGGTGAGCTGACTCCACGCCTCTGGCTCGCAGTTCCTTATGCAAAGGCAAATTACCAACATATTTCATATTGATTTCGCTGGCTTTTGACATCATGGCATCAATTACATCCTGGGCTTCAATACCCTCTTCCACCTTCATGACTATAACGGTACTGGCAACATTCACATAACGTTTTGCCACAAAATACAAGCCAACACCCACAATAGCCAAAATAATCAAGGTTGCTAATAGCTTTTTCATTTAATCTCTCCTATTTTGTGATATTTACACGTTTATTATAACACGGAAACCCCGATGAGCAGAAAATCCCTGGCGGATACTCAACACTCTTTAAATACAACCCGCAAGCCGGCGCTGTGGGGCCTGCAAGCTTGCGGTCTTTAGCCAAAAGCGTATCTTGTAACCATGACGCATCGCGCCCGCCCTCACCTAGCAAGATCAAACTACCGACAATATTTCGCACCATGTGTTGCAAAAATGCGTTGGCGGCAATTTCAATTGTAATAGTATACCCTGTCTGACTTATCTCTATGTGCCTGATGTTACGCGTGGCAGTTTGTGACTGACATTCGGCGGCACGAAAAGAGCTAAAATCATTCTCACCCAACAAACAGCGGGAAGCCTCGTACATTTTTTTTGTATCAAGCGGCTTATAAACCCAGTGCGCAAGATCAGGATAAAGCGCGGTTCTGCTCTCTCGATTTATTAGCAAATATTGATAAAACCTTTGAACCGCTGAATGCCGGGCGTGAAAATCATCCGGAACATATTTAACCTTTAGCACACTTATGTCACCTGGTAAATTGGAGTTGGCTCCTAACAGCCATTCCCGCTCTTTTCTCTTGGCATTGCTGTCAAAGTGTATGATCTGACCTTTTGCATGTACTCCGGCATCGGTGCGGCCTGCAACTGCCACTCTGACAGGTTCAGCCGCTACCTGACTAAAGGCATGTTCCAGTTCTGATTGTACAGTCCGAAGTTTATTTTTTTGTCGCGCAAAACCAAAAAAAGCAGTGCCATTATATTCAACCCTGGCGGCAATCCTCATGCCTTGGCCGCAAGAATTTGCTGTGCCTGCTTTTGCTGTTCGTTATTGCCGGACCGCAAAACTGCCTGCGCCAGTTTTTCAGCTTCAGTAAACTTGTCCTGTTTAATGTAGATATTGGCAATCTCCAGTAAATAATCATTATTATCAGCTTGACTCTTGTGACTTGCTATAAAGGGTTTGGTATTGGCGCTTAACAATTTACGGCGATAGCTAAGACCAAACCAGATCAACATCAACAAGACAATTGCCAAAATAGCTGCTGTTAATTTGTACAGTTGCAGCTCTTTCTCCATAATATCCGCCCTGATTTTAATCCTGTCTAACTTTTCTGATAATAATTTATGCGTGAAATTATTTTGCTTTGGGGTTTTGCTTATAGTTTCAGTTTTGTATTTGCTAAGCGGTAGCAAAACTGTAACGGCTTGCAGCACTTTTTTTCTATCGGCAAATTCAACGCGTAAAAACAGTTTGAAGATAGGTTCTGCAATTGCCCTGGTTGTAGCTAAATCTATACTGCTTGCACCCAGCTTAAGATCAAAATCATTTACGCCAAGCTCGTTTGACTCAATCCGGTCTATACTGGCGGTTTTTATTCTGCCGGCAAAAACGATTTGCGCCTTTAACGGCTCGCCCAGCAATGACAACACGTTTATTTTAGGTGTTAAATCGTTTGCCCTGACATTCGAGCCGCTCCCCAGGAACAGTAACAGGAGCACCCATATCAATATTTGGCTTCTATAAATATTTCTCAACTAAAAGCTCGGCTATTTGTATTGTATTTAGTGCCGCTCCCTTGCGCACATTATCTGCCACCACCCACATATTAATGCCCTGCGGATGGGAAATATCCTCGCGGATTCTGCTAACATAAACCGCATCCTTGCCAGCACCCTCAGTTGCCGCGGTTGCATAACCGCCATCTTCCCTTACATCCAGAACTTCTACCCCGGGTGATGCGGACAACAATTTCTTAACCTCATTTGCGCCTATTTTCTTTTTGGTTTCTATGTGTACAGCCTCGGAATGACCATAGAACACCGGCACTCTGACCGCAGTCGGATTTACTTTAATCTTGTCATCTTCGAGCATTTTGTGGGTTTCCCATACCATTTTCATTTCTTCTTTGGTATAACCATTATCCTTAAACACATCAATATGCGGCAAAACATTAAAGGCGATCTGCTTTGGATATACTTCACATGTTACGTCTTTACCATCCATAACATTCGCACTTTGTCTTGCAAGCTCTTCTATCGCCGGTTTGCCGGTGCCGGACACCGCCTGATAAGTGCAAACATTTATGCGCTCAATTCCGACTTTATCATGAATTGGCTTTAGGGCCACCAGCATCTGAATGGTAGAACAATTTGGATTTGCAATAATATTTCGTTGCCTATAGTTCTTTAATGCGTGCGGATTTACCTCCGGCACAATTAGCGGCACCTTAGCATCATACCGAAAGTACGCGGTATTATCCACCACTACACAGCCGGCAGCTGCGGCCCTGGGCGCGTATTCAGCCGAAACCGCTCCTCCCGCGGAAAAAAGCCCGATTTGCGCTTTGGAAAAATCAAATTCGGCAAGGTCTAAAATTTCAACTTTGCTGTCTTTAAACTCAAGTTCCTTATCGGCAGAACGCGCACTGGCAAGTGGATATAAATTGTTAACCGGAAAATTACGCTCCGCAAGAATTGCTATAATGGTTTCTCCTACCGCACCGGTAGCTCCTGCCACTGCAATATCATATTTTTTACTCATTTGCCAAGCCTCAAAATTATGCAAGTTTTAATAAAGATTGGGCTACCTTGTCCCCCATTTCTCCGGTACCAACCGCGCTCTGACCCGACGCGCAGATATCTTCAGTTCTTATACCCTGATCTAAAGTATCATTCACGGCTTTTTCTACCAATGCAGCCATATCAGCCTGCCTCAGGCTATAGCGTAACATCATCGCCACTGATAAAATAGCTGCCAGCGGATTAGCCTGATTCCGCCCGGCAATATCCGGCGCCGAGCCATGGATTGGTTCGTACATTCCCTTGTTATTGGCATCCAGGGAGGCGGATGGCAACATGCCGATAGAGCCGGTTAGCATTGCGGCACAATCTGATAATATATCGCCAAACATATTAGTTGTTAATATAACGTCAAACTGCTTTGGATCTCGCACCAGCTGCATGGCGGCATTATCCACATACATGTGGGATAACTCAACCTCAGGATATTCCTGCCCAACCTCGGTTACGACCTCGCGCCATAAGCCGGTAGCTTCCAGCACGTTAGCCTTGTCGACCGAAGTAAGCCTGTTCTCACGCTTGCCGGCAATCTTAAAAGCGCTGTGAGCAATTCGACGAATCTCGGATTCGCTATAGCGTAAAGTGTTAAAACCTTCACGCTTACCCGCCTCATTGGTGTGTATGCCGCGCGGCTGACCAAAATAGATACCGGAGGTCAGCTCTCGTACCAACATCAAATCAAGACCTGAAACCACCTCATCACGCAAGGTCGAAGCCGCAGCCAGCTGCGGATATAAAATTGCCGGGCGCAAATTAGAAAATAAATCCAGTGCGGATCTTATTTGCAGCAAACCTTGTTCCGGACGCACTTCTCGCGCCAGCTTATCCCACCTGTAGCCGCCAACCGCGCCTAATAAAATTGCATCTGCTGCTTGCGCCATCTCAAGCGTACCTTCAGGCAAAGGCTTACCCGCAGCTTCATAGGCACTGCCACCAATCAAGGCGGTTTCAATCTCGGCCTGCAGGCCAAACTCGTCCTGCAGCACCTTTAAAACTTTTATTGCCTCAGCGACAATCTCCAAACCAATGCCATCCCCCGGCAATAATAATATTTTCTTTGTCATGTAAAATCTTTAAAAACCCACGGTCTCAACTGTCGCCGCTTATCTTCAAACTGCTTAATACTATCGGCATACTGTAAGCTTGTGCCAATATCATCCAGGCCATTTAAAAGTCTATGCTTGCGATACTCGTCAATTTCAAAACTAAAATTATCCGCGCCTGGAATTATCACCAGCTGCGCGTCAAGATCAATCTCAAGTTCGGATATTTTACCTGCATTGATATCAGTAAACAGCAGGTCAATAACTGTCTCCGGCAACACTACCGGTAGTAGACCATTCTTAAAGCTATTATTAAAAAAAATATCGGCAAAACTCGGGGCCAATACTGCCTTAATTCCATAATCAACCAAGGCCCAAACTGCATGTTCGCGTGAAGACCCGCAGCCAAAATTTTCCCTGGTTAGCAAAATGCTGGCATTGGCATATCTCTTATCATTAAGGACAAACTCCATGTTTAATTTACGGGTAGAGTTGTCCGCGTCCGGGCTGCCAGGATCAATATAACGCCAATCATCAAACAGGTTAACCCCGAAACCGCTACGTTTAACAGACTTTAAATATTGCTTGGGAATAATAGCGTCTGTATCCACATTTGCCAGCTCCAAAGGTAAAACTATTCCCTTATGTCGGATAAATTTTTCCATCTTAGATCGTTATTAAATATCCTGCCAATGCTGAAGCGGCTGCTACTTGCGGGCTAACCAGATGCGTTCTGCCTCCGGCTCCCTGCCGACCTTCAAAGTTACGATTGGAAGTAGAGGCACAATGCTCACCTGACTCTATCTTGTCAGCATTCATTGCCAAACACATGGAGCAGCCTGGTTCTCGCCATGCAAAACCGGCTGCAGTAAATATCTGGTCCAAACCTTCAGACTCAGCCTGCTGCTTAACCAGACCAGAACCTGGCACCACCAGCGCCTGCTTGATGTTGGCCGCAATCTGTTTACCCTTTATAACCTTAGCCGCGGCGCGTAAATCCTCAATCCTAGAATTAGTGCAAGAACCAATGAAAATTCTGTCTAATTTTATACTCATAATTTTTTGGCTGGCTTTAAGCCCCATGTATGTAAGTGCTTTTTGTATGCCGTGAGCCTTGACTTCATCCGTCTCTTCTGCAGGATCAGGCACTTTGGCTTGCAGACTTGCACACATTTCAGGTGAAGTGCCCCAAGTGGCCTGTGGTTTTATATCTTCGGCGTTAAACTCAATTACTTTGGCAAATTTCGCGCCAACATCAGAATGCAAGGTCTGCCAGTATTCAATAGCCGCTTCAAGTTCTTTACCAGCAGGCGCATAAGGTCTGTCTTTTACATAATCAATAGTTTTTTGATCCACCGCAACCATGCCGACACGGGCGCCTGCTTCTATTGCCATATTACAGATTGTCATCCTGCCTTCTATCGACAAATCTGCAATTACTTCCCCGGCAAATTCTATTGCAAAACCGCTACCGCCGGCAGTGCCAATTTTGCTTATTATGTACAGAATAATATCCTTGGCCGAGACCGAGTCACTTAGCTTGCCGTTTACTCTAATTTGCATATTTTTGGATTTTTTCTGTGGCAAGCACTGGGCAGCCAACACATGTTCCACTTCAGAGGTGCCTATGCCAAAGGCCAAAGCACCCAAAGCTCCATGGGTTGATGTGTGGGAATCCCCGCAAACTACCGTCATTCCTGGCAATACCGCGCCCAACTCCGGGCCAATAACATGCACTATGCCCTGTCTTTTATCAGTCATTGATATATTAAATATTCCAAACTCGGCGCAGTTTTGCTCAAGAGTTATAACCTGTAGTCTGGCAGTCTTGTCACTAATCCCGGCAACTCCGGAAACACGGTTAACCGTTGGCACGTTATGATCCGGTACCGCAAGATTGGCGCCGGCACGCCAGACTGAACGGCCTGCAAGCTTTAGACCCTCAAAAGCCTGGGGGGAGGTAACCTCGTGTAATAGATGACGATCAATATACAATAAAGCACTATCACCATCAGTTCTAACAACGTGCTCATCCCATAATTTATCGTATAAAGTTTTGGCCATAAGCTCCCAAGAAATTAATTTTGTTGAATACTAACGCAGATTATTGACACAGTGAATTTATATTATCACCCGCTAACTTAGTTTTTCTCCCATTTGCACACTTTGCGCTTCCTGTATATTGAGCCTGGGCGCGTTCGCCGCCAATAACATAATTACTGTCGAACCTAAATTAAATCGGCCGATTTCCATACCCTGATTTACCTTTTCTGAATAATCATGGATTTTTATGGCATTTTGATAAGGCGGGGTTAATTTGTCTGTAAATATGGTAGTAATACTGCCTACGAACAAGGCGCCGACCATAATCAGCGCCATTTTGCCATATTCAGTGTCAAACTCCAGGATTACTCTTTCATTGCGCGTAAACAGTGAGCTCACCCGGCGCACACTGGGCGGATTAACCGGCCACAAACGTCCAGGCACATGCAAGATGCGTTGCAGCTTGCCGTCAAGAGGCATGTGTACCCGGTGATAGTCTCTGGGTGCTAAATATATAGTGGCAAACTGGCCATCGATAAAACTGTCTGCAAGTTCGCTGTCCGTCAGTAAATCACGCAAACTGTAATAATAAGCCTTGGCCTGATATAACAGATCATGTTTTATCATCCCGCTCTGGCTTAACAACCCATCAGCCGGGCTGATGATCGACCCTGCGCCCGGAGTAATCGGCCTGGCTTCAGGTTTTAGCTTGCGGGTAAAAAATTCATTAAAACTTTTATAACCGTCAAGTTCTGATTTTATCGCCTCAGATAAATCAACTTTATACACACGACAAAACCATCTCAACAAAAAGCTCTTAAACCATATTGTTTCAGTTTGCGCCAGACGATGAACCTGGGATGACAAGAAACGCTGGGGAATAATGCTTACTGGAATTATAAGCAGATAATCCAGCAGCTTACGTATAATACTATTCATTTTCGTATTATAAACAAATGCTGGTCACAGAATTTGACTTTGAGCTGCCCAAAAACCTGATTGCCCAGCATCCATCAGCGGATAGAGTCGCAAGTAAAATGTTAACGCTGGATAAAAACTCCAATCTGGTAGATGATGATTTTCATAATCTGGCACAGTATCTAAGCCCGGGTGATGTCTTGGTGCTAAATGATACCAAGGTTATTCCCGCCAGACTTTATGGGGTAAAGCCAACTGGTGGCAGGCTTGAAATAATGATAGAAAAAATTATCAATACCAAAACCTGCCAGGCAATGATCAAAAGCTCCAAACCGCTAAAAACCGGTCTAATCTTTACCCTGACAGATGATATTAAGTTCAAGATAATCGCAAAATATCAGGGTATTTATACGCTTGAACTACTCACACCAACCTTAATTGATAAGGTTTTACAAGACCATGGTCATATGCCCTTGCCGCCTTATATTAACCGGGATGATAAACCACAGGATCAGCAGCGCTACCAAACCGTATATGCTAAAAATAGCGGTGCCATAGCTGCTCCCACCGCCGGTTTGCATTTTGACCAAAAACTACTTAAAGCTATTAAGGCGCAAGGTGTAGTAATCGACAAGATTACCCTGCACGTAGGCCTTGGCACGTTTCAGCCGGTAAGAGTAAATAAAATACAAGCGCATAAAATGCACGCTGAACGGGCCAAGGTCAGTGCAAAAACATGTGATGCTATAAATACCGCGCATGACAATGGCAACAAAGTGTTAGCGGTTGGAACCACTAGTTTGCGAGCATTAGAGACCGCGGCTGTAGACGGAAAACTTAAACCATTTAGCGGTATGACTGATATTTTTATAACTCCTGGATTCAGGTTCAAGGTTGTCGATATTCTACTTACCAATTTTCACCTGCCAAGATCAACTCTGCTGATGCTGGTAAGTGCTTTTGCCGGCCTTGCTGAAATTAAAAAGGCCTATCAACATGCTATTGACAAAAAGTATAGATTTTATAGCTATGGGGATTGCATGTTGCTAAACAAAAAAACCGATGAAGTTTAAACTACTTGCAAGTACCGGCACTGCCAGGCGCGCGGTTTTAAGTTTTGACCGAGGCCAAATTAATACGCCAGTTTTTATGCCGGTTGGAACTTATGGCACGGTAAAAGCCATGACCCCGGAATAATTAACAGGACTTGGCGTGGAAATTATCCTGGGCAATACCTTTCATTTGGCGTTACACCCGGGGGTTGAAATTATCAAAGCTCATGGCGGCTTGCATAAGTTTAGCCATTGGGATAAACCAATTCTTACTGACTCCGGCGGCTTTCAGGTATATAGCCTTACCGGGATGCGTCAAATTACGGAAGCCGGGGTGCATTTTCGCTCACCGGTTGACGGTGCTAAAATATTTTTAGGCCCTAAGGAGTCGATACAAATTCAACATGACCTAGGCTCGGATATTGTGATGATTTTTGATGAGTGTACACCGTACCCGGTTGATAAAAACAAGGCTAGACAATCAATGGAATTATCATTAAGATGGGCCAGGCAGTCCAAAGAGGCACACGATGAAAATCCTGCTGCTTTGTTTGGCATAGTCCAAGGCGGGATGTATCCTGAGCTGCGCTGTGAGTCATTGAATACGCTTGTTTCCCTAGGTTTTGACGGCTATGCCATAGGAGGGCTATCTGTAGGGGAGCCTAAAGATGAAATGCTAAGAATACTAGACAAGCTGACTTTGCATATGCCGAAGGATAGTCCAAGATATTTGATGGGAGTTGGCAAACCGCAAGATATTGTCGAGGCGGTAATGCGCGGTATTGATATGTTTGATTGCGTTATTCCAACCCGCAATGCCCGCAATGGACATCTATTTGTGAGCAGCGGTGTAATCAAAATCCGCAATGCAAAATATAAACATGACACATACGCTTTGGATCCAGGCTGTGGCTGTTACACCTGCAAGAATTATTCCAAAGCATACTTACACCACCTGCAAAAAAACCATGAGATTTTAGGTGCAAGACTTAATACCATACATAATCTTTATTATTATCAAAAGCTTATGTCTGACATGCAAGCCGCTGTAGAAAACAACAATTTTGACAAATTCTATCAAGATTTCTATAATGGTCTGGACACATGAAACTGAAAAACACACCAAACAGTTACGGTCTGGTAAGTGTAATTTTACACTGGAGTGTGGCGGTGCTGGTATTTATACTGTTACCGCTTGGCCTGTGGATGACCACGCTTGATTACTATGATCCCTGGTATAGAAAGGCTCCTGATATTCACCGAAGTCTTGGCGTAATTGCAGGGATTTTAATTGGCATCCGCATCATCTGGCGTAAATTTAACCCACAACCTGAATCTGCCGACAAACCATGGGAAAAGAACCTGACAAAATTATCTCATCTGCTTTTGTATCTGATACCGTTTGTGTTGATAGTAAGCGGTTATTTAATCTCCAGCGCCGACGGCAGAGCTGTGGAAGTTTTTAACTGGTTTAGCATTCCGGCGTTATTGGCAGGAATTGAAAACCAGGAAAATATCGCAGGCCAGATCCACTACATCTTGGGTCTTGGGCTTATTTTCATTATACTGTTACATCTGGTGGGAGCTCTCAAGCACCATTTTATTGATCGTGACCAAACTCTCACAAGAATTTTTGGCAAGGAGAACTGACATGTTTAAAAGACTTATTATTCTATCCTGTTTATTTGCAGCGCCGTTGAGTCTGGCAGATGACTATGTGATTGATACCAAAGGCGCACATGCTTTTATAAACTTTAAGGTAAACCACTTGGGCTACAGTTGGCTATCTGGAAGATTCAATACATTTGCCGGCAAGTTTAACTATGACAAGGCAGACCCAGCCAGCAGCAAGATTGAGGTAAATATAGACACCGCAAGTGTTGATTCAAATCACGCCGAGCGTGACAAACATCTGCGCAGTGATGATTTTCTGGATGTGAAAAAATTTCCGCAAGCCAAATTTGTCTCAAGAAAGTTTATCCCCAAAGAAAATGGTAAGGCTATTTTACGGGGAGATTTAACCTTACACGGCATTACCAGAGAAATTGAGATTAAAGTTAATAAAATTGGCGAAGGCTCTGATCCCTGGGGCGGCTATCGAGTTGGCTTTTCCGGCAAGGTAAAATTTGCCATGGCAGATTTTGGTATCAAGAAGAATCTAGGGCCAGCCTCAAAGGAAGTTACACTATATCTTGGAATTGAAGGGATAAGACAGTAAACCGCACACAAGCCAGTCAAAAAGTTACCCTGGTTGGCGCTGTAGTCAATCTGGGGCTGGCTTGCGCCAAGATTGTATTTGGCATTTTTGGCAAGTCGCAATCCTTGCTAGCTGATGGCGTACATTCGTTGTCTGATTTGCTATCAGATATTCTGGTGTGGTTTGCCGCCAAGCACTCTGCAGCGGCTCCGGATGCAGAACATCCCTATGGGCATGGTCGATATGAAACTGCCGCAACCCTGGGGCTTGGAGTTTTTCTCATCATCATCGCTGTTAGCATTATTATGGATGCGATAGCCAGATTGTTTAATCCGGCAAGTTTGCTTAAACCCGAATTTATAACCTTAATCATTGCAGCAGTTTCCATTGTAGCCAATGAGGCCTTGTATTGGTACACAATCCTGGTTGCAAACAAATACGACTCAATTATGTTAAAGGCTAATGCCTGGCATCATCGCTCGGATGCTGTCTCATCTATTATTGTGTTACTTGGCATTGCCGGCACCATGGCTGGCCTGCCATATCTGGATGCGATAGCGGCAGTGCTGGTCGGTGTTATGATTGCTTACATCGGTTTTAAACTCGCGGCACCGGCGCTGGAAGAACTGGTGGATAAGGGGATGGAGGAGGAAAAACTGGAAAGCTTAAAAAGCGCGATCAAAAATGTTGATGGCGTCCAAAGTCTGCACACATTTAGAACCCGCAAACACGGTCCAACTGCCAGTGTTGATTTACATATTCAGGTTGAACCTTTTCTTAGTGTTAGCGAAGGGCATATGGTAGCGGTGGCAGTAGAAAACGCAGCAAGGAAAGCCGGTAATGATATTGCTGATGTCACCGTGCATATTGACCCGGAAGATGATGAGCTTAACGATGCCAGCCGCAGCCTGCCCGCACGGGGTGAGGTGCTTATAATATTGCAAAAAGCTTTTAGCGGCAGTGATTGTGAAATGCTAATTAAAAAAATTCAATTACACTATCTGGCAGGAAAAATTCACGTTGATTTTTATCTGCCCTTATCCTGCCTTAAGACCCACAAAAGTGACGACCTTAAATCCTTGATTGATCGGACGTTAGCTAATTTTGAATATTTTGCCGAAAGTCGGGTATTTTTTACCGATAATGTATAATCCAACACCTAGCACAAGTTAGCTGGACAATCGCTGCGCTGCAGAGGAAAGTCCGGGCTCCAAAGAGTAAAGCGCCAGTTAACGGCTGGAAGACGTGAGTCTATGGATAGTGCCACAGAAAATATACCGCCCCTTGCTTTAAGGGGTAAGGGTGAAATGGTGCGGTAAGAGCGCACCGCGCTTGTGGTAACGCAAGTGGCAGGGCAAACCCCGCTTGGAGCAAAACCAAATAGGAAGGCCATTATGTTGCTCGCATAGTCTTCGGGTAGGTTGCTTGAGGTTTGCAGTGATGCAAATCCCAGATGAATGATTGTCCTCGACAGAACCCGGCTTACAGGCTGGCTTGTGCTTTATTCAGTAGGCTCAGAGTGTAGCGTGTTTCTTGGGGTAATCAAAATCAAGCAGTTCGCCTGTGCCTGGTTTTATCTCTGACCAGGTGTTTATGTTAAATTTAACAATCACTACCCCGGAAGTTGGAATATTATAAATATTACTATTGGTTAACTCGTTTGCCAGATTGGTAAAATCCGGGTTATGACCAACGATCATGACAGATTCGTACTTATCAGAAAAATCTTTTATTAAGGAGATTAGAGTCTCACGTCCCGCGCCGTAAATTCTATCGTTAATCACAATTTTATCAGGATCGTAGCCAATTTCACCGGCAATAATCCTGCCAGTACTATAAGCACGTTTAGCCGGACTTGATACTATGTGTTGGGGGATATTTTCACGGTTTGACAATCTTTGCCCCATTAATGGCGCATTTTTAAGGCCTCGCTGGTTCAAAGGCCGGTCTATATCAGCAAGACCAGGATTATTCCAACTGGATTTGGCATGTCTTTGTATGTAGAGAATTTTCACCTTGTGGGCTAGTCACGCAATAGCCTTAACGCACAACAACATTAAAGCTGTCGGAAATATCCCCAAAACCAGAACCGCTAACACATTAGCACTTAGTAACGAACCTAAACCTGGTGATACAGCCTGAATATTATCTGCCGCTCCCTCGCCTTCAGGCTCATGAAAATACATATAGACTACCACTCGCAAATAATAAAAGGCTCCGATGATTGAGAATATTACGGCAGTTGCTGCCAACCAAACCATATCTACCGACACCACGGCTTTTAGTACAGACAATTTGGCATAAAAACCCACGGTTGGCGGCACACCTGCCATTGAGAACATCAAGCTTAGCATTAAAAACGCATACCAGGGCTTAAGTCTCGCAAGACCTTTATAATCTGCCAGTTCATCAGCTTCAAACTCCTTGCGGCTTAAAAGTAGAACTATGCCAAAGGCCCCGGCCATGGTAATAGCGTAAACGATAATATAAAACATTGCAGCAGCATAGGCGCTGGCAGTCCCGGCCAGAATGCCCAGCAGAAAAAAGCCGGCATGAGAAATTCCAGAATATGCCAGCATCCGTTTAATGTTAGTTTGCGCGATAGCCACTACATTGCCAAGACCAATAGATATTAAGGCCAATACTGCCAATATCTGCTGCCAGCTATCTTGCAAAGTCCCCAGGCCTTCTGTCAACAAGCGCATAATCATAACAAAAGTTGCAATCTTGGGGATGGTGCTGATAAATGAGGTAACCACTGTTGGCGAGCCTTGATACACATCAGGCACCCACATGTGAAACGGTGCCGCACCCAGCTTAAAGGCGAGGCCAACAATAATAAACCCAAGCGCAAATAAGCTTAGCTTTGAATCAACGGATACGCTGTCGGCTATGACCTTAAGATCAAATGAGCCGCTTATGCCATAAATAAAGGATATACCGTATAACAGCATGCCGGTTGCGATCGCGCCCAAAACAAAATATTTAATTGCCGCTTCCGTCGCAATTGACGAGTCACGCAAAAATGCCACCATGGCGTATAATGACAATGACATCAACTCCAAACCTAAATACAAACTTATTATTGAGCTAGAACCAGCCATTATCATAGCACCTAATACCGCAAACAATGCCAAAGCGAAATATTCGGTTTTATAGACATTGCGCGCTTTAAGGTAAGGGCCTGAGTAAATCAGCACCAACCCTGCAATAAGCAAAATAAACGCCTTGGCAGCTGCGCCCAGAAGATCATTAACCAAAGCTCCGTTAAATATTATCTGTGATTTTTCCGGCACGGAAAATAGAATAAAAATCAAGGCTAAAATTAAAAATGATATGCTCAGGATATGTGCATAAAAATTCCGGAATCTGCCATTAAAAATCTCAATCACCAATAAAACGAAAGCCGCTATAGCAACTATTATCTCCGGCAATAAACTTATAAAACCTGTCATTCGCCCACCGTCAATTTACTTTGCACATGCTCAAGCAAGCTGTCCACCGATACATGCATAATTTCAACCAGCGGATTTGGATATAACCCCAGTCCCAATACGCATATCCCCAATATCGCCATAACAAAAAATTCCCTTTTGTTTATATCTTTAAGTTCGGCCACTTTTTTGTTTGCTATTTCGCCAAATATAACCCGTTTTACCATCCACAGGGTATAAGCCGCGCCTAAGACCAAAGTCGTGGCAGCAAAAAACGCGACCCAGAAGTTTGCCTTGAAACTTGCCAGAATCACCATAAACTCCCCGACAAACCCTGAAGTGCCAGGAAGACCGGCGTTAGACATGGCAAAAAACACCGCAAATGCGGCAAAAGCCGGCATGGTATTGACTACCCCGCCATAATCCTTGATCATTCTTGAATGCAACCGATCATACATCACTCCTACCGCCAAAAAAAGTGCGCCGGAAATAAACCCATGCGAAATCATTTGGATAATCGCGCCTTCTATACCCAGTACAGAATATTCTGGAGTCTCCAGCATTAAAAACGGAATAAAAAAACCCAAAGTTACAAACCCCATATGCGAGATGGAAGAATAAGCGATAAGCTTTTTCATATCCTGCTGCACCAGGGCGACAAAGCCAATATACACTACGGCAATCAATGACAGGACTATCATTATGCTTGCCAATTCGTAACTTGCTTGGGGCACTATGGGCAAAGAAAAACGCAAAAAGCCATATGCTCCCAGTTTAAGCATGATTGCCGCCAGTACTACCGAGCCGCCGGTAGGAGCCTCAACGTGAGCGTCAGGCAGCCAGGTATGTACCGGGAACATCGGCACCTTAACCGCAAACGCCAACGCAAACGCAATAAAAATCAATATTTGTGCAGTTAAGGGAATTTGCATGTGATATAAACTTGCGATATCAAAAGACCCGGCTTTAACTCCCAGCCATAAAAGAGCCACCAGCATAAATACCGAACCTAGAAAAGTATATAAAAAGAATTTGATCGTAGCGTAAATTCGCCTTGGTCCGCCCCAAATCCCGATAATTAAAAACATCGGAATTAACATACCTTCCCAGAATACATAGAATAATATGCTGTCAGCTGCGGCAAAAACTCCATTCATAAGACCGGTCATGATTAGAAATGCCGCCATATAGTAGTGCGGGCGGTCAACAATAACCTGCCAACCCGCTATGACCACTATCACATTAATGAACGAGGTAAGCACAATAAACGGCATGGAGATACCATCCACTCCCAATGCATAACGAATATTAAAAGTATCAATCCATAGAAGGCTCTCGACAAATTGTAATCTGGAAGTTGCAGCATCAAACTCGCTTATCAACGGTACGCATAAGATCAGGGTCAAAATTGATGCCAGTAAAGCTACTATCCTGGCAAATCTGTAACTATTTGCGCTGGCAAGAGTCACAACCCCGCCAAGTATGGGAGTCCAAATTAACGAACTTAACAAAACACTCATCAGCTGACAATTATCCAGGCTAAAATTAACATCAGACCTATAATCATGACAAACGCATAAACATATAGCATCCCTGTCTGCAAATACCTGGCTTTGTCGGCAAACCACCCAACAAAACCTGCTGAGCCGTTCACTATAAATCCATCGATAAATCTGACATCACTTATTTTCCACAAAATGGAACCAAGCCCCCTGGCGCCAGCGGCAAAAAACGCTTGATTAAAATCATCAAATCCATACTTGTTCACCAAAATTCTATGCAGCCAGTCAAATCTCGATCTAATCTTCTCCGGAATGTCAGTCAATCTCATATACAGCACCCAGGCAGTAACTAATCCTGCTATTGTCAGCCAAAATGCTGGCGTTAACAAACCATGCAACACAAAGCCTGCCACGCCACTATACTCAATTTTGCGCAGCACATCATGTTCCGGTAACACCATAATTGCGCCTTTGAAAAAATCACCAAATAACATAACGCCAATATAAAATCCGCCAATAACAATAGAGGGAATGGCAAGCGCGACTAAAGGCATGGTCACTACCCACGGCGACTCATGCGGCTTGTGTGCACCATGAGTATCAAATCTTTCCTTGCCGTGAAACACCAGGAAAAACATTCTGAAACTATAAAGCGCGGTAATAAATACCCCAGTTAACACCGCGAAATAAGCAAAACCTGCACCAGCAATAGAAGAATTCTGCACAGCTTCAATAATCGCATCTTTGGAAAAAAATCCGGCAAAGCCCGGAAAGCCAATAAGTGCCAGCGAACCGACAAGAGAAGTCCAATAAGTTATTGGCATATATTTTCTAAGACCACCCATATTGCGCATATCCTGCTCATGGTGCAAGGCAATTATTACCGAACCTGCCGCCAAAAACAAAAGTGCCTTGAAAAAAGCATGAGTCATAAGATGAAAAACCGCGGCACTATAGGCGGAAGCCCCAAGTGCTACTGTCATATATCCTAACTGGGATAAGGTGGAATAAGCTACAACCCGCTTAATGTCATGCTGCACCAAACCCAAAAAACCCATAAAAAAGGCAGTTATCGCGCCTATTACCAACACTACACTCAAGGCGGTTTCTGACAGCTCAAACAAGGGTGACATCCTGGCCACCATGAAAATACCGGCAGTAACCATGGTCGCCGCATGGATCAAAGCCGAGATTGGGGTCGGACCCTCCATTGAGTCCGGCAGCCACACATGCAAAGGCACTTGGGCTGATTTTCCCATCGCTCCGACAAATAACAAAAGACAAATGACTGTCATTACTGATACTGATTGTCCGGAAAAAATTTCCATCGTCTGATCTTTGACTGTGTCTGTCGCGCTAAAAACCTCCACATAATCCAGGCTGCCAAAATACACCAGTACCGCGGCTATCCCTAAAAGAAATCCAAAATCTCCCACTCTGTTGACCAAAAAAGCTTTTAGATTGGCGTAAATTGCGGTCTCCTTTTTATACCAAAAACCAATTAAAAGATAAGACACCAGCCCTACCGCCTCCCAGCCAAAAAATAATTGTAGAAAGTTATTCGACATAACCAGCATTAACATGGAAAACGTAAATAGGGAAATGTAACTGAAAAACCTTTTATAACCAGGGTCATCATGCATATAACCAATGGTATAAATATGCACCATCAAGGAAACAAAAGTAACCACAACCATCATCATGGCAGTTAACGAATCGATCAGAAAACCCACTTCAAACTTAAAGCCACCGCTTAGCATCCAGGTGTAAACGCTGCCGTTAAACGTATTGCCATCCAGTGCCGTATCCTTGAACACCAACAAAGATAATACGAATGCAGCCGCAACCCCAAAGATAGTTATAACGTGCGCCAGTTTACGTTCAATCCAGGCGCCAAATATTCCGGACAATATACTGCCGGCTAGTGGCAACAAAACTATGGATAAATATGCTGATTTCATCAATTATCCTTTCAGTTCGTCAATATCAGCAACATTAATACTGCCCTTGTTTCTAAACAGCAAAACCAAAATTGCCAGGCCGATAGCAGCCTCAGCCGCAGCCACCGTTAAAATAAAAAACACGAATATTTGTCCATCAACATTATCCAGAAAATGTGAAAATGTGACAAAATTCATATTGACTGCCAGCAACATAAGCTCAATCGACATTAATAACACTATCAAATTTTTACGATTTAGGAATATCCCGGTCATGCTGATAGCAAACAATGCTCCAGCTAAAATCAAATATTCAGTCTGCCCGATCATGATTTGTTCTTCTCCCGCAAATCAATTATCCTTAGTCGATCTTCGGCTTTGGTATTAATTTGTGCCGATACATTTTGGCGCAAGGCATCTGATTTATTTCTACCAGATAATGCTATTGCCGCTACGATTGCTACCAGCAATACTATTGCTGCCAATTCGAAAGCAAATAAATATTCTGTGTATAAAAGTCGCCCGAGTTCCTTGGTGTTACTATAGCCCTCCGCATGGCTGGCTTTATGCTGCAACTTGTTATTGGTAAGAGCTGAGTTTACTATAACCAGCGTAATTTCCAGAATTATCAATACCCCAACTATAACCCCGACCGGCAGATATTTTACAAATTCGGCTCGCAGCCGTTCAAAGTGAATATCCAGCATCATCACCACAAACAAAAACAGCACCATGACCGCGCCCACATATACCAACACCAACACGATACTCAAAAACTCGGCCTGCAACAGCATCCATAAGGCCGCAGAGGAAAAAAATGCGCTAATCAAAAACAAGGCTGCATGTACCGGATTTTTTGCCGAAATAACTCTAATCGCACTAAATATAAGTGCCGCGGCGAAAAAATAAAATATCAGTTTTTCTATCATCTGTATTTAGCATCAATCGCCCTGTCTGCGGCAATTGATTCCTCCATCTTGTCACCTATTTCCAACAACTTTTCCTTAGTGAAAATATTTTCACCTTTATTCTCAAAACAATATTCAAATATCCTGGTCTCCACAATTGCATCAACCGGACAGGCTTCCTCACAAAAGCCGCAAAATATGCATTTAAATAAATCAATGTCATAGCGAGTAGTGCGACGGGTACCGTCATCACGCCTGGCAGATTCAATAGTGATAGCCATCGCCGGACATATTGCTTCACACATTTTACAAGCGATACAACGTTCCTCACCATCTTCATAGCGCCTTAAAGCATGTAAGCCTCTAAATCTTGGGGATTGAGGCGCGGTTTCCTTTGGGTAATCCAGAGTAAATTTACGCTTAAAGAAGTATTTACCGGTAATTGATAACCCCTTGAATAATTCCCATAAAGTCCAGGTTTTAACAACTTGAGTTAAGCTTCTCATGCGAACCACGGCCCCACTTTAAACCATACCGCTGCAGCAATCACAAACAAATATCCCATAGTCAACGGCAGTAAAATTTTCCAACCCAAGCGCATAATTTGATCATAACGATAACGCGGGAAAGTAGCTCTTAACCATAAAAACATAAACAAGAATAAACAGGTCTTGGCTAATAACCATACCATCCCCGGCACCCGGGCAAACCAGTCTTCCAGATAGGGAATTCCCGCAAACGGCGATAACCACCCGCCCAGAAATAAAATAGCGGTTAAAATCGCGATCAATATCATGTTTGCGTATTCTGCCAAAAAGAACACAGCAAACGTCATCCCGGAATACTCTACATGAAAGCCTGCAACTATTTCTGATTCACCTTCTGCAACATCAAATGGTGCGCGATTAGTCTCTGCTACTCCAGAGATAAAATAAACCACAAACATCGGCAATAATGGCAGCCAATACCAATGCCAAAATCCGCCTTGCTGAGCATTTACTATATCGCCCAAATTTAACGAACCTGCAGTCATTAGCACTCCAACCAATGCCATACCCATAGCCAATTCATAGGATACCACTTGCGCCGCCGAGCGCATGGCGCTTAAAAAAGCATATCTGGAGTTAGAAGCCCAGCCAGCGATAATAATTCCATATACCCCAACCGAAGTTAAGGCCAAAAGATATAGCAATCCGGCGTCAAGATCGGCCAGAACCAATTCGTCACTAAACGGAATTACCGCCCACGCTGCAAGCGCTGGAGCAATAGTCAAAATCGGCGCAACCACAAATAAGGTCTTATTTGCCTGACTCGGGAACACAATTTCCTTTACCATCAATTTGACCGCGTCCGCAATCGGCTGTAACAAACCAATTGGCCCTACCTTGTTCGGCCCAACCCGTGCATGCATATAACCTAGCACCTTACGCTCAAAATAGGTAAGATATGCCACTGAAAACAGCAATGGCACCAGAATCACCAGAACTTTCAGTAAACTCCATATTGTCAAAGCTACAGGCTCTGCAAACCATGAAGTTAGAAACTCCATTAAGCTCCTCCCCCTTCAACCACCAGAACAGAATCCTGCAACGGCCTGGATCTTCTTACCAAAGCATCTGTGTCATATATATTGGCAACCTTGGCTGGCGGAGCTTGCTCTTTATTATCCGGTAAAGACCAGACAACTTTGCGAGCGTTATTATTAGCATAATCTTGCGCTTCCTGTTTCACTTCCAAAGAGGACATAAAATCAAAACCGCCAATATCAAGCTTGTTAGCTAAAACTCTTAATATTTTCCAGCCTGGCTTAGCTTCGCCTGCCGGTGTCAAAGCGCCTTTAAAACTTTGCCAGGCGCCTTCCATGTTGATAAAAGTCCCGGAAGTTTCACCGAAAGCTGCAAGCGGCAATACTACATCAGCGTACTTATAACTGGCATCGTCCATAAAATTTACTATAGACAAAACGAAATCTTTTTCCACTAACATTCTGGCAAATCCCTCAGTGGTCGAATCTTTTTCAAGTTCAATTCCAAACAAAATTATCGCTGATACCGCATCCAGAATATCTACAGGTTTTTCAGCACTTACACAATCTAAAGCCCAAGCTCCAGCTGCGTTAGCCCCACCATCAATTAAGCCAAACTCAGAATTGCTTAGATCTGCTACAACCCTGGCCAAGGCATAAATATAGGAAAAATCACCACTAGCCAACGCATGTTGACCCACTAAAACCACAGACTTATCTGCGCCATTAAGAGTTGCGGCAATATCTTGTGTCAAATTTGATTCATTTTTCAGATCCAGACCACCAATCGCAGCATACTTGTCTTCAGGTTTGTCTTTAAAGCACCTAATTGCCACTGCCTGTAACTCTTTCTGCATAGTTGTAGTGGATTTGGTTGCGCCTTTGAGGTTAAAGCTGAAATTAAAATCCTCGGGATTAAGCGCGAATACTCTGGCGCCATTATTAACCGCTTTTCTGATTCTGTGACCCAAAAGTGGCACTTCCTTTTGCACATCAAAACCTACCAACAAAATAGAATCCATATTCTCAATATCACCTATTTTACAACTTAGGCCTGGTGGCAGCTGATTTTCTCCCAAACTAAAGTCGCTTTGGCGCATTCTATAGTCAAGTTTGTCGGAATCTACAGAGCTTAGTAGTTTTTTAAGTAGATACATTTCCTCCGTAGTACTATTGGCCGCAATCAAAGCCCCCAAATTTTCCGGTTTTTTTGCAATAACTTCCCTTATTTTATCGGCCGCCTTATCCAGTGCCTCTCCCCAATCGGTTTCCTGCAATTCTCCTTTGTCATTTCGCAACATGGGTGCCAGCACCCTGTCATCGCTCTCAAGACCCAAATAGGAGAAACGATCCCTGTCTGATAACCAAATCTCATTTATATCGTCATTTGCAAATGGTAACACCCGAGCCAATTTATGATTGATGGTTTGCAAAACTACATTAGAGCCTAGGGCATCATGCGGCGCGACTGATTGAGTATTAGTAAGCTCCCAACTCCTGGCACTATATCTAAAAGGTCTGGAGGTTAACGCCCCTACCGGACACAAGTCTATGATATTACCGGATAACTCAGAAGATAAAGATTTTTCCACATAAGTATCAATTTCCATATGCTCGCCCCGACCTATCCCGCCAAGTTCCACAACACCGGCAATTTCCTTACCAAACCTTACACAACGGGTACAGTGGATGCAGCGAGTCATATCAGTTGCCACCAAAGCTCCCAGATTTTTGTTGGCAACCACTCGCTTTTTCTCAGAAAACCTTGAAAAATCAGTGCCATATTCCACCGACAAATCCTGTAAATCACATTCACCGCCCTGATCACAAATCGGGCAATCCAGAGGATGATTGATTAGCAAAAATTCCATAACGCTTTTTTGCGCAGCAATAGTTTTTGCAGATTTAGTAAAGACTTTCATCCCTTCTGTTACCGGAGTGGCGCAGGCCGGCATGGGCTTGGGGGCGTTTTCTATCTCCACCAGACACATGCGACAATTAGCCGAAACTGATAATTTGCGGTGATAGCAAAATCGTGGGATCTTTACCCCATTGGCTTCGGCCACTTCTATCAACAGCTCACCGGGACCGGCTTTTATGGCCTTATCGTTTATTTTAAGCTGAATTAAATCATTATCACTCATCTGTCTAATAATCCATATCTGCCAAACACGCTTGGTGCTCTATGTGATAAACAAACTCGTCATGAAAATGTTTGATAAAACTCTGCACCGGGAATGCTGCAGCATCACCCAACGCACAAATTGTATTACCCATGATATTTTCTGCGACTGATTTCAACAGCGTTATATCCTCCATTCTGCCTTCACCATTTTCTATACGTCTTATCACTTTATGCATCCAGCCGGTACCTTCCCGACATGGTGTACACTGACCACAGGACTCTTCATAATAAAAATAAGCCAGTCTCTCCAGAACTCGCACCATACAAGTAGTTTCATCCATAACTATCACCGCGCCTGATCCCAGCATGGAGCCAACCTCGGTTATGGAATCATAATCCATATTAGTTTTTAGCATAATTTCACCCGGCACTACCGGCGATGACGAACCACCTGGAATAACCGCCTTTAACTTATAACCATTCCTTACTCCTCCTGCCATTTTTAAAAGCTCGGCAAACGAGGTTCCCATAGGCACTTCATAATTACCCGGTTTATTTACATGGCCAGACACAGAGAATAGTTTCTCACCGCCATTATTTGGCTTGCCCAAATTCAAAAACCACTGTCCGCTATTGGCCAAAATAACCGGTACCGAAGCTAAAGATTCAGTATTGTTGATCGTAGTCGGGCGCCCAAACAAACCATTTTGCGCGGGAAACGGCGGCTTATAGCGTGGTTGTCCCTTTTTACCCTCAATTGAGTTTAGAAGAGCGGTTTCTTCACCACAAATATAGGCTCCGGCTCCCAAATGGCTATGTAACTGAAATTCGAAATCAGTGGCAAATAACTTTGCACCCAACAAACCAGCCTCACGTGCCTCATGGAGCGCAGCCTCAAATATTGTATATGGCTCCCAAAACTCCCCACGGATATAGTTATAACCAACACTGGCGCCAATGCAATAACCAGCAATCATCATGCCTTCTATCAATTGATGCGGGTTATAGCGTAAAATATCCCGATCCTTGCAGGTGCCAGGCTCGCCTTCATCAGAATTGCACACTATATATTTTTGCCCCTCCTGCTCTTTGGGCATAAAAGTCCATTTAAGCCCGGTTGGAAAACCAGCTCCACCCCGGCCACGCAAGGCTGAAGTTTTTAACTCTTCTATCACTTGTGCGGCAGCAACATTATCCCGCAGAATTTTCTCAATGACCTTATAGCCACCATTAGCTTTATAGGATCTTAAAGTCCAGGATTGCTCCTGCTTATTATTACGAAAACAAACAAGATCAGTCATTAGTCAAGATCTCCTAAAATCCTGTCAATTTTTTCATGCGTTAAATTTTCATGGTATTTCTCATCAATCTGCAGCATTGGCGCGTTAACGCAAGCCCCCAGGCATTCGACTTCTTTTAAAGTAAATTTACCATCTTCGGTAGTCTCATCCATTTTTATTCCAAGTTTTTGTTCGAGATACTCGGCAATTCCGCGCGAACCACACAACATGCAAGATATATTAGTGCAAATACAAATCTTGTACTTACCTGCCGGCTTTAGTTCATACATGGAATAAAAGCTTGCAACCTCATATACTTTAACCTTGGGCATAGCCAGATATTCTGCAACCTTGTCCATAAGCTCGGTAGTCAAAAATCCCTCATTTTCCTTTTGCACAATTCTAAGAGCCGCCATTACCGCAGATTGTTTTTGTTCCGCTGGATATTTGGCAATCTCAGTATCAATTTGCCCCAGACTGGCTTTAGATAACATTAACGATCCACCTCGCCAAAAACTATATCCATCGTGCCTATAATCGCCACCACATCCGCCAACATATGTCCTTTGGCCATTTCATCCATTGCACTCAAATGTGCAAAGCCTGGTGCGCGGATTTTTAGTCTATAAGGTTTATTGGTACCATCAGCCACAACATATACGCCAAACTCTCCTTTGGGATGTTCAACTGCCGAATATATTTCACCAGATTTAATCTTATAACCTTCGGTAAAATTCTTAAAATGATGAATCAAAGACTCCATGTCCCTGTGCATATTCTCACGTTTCGGGGGCGTTACTTTATGATCGTCTGATAACACAGGGCCGGGATTTTCCCTTAACCATCTAACGCATTGTTTAATTATCCGGTTTGACTCGCGCATTTCTTGCACCCGCACCAAATAGCGGTCATAACAATCACCATTAACTCCAATAGGAATACCAAAATCCAATTCATCATAAACCTCATACGGTTGCTTGCGCCGCAAATCCCAGGGCACACCCGAACCGCGTAGCATAGGCCCGGTGAACCCTAAATTTTTCGCATCGTCTGCACTTACCACTCCTATATCTACAGTACGTTGCTTCCAAATTCTATTGTCAGTAAGCAAGGTTTCATATTCATCAATATAGCCCGGGAATCTTTCTGCAAAAGACTCCAAAAAATCCAGCAAGCTGCCTTCCCGTCCATTTTCTTTATTACGGCGACTGGCGGTACGTAGCGAGGTATGTTTGGTTTGCTGAAACTGCGGCATAACATCCGGTAAATCCCGATATACCCCGCCAACCCGATAATAAGCCGCATGCATTCTGGCGCCTGATACCGCCTCATAGGCATCCATCAAATCCTCGCGTTCGCGAAACGCGTATAGGAACACTGCCATTGCTCCTATATCCAACGCATTAGTGCCAAGCCACATAAGGTGGTTCAAAATCCGGGTGATTTCGCCAAACATTACCCTGATATATTGTGCTCTTATCGGTACTTCTATATCCAGCATCTTCTCAAGAGCCATAACGTACGCATGCTCATTACACATCATGGATACATAATCCAAACGATCCATATACCCTATAGTCTGGTTGTACATTCTTTGCTCGGCCAGTTTTTCGGTGGCTCGATGCAAAAGCCCTACATGCGGATCAGCGCGTTGCACCACCTCGCCATCCAGCTCCAGCACCAAGCGCAGTACCCCGTGCGCCGAGGGGTGTTGCGGACCAAAGTTCATGGTGTAATTTTTGATCTTTGCCATATTAATTACCGGTGCTACCAGTCTTGGGAACCAATACTCTTTCAGTAATACTGACCGGTTCATATACGACTCTTTGTTGTTTAGGGTCATAACGCATTTCGACATGACCCACAACCGGAAAATCCTTGCGAAATGGATGACCGACAAAACCATAGTCGGTAAGAATCCGCCGTAAATCCTGGTGGCCCTCAAAGATTATTCCAAACAAATCAAAAGCCTCTCGCTCAAACCAGCCGGCCCCGCGCCAGATCCCGGTTACACTTGGTATCAATGGCAAGTCATCATCCGGCACCCAAACCCTGACTCTCAACCTTTCATTATTCCGATATGACAACAAGTGCAAAACTACCGCAAACCTCTTAGGGGACTTTTGCCCAAACTTAGAATAGTCAACAGCGCACAGATCAGTCAACTGTTCGAATAAAAATGCCGGATGCGAACATAAATCTTCACATACTTTAATGTATTGATCTGCCATAAGCTCCAGCGTAGTCTCGGCAAAACTCTCATAAACTCTGGAATACTTGCCCTCCAGGCGTTCTTCTATCCGCTCCAACAAGCTGTCATCAATAACCGCCATATTTATTTTGCAATCGTCTCGGTTCTTTTAATTTTCTCTTGCAGCTGTAAAATCCCATAGAACAAGGCCTCGGCAGTTGGCGGGCAACCAGGAACATAAATATCTACCGGAACGATCCGGTCACAACCCCTGACAGTCGAATAGGAATAATGGTAATAGCCGCCGCCATTGGCGCAAGAACCCATAGAGATAACCCACTTGGGATCTGGCATTTGATCATATATTTTACGCAAAGCCGGAGCCATTTTATTCACCAGGGTTCCTGCAACAATCATTACATCAGACTGGCGTGGCGAAGGACGAAAAAACATACCTATGCGATCAAGATCATAGCGGGCCGCAGCGGTATGCATCATCTCAACCGCGCAACAGGCAAGACCAAAGGTAACCGGCCACATGGAACCTGTACGCGCCCAGTTAATTAATTTATCCGCCGTAGTTGTTACTACGCCTTGTTGTAATAATCCTTCTACTCCCACTCCAACGCTCCTTTGCCCCAAACATAGATAAAACCCAGTATCAGCTCCAACATAAATATTGCCATGGCAATAAATCCGGCACCGCCGATATCATCCAGCACTACTGACCACGGCACCAAATACGCAACTTCCAGATCAAATACAATGAATAAAATTGCTATCAGGTAGAACCGCACTCCAAACTTTAGTCTGGCATCTTCAAACGCCTCAAAACCACATTCGTAAGGAGAGTCTTTTTCCGGGTCAGGCTTCCTGGCGCCAAGCAACGCACCGACAATGATCGGACCGACTCCAACCAATAATCCAACCACCATAAAAACCAAAACCCCTACATATTCTTGCAGCATTTAGGTCTGTATTCTCCAAATTTGAGCATAGAGTTTATAGTAAATTAGTTTAAAATCCAATTGAACTTTTGTTCATGGCGCGAAGGCCGGACTTGAAAATCATATATAACCCATTGTTATAAATAACCCGTGGTGCATTTAGGCCACCACAATTTTTAGGTTATTAATATTATTGCCCTCTTGTTTGTTGAATAGCTGTATTAATGTCAAGGCAGTAATTTTCGCCACAATTGTAGTGGCAAAGCCAGTGAAAGACTTGGCATAATTTCGTCTAATCATAAATTGGTCACATAGCTGAGAATATAAAGTTTCAATCCTTTTTCTTGCTCTG
>Ga0056111_1000053_pt1 | contig 30704 bp, 23 predicted proteins | sample WorMetloBBELIZE2_FD_83874 | JGI IMG/M metagenome (GOLD analysis project Ga0056111, IMG submission 83874) | Marine gutless worms symbiont microbial communities from Max Planck institute for Marine Microbiology, Germany - Olavius longissimus B... ... | reverse complement strand
GTACAGATGACTGTAGAGCTAATCGCACCAATCGCAATGGACGAAGGTCTACGTTTCGCGATCCGTGAAGGTGGCCGTACAGTAGGTGCTGGTGTTGTTGCTAAGATCTTCGACTAATTCATAGCGAATTAGCGATGCTTTCGGAAAATCTTGAATTAGATTTGACGAACCAGTAGCAAAAAGGGCATCATTTGATGCCCTTTTTCTGCACTCAACATTATTTTTGCTGTTTTCTTGTTCAGAAGTGGGTTGGGCGCAGAGCAAGATTAAGCAAAGAGGCTTAATCTTAAGAAGAGTACGCTGATTTTTTCAGCGATATGGAGTTTGCCCTGCAACAGCGGGGTTGTTGTCGTCTATATTAAGACTTGTAACAGGTTGGTTTTATGAAAGCAAATAATGCTGAAACTCCTGATAGCTCAAACGCAGCAGATACGTTTAAGTGGGTAGCCGCTTTCGTATTGGCAGCTGCCGCTGTTGTGGGTAATTACCTGTATGGTGAAATGTCTGTAGTGGTTCGTGCTGCAGGCGTTGTTGTTCTTATTGCAGCTGCCTTAGGCGTTGCAGCAACAACGACTAAAGGTAAAGCAGCGATCAGTTTTGCAAAAGAATCTCGTATGGAAGTACGTAAAGTTGTTTGGCCTACTCGCCAAGAAACCATGCAAACAACACTGATCGTTTTAGCTGTAAGTATTGTAATGGCTCTAGTGCTATGGGGTATTGACGGAATTATGGTTCGTCTAGTAGCTCTAGCAACTGGGGTATAGAGGGTTTTTATTCATGAGTGAAGCTCCAAAAAAACGCTGGTATGTGGTTCAAGCCTTCTCTGGATTTGAAGGTCGTGTAGCTCAATCTCTGCGCGAGCATATCAAAATGCACGGCATGGAAGAGCTATTCGGTGAAGTACTGGTTCCTACTGAAGAAGTAGTGGAAATGCGCGCGGGTCAGCGTCGCAAATCTGAGCGTAAGTTCTTCCCAGGTTACGTCCTTGTTCAGATGATTATGAACGATGAATCATGGCACCTAGTACGCAGTGTGCCGCGTGTCATGGGCTTCATTGGTGGTACCTCAGACCGTCCGGCACCTATCACGGATAAAGAGGCTGACGCGATTCTTAATCGTCTTGAGAAAGCGAGTGAAGCGCCTCGTCCGCGTACAATGTACGAAGCGGGTGAAGTGGTACGTGTTAACGAAGGTCCATTTGCTGATTTCAACGGTACTGTTGAAGAAGTGGATTACGAGAAGAGCCGCCTGAAAGTGTCTGTATCGATCTTTGGTCGTGCGACACCAGTTGAGCTTGAATTTGGTCAGGTTGAAAAGCTGGACTAAGACTCTTCGTTAAAGAGTATAAAAAATCACCTTTTTAGGGTTGTATAAGGCGCGGATTATGACTATAATTTCGCGCCTTTTTACTTCAAGTGAAGTAAAAAGTTTCTTACACAAACGGGGAGCTGATCCGCGATTAGCGTTTGTACCCAAACTTAGGAATTATCATGGCTAAGAAAGTTGAAGCTTACATCAAGCTACAAGTTGCTGCTGGTATGGCTAACCCTAGTCCACCAGTAGGTCCTGCACTAGGTCAACACGGTGTGAACATCATGGAATTCTGTAAAGCGTTCAACGCAAAAACAGAATCTATTGAGAAAGGTCTACCAACTCCAGTAGTTATCACAGTATACAGCGACCGTTCTTTCACGTTCGTAACTAAGACTCCACCTGCTGCTGTTCTTCTTAAGAAAGCTGCTGGCGTTAAGTCTGGTTCAGGTCGTCCAAACACTGAAAAAGTTGGTACTGTAACTGACGCTCAAATCCAAGAAATCGCAGAAACTAAAGCTGCTGATATGACTGGTGCTGACATCGAAGCGATGAAGCGTTCTATCGCTGGTACTGCTCGTTCAATGGGCCTAGTGGTAGAGGGTTAATAAGATGGCAAAACTAACTAAGCGCATGCGCGTAATCCGCGAAAAAGTTGACGTAACTAAAGAATACGAAATCAACGAAGCTGTTGCTCTTCTTCAAGAACTAGCGACTGCTAAATTCGTTGAGTCTGTAGACGTTGCTGTTAACCTAGGCATTGATGCTCGTAAATCTGACCAGAACGTACGTGGTGCAACTGTACTACCTCACGGCACTGGCCGCGAAATCCGCGTTGCAGTGTTCACTCAAGGTGCTAACGCTGAAGCAGCTAAAGAAGCTGGCGCAGACATCGTAGGTATGGAAGATCTTGCTGAGCAAGTTAAGAAAGGCGAAATGAACTTTGACGTAGTTGTTGCTTCTCCAGATGCAATGCGCGTTGTAGGTCAACTAGGTACTATCCTAGGTCCTCGCGGTCTTATGCCAAACCCTAAAGTTGGTACTGTAACTCCTAACGTTGCTGAAGCAGTTAAAAACGCTAAAGCTGGTCAGGTTCGTTACCGTAACGACAAAAACGGCATCATCCACACTACTATCGGTAAAGCAAACTTCTCTGCTGAGCAGATCAAAGAGAACCTAGAAGCACTTCTAGTTGCTCTGAAGAAAGCTAAGCCATCTTCAGCGAAAGGTACTTTCCTGAAGAAAGTAAGCATCTCTACTACTATGGGTGCTGGTGTTGCTGTTGATCAGGCTAGCCTGAACACTCAAGCATAATTTATTTGCTTAGGCGCAAAATTAGTGTATAATTTTGCGCCTAATATTTGTGGTTGGGGCTGAACTTTGGTTCTTTGAACTGTCTCCTAGTTCGAAATGAATTAAGACCCAGTCTCCGTCCAAGACCGTAGGTGTTTGTGTAAAAGCAAACTTAATTATCCTACGTAGATGGTGCCCGAACTGACAGAAAGCTCTATGTAATATAGTTAACTTTCTTCTGGGGAAGCACCTCAATAGCTCTCACTGTCGTGATGATAGTGAGTGGTGTAACGACAACCAGGAGTAAATCCAAGATGGCTTTAAACCTTCAAGACAAAAAAGCAATTGTTGCTGAAGTCAACGAAGCTGCCAGTGGTGCACTTTCTGCAGTTGTAGCTGATTCTCGTGGCGTTCAAGTTGGCGCGATGACTTCTCTACGTAAACAAGCTCGTGAAGCTGGCGTTTACATGAGAGTTGTTCGTAACACTCTTGCTCGTCGTGCGGTTGAAGGTACTGAGTACGAGTGTCTAACTGACACTTTCACTGGTCCTACTCTAATCGCATTCTCTAATGAGCACCCAGGTGCTGCAGCGCGTCTTTTCAAAGACTTCGCTAAAGAGAACAAAGATTTCGAGATCAAAGCTGCTGCATTTGAAGGCGCTTTAACTGACGCTGAAGTACTAGCAACACTACCAACTTACGACGAAGCAATTGCACGCCTAATGATGTGCATGAAAGAAGCTTCGGCTGGCAAGCTGGCGCGTACTATCGCAGCTATCCGCGATCAAAAACAAGAAGCAGCGGCATAAGCCTTGCTTTTTACTGGTTGCTTAATAAACTTATTGTTGACTTAAAAGAGAATTGTTATGTCTATTACTAACGAGCAAATCCTAGACGCAGTTGCAGAAATGTCTGTAATGCAAGTTGTTGAACTAATCGAAGCAATGGAAGAGAAATTCGGTGTTTCTGCTGCTGCTGCTGTTGTAGCTGGCGGCGCTGCTGCAGGCGAAGCTGCTGCTGAGCAAACTGAATTCGACGTAATCCTAGAAGCTGCTGGCGGTAACAAAGTTGCTGTAATCAAAGCAGTACGTGGCGCAACTGGCCTAGGTCTTAAAGAAGCTAAAGCTCTAGTAGACGGCGCTCCAGCACCTCTTAAAGAAGGTGTTGAGAAAGCAGAAGCTGAAGCTCTTAAAGCTCAGCTAGAAGAAGCTGGTGCAACTGTTGCTGTTAAGTAATTATTGCATAGTTTCTTAGCCTAACGGCTAATTGGCTGGTGGTTTTTTAACCACCGGCCTTTTTGCGCTGTAGGGTATAGGCGAATTTTCCCGCTGTTTAAGCGCCTGATATCCATGCAAAAAACATTTCATTCTTACGAAATGAAATGTCACTACAGTAAACAGCTATATTAGTCACTGTCCCTTACCCCCCTTAAGTAACTAGGAGCGGGCGGACAGTTTGGGTCACTTATCAGCGAGCTGAGGAACCCCATGGTTTACTCTTATACCGAGAAAAAGCGCATCCGTAAGGACTTTGGTACTCGTCCACAAGTTTTGGACATTCCATACCTGCTATCGATCCAGCTCGATTCGTTCGACAAATTTATCGAACAGGATCCTGAAGGTCAATACGGTCTTGAAGCCGCTTTCCGTTCTGTATTCCCGATTCAGAGCTACAACGGCAATTCTGAGCTGCAATACGTTAGCTACCGTCTTGGTGAGCCAGTTTTTGACGTTAAAGAATGTCAAATCCGCGGTGTAACTTACTCAAAGCCACTACGTGTAAAACTACGCCTAGTTATCTTTGATAAAGACGCGCCAGCAGGTACTGTAAAAGACATTAAAGAACAAGAAGTCTACATGGGTGAAATTCCACTCATGACAGACAATGGTACCTTCGTAATCAACGGTACCGAGAGGGTTATCGTATCCCAGCTGCACCGAAGCCCAGGCGTGTTCTTCGACAGCGATAAGGGTAAGACCCACTCTTCAGGTAAAGTTTTATACAACGCACGTGTTATTCCTTACCGTGGTTCATGGCTTGATTTCGAGTTTGATCCTAAGGATAACTTGTACGTTCGTATCGACCGCCGTCGTAAGCTACCAGCATCGATCATCCTTCGTGCACTAGGTAAGTCGACAGAAGAAATCCTAGATATCTTCTTCGAGAAAGTGAACTTCGAAGTGAAAGACCAAACTCTATTGATGGAGTTGGTTCCTGATCGTCTACGTGGTGAAACTGCGTCATTCGACATCGAAGCAAATGGTAAAGTTTACGTTGAGCAAGGTCGTCGCGTAACAGCTCGTCATATCCGCCAACTAGAAAAAGATGGTGTTGATCACATCGAAGTACCAGTTGAGTACATCGTAGGTAAAGTTGCATCAAAAGATTACATCAATGAAGCAACAGGCGAGATCATTGTTAACGCTAACCAGGAAATCAGCCTGGAAGCACTAGCGAACCTATCTCAGGCTGGCCACAAAGCGCTAGAAGTTCTATTCACGAACGATCTAGACCACGGTCCATTCATGTCAGAAACACTACGTATCGACAGCACGGTTGATCGTATTTCTGCATTGGTAGAAATCTACCGCATGATGCGCCCTGGTGAGCCGCCAACAAAAGAAGCTGCAGAAGCTCTATTCGAAAGCCTATTCTTCTCTGAAGAGCGTTACGATCTATCGACTGTTGGTCGTATGAAGTTCAACAGCTCTATCGGCCGTGAAGATGCTCAAGAGCAAGGCACACTTGATGAAACTGATATCATCGAAGTGATGAAGAAGCTGATCGCGATCCGTAACGGTAAGGGCGAAGTGGACGATATCGACCACCTAGGCAACCGTCGTATCCGTTCTGTAGGCGAAATGGCTGAGAACCAGTTCCGTGTAGGTCTAGTACGTGTTGAGCGTGCAGTTAAAGAGCGTCTAAGCCTAGGCGATCTTGACGCAATCATGCCTCAAGACTTGATCAACGCGAAGCCAATTTCTGCGGCAGTTAAAGAATTCTTTGGCTCTTCACAGCTTTCACAGTTCATGGACCAAAACAACCCGCTATCAGAAGTAACGCACAAGCGTCGTATTTCTGCATTGGGTCCTGGCGGTCTAACTCGTGAACGTGCTGGCTTCGAAGTACGTGACGTACACGTAACTCACTACGGTCGTCTATGTCCTATCGAAACGCCTGAAGGTCCAAACATCGGTCTGATCAACTCTCTATCTGCGTTTGCGCGTTGTAACGAGTACGGTTTCCTAGAGACACCATACCGTCGCGTTGTAGATGGCGTAGTAACAGACGAAGTAGATTACCTATCTGCAATCGAAGAAGGCCAATTCGTTATCGCACAGGCGAACGCTAAGCTAAACGAAGATGGTACTTTTGCAGATGAGCTGATCACAGCTCGTCAGAAAGGTGAATCTGGTCTACACCCTCGTGAGCACGCTCAGTACATGGACGTTGCGACAAACCAGGTTGTATCTATCGCTGCATCGCTTATCCCGTTCCTAGAACACGATGATGCGAACCGTGCATTGATGGGTGCGAACATGCAACGTCAGGCAGTTCCAACACTGAAAGCTGACAAACCGCTTGTTGGTACTGGTATTGAACGTAACGTAGCCGTTGACTCAGGTGTAACTGCAGTTGCTAAACGTGGTGGTGTAATCCAGTCAGTAGATGCTTCTCGTATCGTTGTTAAAGTTAACGAAGAAGAGCTAGTACCAGGTGAAGCTGGTATCGACATCTACAACCTGACTAAATACACACGTTCTAACCAGAACACATGTATTAACCAGCGCCCATGTGTGATGCCAGGTGAGCCTGTATCACGCGGTGACGTTCTTGCTGATGGTCCTTCAACAGACCTTGGTGAACTAGCGCTTGGTCAAAACATGCGTATCGCGTTCATGCCTTGGAACGGTTACAACTTCGAAGACTCGATCTTAGTATCTGAGCGCGTAGTTCAAGAAGACCGTTTCACGACTATCCACATCCAAGAACTGACTTGTGTGGCGCGTGATACTAAGCTTGGTTCTGAAGAGATCACAGCGGATATTCCAAACGTAGGTGAGTCTGCTCTGTCTAAACTAGACGAGTCAGGTATCGTTTACATCGGTGCTGAAGTTAAGGGTGGCGACATCCTAGTTGGTAAAGTTACACCTAAAGGTGAAACTCAGCTAACGCCTGAAGAGAAGCTACTACGTGCAATCTTCGGTGAAAAAGCATCTGACGTTAAAGATACTTCACTACGTGTACCTAACTCTGTATCAGGTACGATCATCGACGTTCAAGTCTTTACTCGCGATGGCGTAGAGAAAGACAAGCGTGCGCTTGAAATCGAACAGATGCAGCTTAAAGAAGCGAAGAAAGACCTAACTGAAGAATTCCAGATTCTTGAGGGCGGCCTTCTAAACCGTGTTAAAGCTGTATTGATTGAAGGCGGTTACTCTGAAGCGAAACTAGACACAACTGATCGTAAGAAGTGGCTAGAACTAACGCTAGAAGATGACGCACTACAAACTCAGCTTGAGCAACTTGCTGAGCAGTGGGATGAGCTAAAAGCCGACTTCGATAAGAAGTTCGAAACTAAGCGTCGTAAGATCACTCAAGGTGATGATTTAGCACCTGGTGTACTGAAGATCGTTAAGGTTTACCTAGCGGTTAAACGTCGCATTCAGCCTGGTGATAAGATGGCGGGTCGTCACGGTAACAAGGGTGTAATCTCTAAGATCAACCCTGTTGAAGACATGCCATACGATGAGAAAGGTCAGCCTGTAGACATCGTACTTAACCCACTGGGTGTACCTTCGCGTATGAACATCGGTCAGATCCTAGAAGTACACTTAGGTCTGGCAGCGAAAGGTATCGGTGACAAGATCAACCAGATGGTTAAAGAGCAGCAAGAACTAGCGAAATTCCGCGAGTTCCTACAAAAAGTTTACGATCTAGGCGACACTCGCCAGAAAGTAGACATTGCTTCTCTATCTGATGATGAAGTACGTACTCTGATCAAGAACTTGCGTGGCGGTCTACCAATCGCGACTCCTGTATTTGATGGCGCTCCAGAAGAGTCAATCAAAGCACTTCTTGAGCTAGCAGATCTACCAACATCAGGTCAGTTAACACTGTTTGATGGTCGCACAGGTGATGCGTTTGAGCGTCCTGTAACTGTTGGTTACATGTACATGCTGAAACTGAACCACCTTGTTGATGACAAGATGCACGCTCGTTCAACTGGTTCGTACAGCCTAGTAACTCAGCAACCACTAGGTGGTAAAGCTCAGTTCGGTGGTCAGCGTTTCGGTGAGATGGAAGTATGGGCACTAGAAGCATACGGTGCTGCTTACACGCTACAAGAAATGCTAACGGTTAAGTCGGATGACGTTAACGGCCGTACTAAGATGTACAAGAACATCGTAGACGGTAACCACAGCATGGAACCTGGCATGCCAGAATCGTTCAACGTACTGTTGAAAGAGATCCGCTCGCTAGGTATCAACATCGAGCTAGAAGACGAAGAGTAATCCTTTTCTCTCTTGATGAAAGTCGAGAGAATCAAAGCGATTATTTGGAAGAAGGTGCTCACTTTAGCGAGTGAGCTCCTTTTAACTCCTTACAGGAGCTGATTGTGAAAGACTTATTAAACTTTCTAAAAGCACAGCATAAGACCGAAGAATTTGATGCAATCAAAATCGGTCTATCTTCACCAGACATGATCCGTTCATGGTCTTTCGGTGAAGTTAAAAAACCTGAAACGATCAACTATCGTACGTTCAAACCTGAACGCGATGGTCTGTTCTGTGCGCGTATCTTTGGTCCAGTTAAAGACTACGAATGTCTTTGTGGTAAGTACAAGCGCCTGAAGCACCGTGGTGTTATCTGTGAGAAGTGTGGTGTAGAAGTTACACAAACTAAAGTTCGTCGTGACCGTATGGGCCACATTGAACTGGCTTCACCAGTAGCTCACATCTGGTTCCTAAAATCGCTACCGTCTCGTATCGGTCTACTAATGGATATCCCTCTACGTGATATCGAACGCGTTCTGTACTTCGAAATGTACGTAGTAACAGAGCCTGGTATGACTGATCTAGAAAAAGGTCAGATGCTTACTGAAGAAGAGTATCTAGATCGTCTAGAAGAGTGGGGCGACGAGTTCACTGCTAAGATGGGTGCGGAAGCTATCAAGGACCTACTAGGTTCTATGGATATGCACGCTGAAGCAGAACAAATGCGTGAAGAGTTAGAGACAACAAACTCTGAAACTAAGCGTAAGAAAGTAACTAAGCGTCTTAAGCTGGTAGAAGCGTTCATCGCATCGGGTAACAACCCTGAGTGGATGATCCTAACTGTACTTCCAGTACTTCCGCCAGATCTACGTCCTCTAGTACCTCTAGATGGCGGTCGCTTTGCGACTTCTGATCTTAACGATCTATACCGTCGTGTGATCAACCGTAACAACCGTTTGAAGCGTCTTCTAGAGCTAGCTGCTCCGGACATCATCGTACGTAACGAAAAACGTATGCTGCAAGAGTCTGTTGATGCGCTACTAGATAACGGTCGTCGTGGTCGTGCGATCACAGGTTCTAACAAGCGTCCTCTGAAATCTCTTGCTGATATGATCAAGGGTAAACAAGGTCGTTTCCGTCAGAACCTTCTAGGTAAACGTGTAGACTACTCTGGCCGTTCTGTAATCACAGTAGGTCCATACCTTCGTCTACACCAGTGTGGTCTTCCTAAGAAGATGGCACTTGAGCTATTCAAACCATTCATCTACAGCAAGCTAGAGACTCGTGGTCTTGCGACTACAATCAAAGCTGCTAAGAAAATGGTAGAGCGTGAAGAAGCGGTCGTTTGGGATATCCTAGACGAAGTAATCCGTGAACACCCAGTACTATTGAACCGTGCACCGACACTTCACCGTCTAGGTATTCAGGCGTTCGAACCAGTACTGATCGAAGGTAAAGCGATTCAGCTACACCCACTTGTTTGTGCGGCGTACAACGCGGACTTCGATGGTGACCAAATGGCGGTTCACGTACCTCTAACTCTAGAGGCACAACTTGAAGCTCGTACTCTGATGATGTCGACAAACAACATTCTGTCGCCAGCGTCAGGTGATCCGATCATCGTACCTTCTCAGGACGTTGTATTGGGTCTGTACTACATGACTCGTGAAAAGATCAACGTGAAAGGTGAAGGCATGTACCTTTCTGGCCCAGAAGAGGCTGAGAAAGCATACCGCACTAAACAAGCTGAGCTTCACGCACGCGTTAAAGTACGTATTACAGAAACTGTTGTAGACGAAGATGGCAACAGCACTACAGAAACCAAGATGGTAGACACCACTGTTGGTCGTGCAATGCTATGGCAAATCGTGCCAGCTGGTCTACCGTACAGCATCGTTAACCAAAAGCTAGGTAAGAAGCAAATCTCTAACCTACTTAACGAGGCGTACCGTAAACTAGGTCTGAAAGACACAGTAATCTTCGCTGACCAAATCATGTACACAGGTTTCGCATACGCGGCACTTTCTGGTGTATCTGTTGGTATCGACGATATGGTTGTACCAGCAGCTAAGTACACTGAAATCGCAGAAGCGGAAGAAGAAGTACGTGAAATCCAGGAACAGTACCAATCAGGTCTTGTTACTGCGGGCGAACGCTACAACAAAGTTATCGATATCTGGGCATCGACCAACGACCGTGTTGCGAAAGCAATGATGGAAAACCTTTCATCTGAAACGGTAGTTAACCGTGACGGTGAAGAGGAACAGCAAGAGTCATTCAACAGCATCTACATGATGGCGGACTCGGGCGCTCGTGGTTCTGCAGCACAGATTCGTCAGCTTGCGGGTATGCGTGGTCTGATGGCGCGTCCAGATGGTTCAATCATCGAAACACCGATCACAGCGAACTTTAAAGAAGGTCTGAACGTACTTCAGTACTTTATCTCAACGCACGGTGCTCGTAAGGGTCTTGCGGATACGGCACTGAAAACAGCGAACTCGGGTTACCTAACTCGTCGTCTAGTAGACGTTGCTCAAGACGTTGTTGTAACTGAACATGACTGTGGCACTCACGAAGGTGTCGACATGATGCCTCACATCGAGGGTGGTGATGTTAAAGTTGCACTTTCTGAGCTTGCTCTTGGTCGTGTTGTTGCTGAAGACGTACTAAAACCTGGCACTGAAGACGTTCTTATTCCACGTAACACCCTGATCGATGAGAAGTGGTGTCAAATCATGGAAGAGAACTCAGTAGACAGCATGAAAGTGCGCTCTGTAGTAACGTGTGATTCTGACTTCGGTTGTTGTGCACAATGTTACGGTCGTGACCTAGCACGTGGTCACCTAGTGAACCAAGGTGAAGCAGTGGGTGTTATTGCTGCTCAGTCTATCGGTGAGCCAGGTACACAGCTAACGATGCGTACGTTCCACATCGGTGGTGCGGCATCGACAGCAGCGGCAGAGAACAGTGTTCAAGTTAAGAACAACGGTTCTATCAAGCTACACAACGCTAAATCTGTATTGGCTGATGACGGTAAGATCGTTATCACTTCTCGTGCGACAGAGTTAACTATCGTTGATGAGTTTGGTCGTACTAAAGAGAAACACAAACTGCCTTACGGTACGCTACTAAGCAAAGGCGATGGTGATACAGTTCAAGCTGGCGAAACAGTTGCAAACTGGGAAGCGCACACACTACCTATCATTACCGAGGTAGCAGGTCGCATCCAGTTCGTAGATATGATCGACGGCGTAACAGTATCTCGTCAAACTGATGACCTAACTGGTCTATCTTCAAGCGAAGTAACTGACCCAGCAGCTCGCCCTTCAGCAGGTAAAGATATGCGTCCAGCTATCAAACTTGTTGACGAGCAAGGTAACGATGTAATGATCCCTGGTACTGATATGCCAGCTCACTACTTCCTACCTGGTAAAGCGATTGTGAACATCGAAGATGGCGCAGCAGTAGGTGTTGGTGCGACACTAGCACGTATTCCTCAGAAGTCTGGCGGTAACAAAGATATCACCGGTGGTCTTCCACGAGTTGCTGACCTATTTGAAGCACGTAAGCCGAAAGAGCCTGCAATCCTTGCTGAGCACACAGGTACTGTGAGCTTTGGTAAAGAGACGAAAGGTAAACGTCGCCTAGTGATCACACGTGAAAGCGGTGAAGCTTACGAAGAGATGATTCCTAAGCATCGTCAGTTGAACGTATTCGAAGGTGAAAAAGTTGAACGTGGTGATGTGATCGCAGATGGTCCAGAGTCTCCACATGACATCCTACGTCTACGTGGCGTACACGCGGTAACGCAGTACATTGCTAACGAAGTACAGGAAGTTTACCGTCTACAAGGCGTTAAGATTAACGATAAGCACATTGAAACTATCGTTCGTCAGATGCTACGTAAGTGTACTATTACCCACTCTGGTGACTCTGAGTTCCTACCTGGTGAACAGATTGAGTACTCACAAGTTAAGATTGCTAACCGTAACCTAGAAGCTGAAGGCAAAGAGCCTGCACGTTTCGAACGTGAACTACTAGGTATTACTAAAGCATCTCTAGCGACTGAGTCGTTCATCTCTGCGGCATCGTTCCAGGAGACAACTCGCGTACTAACAGAAGCTGCGGTTTCTGGTAAGCGTGATGACCTACGTGGTCTGAAAGAGAACGTAATTGTTGGTCGTCTGATCCCAGCTGGTACTGGTTTCGCATACCACCAAGAGCGTCAAGCTAAACGTTCTGAAGCGCAAGATGGTCCTTCTGCTGAGCAAGCAACGGATAACCTAGCGGCACTTCTAAACGCTGGTTTCTCTTCTGAAGAGTAAGTCATATAACGAGTAATCGTTAAAAGCTTAAGAAAAAGGCACCTTCGGGTGCCTTTTTAGTTTTTTATACTGCTTTGTTCTTCCGGTGGGATTTTCGATAAAGCTAGAAACAAAAAAGACCGACGATGATCGTCAGTCTTTTCTCTCACTCTATTTCTGAAAGTTTGCAAATACTAAGCTCCAGGTGGCATAGACAGGCTTTCTGCGATTTGCTGTATCAGATAGTCCTCGACTTCAAAGCGAGTCTCAAGAATTTCCCCAATGAGACACATATCAGAATCGAAATCATTTAATTCATCATCTTCAGTCACTTCTGAGTACTTATCGTTAAAGTTCAATAATGGTTCAGTCGTTAGAACAATTTGACCATAGGTTTGATTGATCTCATTAGTCACGACAAAGCCGGTTGCTTTCCAACGGTCCATAACCATGTCATAAATTTTAAAGTGGCCTTCGGAGATGTAATCAACGAGGTGCTGACAGAAATCCTGCAGTTCGGAAGGAGATGGGAGTTCAATAACATTGGTTTTCGAACAAGGTTGCAGCGCTGCAAGCTTACAATATTCAACAATCAGGGATTGTCGTGTCTCTAACCAGTGATCAATGACATCACTTGAGCCACCCCACTGGTCTTGTGTTTGTTTGAATTTTCTTAGCATGACCATGCCCTCATGATCTGATCGCCCATCGGCGAACGTATCCTTTGCAAAGCAAAGTTAGTAAAGTTATTACAAACTCTTGTCCTTACTAGAATTTAGAGTGCACATTTACTTAACGATAAACTCTAGTATGAAATTAGATTGCCAGTAAAATGAACGAACTTCAAGCAAAGGGATGGTGTAATGTTAAGAAAAGGTGATGTTAACCGCGCGATAAATGCATACTGGTGTGTTGTTGCAGGAAGTGAAATTTGGCTGGTGGATGGTGCTGTGCCCTTCGGGTCTGCAGAGCAGTTATCACTGCCAGTAACGAGTGCAAGACCCATTGGTGAGTATTCTGGTTCGCCCGTCATGTGGCTTAACTTGGCCGATTTAGAGCATGATCTACCTTTAGTATCCCTGCGTGACTGCCTGCATTTTCCTGAGCCATTATTTATGTTGTTAAGTAAAGCTGTGCAATATGGGCACATGACGCAAAGTTTGCGCTTTTGCCCACAGTGTGGAGGAAGAAACTTTCTTAATAATAACCAGTTAGCCATGCAGTGTGGTGAATGTCGCACCCTTCATTATCCTAGAATATTTCCGTGTATTATCGTTGCTGTACGTAAAGAAAATCAGATTTTATTAGCCCAACATCCAAGGCATCGAAATGGTATGTATACGGTTATTGCTGGCTTCTTAGAAGTCGGTGAGACATTAGAAGAGTGTGTGGCTCGAGAAATTCATGAAGAAACGGGAATTCTCGTTAAAAATATTCGTTACTTTGGCAGCCAGCCTTGGGCTTTCCCATCCAGTATGATGATGGGGTTTTTAGCTGACTATGAATCGGGAGAGTTAAGTCCAGACTACACTGAGCTGTCTGATGCACGATGGTTTGGTATCGACGAGATGCCGCCTGTTGCGCCTAAAGGAACGATTGCAAGAGCACTTATCGAGCAGACGCTGAAAGATATAGACACTAATTATCTGATAAATAGATAAAAAAAACCCTCCGAGAGGGAGGGGGTAAGTAAGATGTCGTTATGAGATGCTGAGTACTAAGTACTCAGTTTATAATTGTAGTTTTCGCTAGCGAACAAATTTTTAACACTGATACCGATTGGGTGCAAATTAAGCATTGATTTAAAAGTTAATAACTTGATCCAGGTTGCAAAGCACACAGCTATTGGACTTAAATCAGTGATAGAATACCCCCTTTCACAGAAAGCCTAACAGTTGGAATTACGGAATGACTGAATTAAAAAATGATCGTTATCTGCGTGCGCTTTTAAAAGAGCCGGTAGATTACACGCCAGTATGGATGATGCGCCAGGCAGGTCGTTACCTACCAGAATACAAAGCGACTCGTGCAGAAGCGGGTGATTTCATGTCTTTGTGTCGAAATGCAGAATTAGCATCCGAAGTGACACTTCAACCATTACGCCGTTTTCCTCTTGATGCCGCGATCTTATTCTCGGACATCTTAACGATTCCAGATGCAATGGGGCTTGGTTTGCGTTTTGCTGCGGGTGAAGGACCTGTTTTTGATAACCCAATTACATGCAAAGCCGACGTGGAAAAAATTGGTTTGCCAGATCCTGAAGGTGAACTGCAATACGTAATGAACGCAGTACGCCAGATCCGTAAAGACCTGAAGGGTGAAGTGCCGCTGATTGGTTTTTCTGGTAGTCCTTGGACTCTTGCGACGTATATGATCGAAGGTGGTAGCTCTAAAGCGTTTACCAAGATCAAGAAGATGATGTACGCGGAACCACAAACTCTGCACCTACTTCTAGATAAGCTGGCAGACAGCGTTATCGAGTACTTAAACGCGCAAATTAAAGCGGGTGCACAATCGGTAATGGTATTTGACACATGGGGTGGCGTACTAACGCCTCGTGATTACAATCTGTTCTCACTGCAATACATGCACAAGATTGTAGATGGTCTGATTCGTGAAAACGACGGTCGTCGCGTGCCAGTCACACTGTTTACTAAGAATGGCGGCATGTGGCTTGAGCAAATCGCAGCTACGGGCTGTGATGCGGTTGGTCTAGACTGGACAATCAACATTGCTGACGCGAAAGCACGTATCGGTGATAAAGTGGCGCTGCAAGGTAATATGGACCCATCAATGCTTTACGCTTCACCAGAGCGTATCCGTGAAGAAGTCGCGGGTATTCTAGAAGGTTTTGGTGATGCAGGTACTGGTCATGTGTTCAACCTAGGTCACGGTATCCACTTGGATGTGCCGCCAGAAAACGCGGGCGTATTTGTGGAAGCGGTACACGAGCTATCTAAGCCATACCACAAGTAAGTTAGATCTTTTGAAATCAAATGCCGGCATTCAGTGCCGGTATTTTTTTGCCTAAAATTCATTTTTTCTATCTGAGACTCAAGGCTGTACAGCTCTAGTAGTATTTGGCTTACTATGATCTAATTACTACTCTAGCTGTACACTAGATGTTAAAGTTTAATATAAACAAATACTTATGATTTCGGGTTTTATGTTCTAATTTTCTTGTACAGATAAGCAAGCAATTAGATCATAGGTAACCTAAAGCATCGAGTGAACGCGTTTTTTAAGGTATGGCACGACGTCAGATTCAAACCAAGGATTCTTCTTTAACCACAATGTATTGCGTGGAGATGGGTGAGGGAGCGGGATAAAGTCCGGTTCCCAATCTTGCCATTGCTGAACAGTTTGCGTGAGCGTCTTTGGTTTGTTGGTGAGATAGTACTGCTGCGAGTACTGACCAATTAGTAGAGTGAGCTCTATATTGGGCAGTTGCTCAAGAATCTTTTTATGCCAAGTGGGCGCACATTCTTTACGAGGCGGTAAATCACCAGAGTTCCCTTTGCCTGGATAACAGAATCCCATTGGGACAATGGCAATTTTATTTGGGTCGTAGAAAACGTCTTTGTCGATATCGAGCCATTGGCGTAATCGATCACCACTTGGGTCATTCCAAGGTATCGAGGTTTTGTGTACACGTGTGCCAGGGGCCTGACCGATGATTAGGATGCGTGCCCCTTTTGCGGCTTGTACGACAGGGTTTGCGCCCAAAGGTAAATTATCCGCGCATATCTGGCAGGCCCTCACTTGTTGCAATAGCTCGTCTAACGACATTCTCAGTAACCCTTTTCGAAATCCACTTGATAATTTAATGAAAATCCATCGCGCCAGCGTAGATAGTTGTCAGCAAAAATCTCGATGACTTGCTCGGGAAAACTCAGCGCAGCAATGTGTGGAGTGATGGTGACTTGCGGTAGTTTCCAAAACGGATGCTCTACTGATAACGGTTCTTGCTCAAACACATCTAAGAAGGCGTGTTCTACCCAACGGTTTTTCAGAGCGAAGAGCAACCCTGTCTCATCCAGTACGTCGCCACGACCTACGTTAAATAATAACGCCTGATTTAGTTGGCTGAGCGTTTGACGATTAAGTAACTGTCGCGTCTCAGGTGTACTTGGTAGAGTATTCACAACGATGTCGGCTTGCTCAAATGTCTTACTTAGTTCATTGATATGAAAGGTCTGATGAAACTCGCCGCCTGAAGTCGGGATACCTGTGCGGTTAATACCGATAGTTTTTATCCCCATTGCTTTAGCGGCGTTGCCCAGATAGCCCCCAATGCTACCGGTACCAAGAATTACCATGGTTTTACTTTGTAATGACGTGTATAGGTGAGGCTGCCATTGTTTGTTTTGTTGTTGCTGGTGGTATCGGGCAAAGTGGCGGTAATGGGCAATACTGTAACCCAAAACATATTCAGCAATCAGTGGACCAAAGATGCCTCGAACGTTAGTTAGAGTATAGTCCTGACGAAAGCTAGGGGATGTTAAGGCGTTGACACCAGCAAACGTGGATTGCACCCATTCAAGCTGTGAAAATTCGTCTAAGCTTTGTGATAGTAAGGGTGGATCCGCTAGTACGATCTGAGCAGCTTCTGGTTGGTCGGTGAGGCAAAGATCGGGCAGATTTTTCTCTGCCAGTAACGTTTTGTAGGTGTCGCGATGCTCTGAGAGCAGGAAAATCTGATTTGAATGCGGCATTAACTTTTTTCCCTGTGATGAATCAAGTACACTTTCGCTGTTTTTTTCTTCAATGATTGAGTGACTATGCTTAAGAATCCTCTTCAGGTTCGTTTAGAAAAACTAGAACCTTGGCAACAAATTACCTTTATGGCGTGTCTGTGTGAACGCATGTATCCAAACTATGCGATGTTTTGTGAGAATACAGAATTTGCTGACCCGCGTGCTTACCGAGCGATTCTTGATAGTGTATGGGAAATTTTGACAGTTAAGAACGCGAAAATTAACTTCGAACGTCAATTGGAGAAGTTAGAAGAGTTGTTCCCAAGTGCGGATGAGTTCGATTTTTACGGCGTTTACCCAGCGATGGACGCGTGTCAGGGTTTGTCTACGTTACTGCATGGTCTATTGGACCGCGATTACCTTTTCGATTCAATGCTTAAAGTGAGTCAACAGTCGGTACAAACCGTTGCTGATCTAGAGCAAGCACAAGGCGCAGAGCCAATCACTAACGACAACCAGAAAGAAAACGAAGCCGTATGTGAAGAGTGGGACGTCCAGTGGGCTATCTTCCGTCCGCTGCGTGAAGCGGTAGAACGTGACATCAGCTTGATTAAAGATTTGCGTGAAGAGCTACGTGAAGAAGGTGTGAGCAACATCGGTATTGCACTTTAATTGTTGAATAAATAGAAAAAGGCATCCTAACTGGATGCCTTTTTTGTTTGTGCGTTTAAGCTGTTATACCTAATGCTGATTACGATTCTTTCGAGTCGGATTTCGGTGGCTCTTGAGCTTCTGGCTCTTTATCCTGCTTCTCCAGCTCGTTATCTTCTTCATCGTCATCGCGGCTTTCGATTACGCCGTGCATTTCTTTCCAGCTTTCCCAGCGTTGGTAAGCCAGCTCCTGCATGTCAGTGCTTTTATCTGCTTCGTCGATGATCTCCTCGCCTACGAGGTGTTCAAAAATATCTTCCAACGTTACCAAACCTAGCACGGTACCGTATTCATCAACAACAAGTGCCAGCTGTAAGCGATGAGTCATCATCTGGTCGAATACTTTAGGTAAAGTGGTATTGTTTAGCACCACTTGAATTGGGCGCATGATTGCTCCCAACTGTTTCTGTCCACTACCTGATTGTTGTAGTTTGAACAACTCAAGGCGATGCACAAAACCAATGATGTTATCTTTCTGTTCGCTGTAAACCAATGGGCGTGAGAAAGGCGTATCTTTGTGTTTTTCTAGGAACTCATTGATGGTCATTGTGGCATCGACACGGAATACTACTGGTCGTGGCGTCATAACCTGCGTTACGGGTACATCTTGGATGCCAAGCAAGTTGCTTAAGATTTTTGATTCACCCTCGGCAAATTCACCGCTTTCACGTGCCAGAATCGCCATTGCAGACAGCTCATCACGCATCTTTGGAGCTTCGTGGTTACGAGCAAGACGCTTGGTGATTTGCTCTGAGAACCAAACAAAGGGTGTAAGCGCCCATACCATCCAACGCAATGCGACCGCGGCAGCGGGTGCCAACTGGCGCCAGTAGGTCGCGCCAATCGTCTTCGGTACGATTTCTGAAAGCACTAAGATCGCCAATGTCAGCACTGCCGAAAAGATACCTAATGCTTCGCTACCAAATACAACCGCAGCTTGTGCACCAGCAGTGGCCGCGCCGATCGTGTGAGCGATGGTGTTTAAAGTCAGAATAGATGCCAGTGGTCGGTCGATATCTGATTTCAGCTTAGCCAATTGCCCAGCTGCGGGATGCCCCTGTTGATTGAGCTGCGCAATGTAGCTCGGACTGATACTCAGCAGTACCGCCTCCAGCACCGAACAGATAAACGAAATGCCGATTGCAATAGAGATATAAATGGATAACAGCAGCATAGTTGCCCTTGAATGTAGTTTGATAGTGGTTATTTGCAGCTATTATAACCGCAAAAGTGACTTATAAATTGGTCCAAATACCTTGGAAAGCAAGGGTTTTCAGGGGGTATGTGGTAACAAATTGTGAGTTATTACTCATATTATGGCTAAAAGTACGTCAGAAAATCGAAAGATCGCTTACAAACCTTTGCCAGATGGGGCATTTATGTTTTAGAGTGAGACGAATTCGATAACCTATGAGAAGGGAAACCTAATGAACAAGACCCAATTAATCGACTTTATCGCAGAGAAAGCAGACCTATCAAAAGCACAAGCAAAAGCTGCTCTTGAAGCGACTCTTGATGGTGTAACTGGCGCACTTAAAGAGGGTGACCAAGTTCAACTAATTGGTTTTGGTACATTCAAAGTAAACCACCGCGCTGCACGTACTGGTCGTAACCCTAAGACTGGTGACGAGATTCAAATCGCAGCAGCTAACGTACCAGCATTCGTAGCAGGTAAAGCGCTGAAAGAATCAGTAAACTAAGTTAGAATGCACCGAGGTATCCTGCCTCGGTGCAATTTCATGAAAAAACATCTACTCACTTCACTTCTCCTATCTAGCCTTACCCTTTTTGGCTGTTCATCGGTTGAAACTCCTAATTTAGAACAATTCACGCATTTTTCTGGTGGTAAAGTTGCGGGAGATGCTAGCAGCTTGTACTGGATGACAGAGAAACTCACTCGTGTGAGTACGGCGGCTGATTATGTGACTATGGGGGACAATGGTTGGTTCAAGAGTGATTATCGCTGGGATGAAGGTGAGTTGCGAGAGTTGATTCGAAAAGGCGAGCAAGTTGATACCAAACAAGAGTTGGTGCCTTTTCAAATCCACATCCGTTTCAATAAAGATGGCGAAGCGGTTTACCAACAATATCGTGTTAACCGTAAAGTCTTACCACTCCAGCATGACCAATTAGAGCGCTACAAAGCAGAAGCGAATGACGTAGTGGCATCGGTTAAGGCGCAGTCTCGTAACAATCAGAGCCTTATTCAAGGTTATTGGAATGGTCAATCGTTTGAAACCTGCAAAGGTAAGGTGTTCTCGACACTCGAGTTTAATCAGACGCTGCCAAAATTTATTATCGAGCGTCTCTCATCGGTAGACAGTTATGTGGCTTTTGTCGGCAAGCAGTCACGAAACAAAGCAATGGTCGATGAACTGTTGATGCTCAATGACGATGACTTTGATTGTGTTTCTCGGCCAAAGTTGATCTCTGAATAAACATTGCTTCGAATTCTGTCGAACAAGAACAATAAAAAAAGGCGCTGAGTGCGCCTTTTGTTTTTTGAGCCAACTTATGTTGTTTTTATTTGTCTTGCTCACGTGCAATTGCACGGTAGCCGATGTCGTTGCGATGGAACATGCCATCCCAACTGATCTGTTTTGCAAGCTCGTAAGCACGCTGCTGCGCTTCTGATACGCTGTTGCCAAGTGCGGTTGCACAAAGAACACGACCACCGTTTGTCACGATGTCGCCATCTTTGTTACCTGTACCAGCATGGAAGACTTTTTCGCCTTCAATTTCAACTTGTGGCAGACCCGAAATAACGTCGCCTTTGTTGTACGCTGCTGGATAACCACCGGCTGCTAGCACGATACCAATCGATGCTCGTGGATCCCACTTCGATTCCGCTTGATCCAGTTTCTCGTCGATTGCCGCTAGACACAGATCAACAAGATCCGATTCCATGCGCATCATGATAGGTTGTGTCTCAGGATCACCGAAGCGGCAGTTGTACTCGATTACTTTCGGAGTGCCGTCTTTGTCGATCATCAGACCCGCGTATAGGAAACCAGTGTAAGGGTTACCTTCAGCGGCCATGCCACGTACCGTTGGGTAAATCACTTCTTCCATAATGCGGTTATGGATTTCTTGTGTCACCACTGGAGCAGGAGAATATGCACCCATGCCACCGGTGTTAGGACCAGTATCTTTGTCGCCTACGCGTTTGTGGTCTTGGCTGGTGGCCATTGGTAGAACGTTCTCACCATCCACCATCACGATGAAGCTTGCTTCTTCACCATCTAGGAATTCTTCGATAACGACACGACTACCAGCATCACCAAATGCGTTGCCTGCTAGCATGTCTTTGATTGCGTCTTCCGCTTCTTCTAGCGTCATTGCCACAATCACGCCTTTACCAGCAGCAAGGCCGTCGGCTTTCACCACGATCGGTGCACCTTGCTCACGCACGTAAGCAAGCGCTGGTTCAATTTCTGTGAAGTTTGCGTAGGCACCGGTTGGGATTTGGTGACGAGCAAGGAAGTCTTTAGTAAACGCTTTAGAGCCTTCAAGCTGCGCTGCGGCTTGGGTAGGACCAAAGATTGGTAAGCCCGCTTCGCGGAACGCATCCACCACACCAATAACCAGCGGTGCTTCTGGGCCAACGATAGTCAGTTCAATCGCCTTCTCTTTGGCGAAAGCAACAAGGCCAGCGATGTCTTCTACATCGATGTTTACGTTCTCTAGTTTTGGCTCTAGTGCTGTACCTGCGTTGCCTGGAGCAATGAAAATAGTCTCAACATTTGGGTTTTGCGCTGCTTTCCAGCCTAGCGCATGTTCACGACCGCCTGAACCAATGATTAAAACTCGCATATGAAAATCCTTAATCTTATAAATACCGTTTGCTCAAACTCAGATATTTCGCAAAGACCTGAGTATGGCCTCTCTAATTCAATGGGACGAGGACAAGGCGACAAGTGAACTTATTCCTATGAGCATAGTATGCTATGTGATTAGGATAAGTGAACGCCGTCAACGCAGTTATCGTCCCAGTGAAGACGAGAGGATTAGTGGCGGAAGTGACGCATACCGGTAAAGATCATCGCCATGCCGTGTTCGTCTGCCGCTGCAATAACTTCGTCATCACGCATAGAACCGCCTGGTTGGATAACACACTTGATGCCTGCTTCTGCAGCCGCGTCGATACCGTCACGGAATGGGAAGAATGCATCTGATGCCATTACACAACCTTCAACCTGTAGACCTTCGTCTGCAGCTTTGATGCCTGCGATTTTCGCAGAGTAAACGCGGCTCATTTGGCCTGCGCCTACACCGATAGTCATGTCGCCTTTCGAGTAAACGATCGCGTTAGATTTCACGTATTTCGCTACTTTCCAGCAGAATAGGGCATCTTTCAGCTCTTCTTCTGTTGGCTGGCGCTTAGAAACCACTTTTAGATCGTCTAGGCTTACCATGCCTTGGTCACGGTCTTGAACCAGTAGACCGCCATTCACCCGTTTCACGTCAAAGCCAGTTGTCTTCGTTGTCCATTCGCCACATTCAAGTAGACGCACGTTCTTCTTCGCTGCAACCACTTCAATCGCTTCAGCAGAAACGGAAGGAGCGATGATGACCTCAACGAATTGACGTTCAACAATAGCGGTTGCTGTTTCAGCATCTAGCTCTTGGTTGAATGCAATGATGCCGCCGAACGCTGATGTTGGGTCAGTTTGGTAAGCGCGGTTGTATGCTTCTAGAATGTCTTTACCCAGCGCTACACCACATGGGTTCGCGTGTTTTACGATCACACATGCTGGCTCGTTGAACTCTTTCACACACTCAAGTGCGGCGTCCGTGTCTGCGATGTTGTTGTAAGAAAGGGCTTTACCTTGGATTTGGCGAGCAGTAGAAACGGATGCTTCTTGTGGGTTTGCTTCAACGTAGAATGCGGCTGCTTGGTGGCTGTTCTCACCGTAGCGCATGTCTTGCTTCTTCTCGAACTGTTGGTTGAACGTACGAGGGAATTTGCTCTCTTCATCACCTTCTTTGTTCTCACCGTAAGATGGAACCATAGTGCCGAAGTAGTTTGCGATCATGCCATCGTAAGCGGCAGTGTGTTCAAAAGCAGCGATGGCAAGGTCGAAGCGAGTTTCGAGAGTGAGAGATTTGTCGTTTTTGTCCATCTCTGCAATTACGCGGCCGTAATCACCTGCGTTAACAACGATAGTCACGTCTTTGTGGTTTTTCGCTGCAGAACGAACCATTGTTGGGCCGCCGATATCGATGTTTTCAACAGCGTCGGCTAGTGTACAGCCTTCTTTGGCAACGGTTTCTGCGAATGGGTATAGGTTTACGACTACCATATCGATAGGGTTGATGCCGTGCTTTTCCATCACGTCATCATCTTGGCCACGACGACCAAGCACACCACCGTGAACTTTTGGGTGAAGCGTTTTAACGCGGCCGTCCATCATTTCTGGGAAACCAGTGTAGTCAGAGACTTCGGTTACGGCGATGCCTTGTTCGGCAAGTAGGCGAGCTGTACCACCAGTAGATAGGATATCGACACCGCGCTCAGCAAGAGCTTGCGCAAACTCAACAATACCTGTTTTGTCTGATACGCTGATAAGCGCACGGCGAATAGGACGAGCGTTATTCATGCTTCCATTTTCCTCAAATTCACGGAGTTAAAGATGTTTGCCAAAAATGAACTTGTTTTTACCTCTTGGGGTAAAATATTGGCCAGTTTTGGTAAAGACCTTTGCAGGGTGTTTTCTGGTTAGAAAACAGTCTCCACATTTGATGGCGCGTATTCTAACCAATTTATTACAAAAAAGCTCGCGCAATCGTTTGGCATCTCAAAAATAATTGCAAAAAAGTCGTTCTTTAGCTTTAAAAGTAACGAGATAGTTAATAGGGGAAGTTATGTTTCAGATAGGTGAACTGGCAAAACGTTGTGGTGTGACTGCCGATACATTGCGTTTCTACGAGAAAAATGCGCTAATAAAACCCGCAGGACGAAGTGAGTCAGGCTACCGCTTGTATGATGAAGAGAATCAAAAGCAGGTGCACTTTATCCTCAAAGGTAAAGATCTTGGCTTGAGTCTGGATGAAATTAAAGACCTGTTAGAAATTAAGTTAGAAGCGACAGAACACAGCTGTGCAGAGGTAAAAGCCATTACTTCTGCTAAGTTAGAGCTGATTGATGGGAAAATTAACGAGCTGACGAAAATTCGCCGAGCGTTAAAGAAGATTAATGATGCTTGTTGTGGTCATACAGACGATGACGCCACACATTGCTCTATCCTTGCAGCACTTGAGTAGTCTCATTCTTGAATCACTTAACTTAAGTTTGCATTTTTGGCGACTTGCTTTTCTAGGTACACGCTGCTTTCCCACCTATAATCTTGCCTTTAGTTACTTGTAGGAATCGACCATTGTCTGATTCCTACCGTAACGCTGTCTGTAGATACGAGAGTTTTCATACATGGTTGGAGTCTATTTTCAAATCAATGACTGGGTTTTGAGCGTTGATGAAAATAAGCTGTATCGACAAGATAGGGAAGTTACTGTTGAGCCACGCTTAATTAATCTTTTGCACTTCTTAGCGGAGCATGCGAATGAGGTGTTCAACCGCGAGGAATTGATTCAGTACGTTTGGGCTGGAGCGATTGTGACCGATCAAGTGGTGACTCAATCCATCTTTGAGTTGCGTAAGCTACTACGTGACGGTCGAGAGGAAAATACCAACTACGTTATCACGGTGCCCAAGCGTGGCTATAAGCTGGTAGCGAACGTGGTTACTATGACGCATGAAGAGTTTGTCACAAGTCGGCAAAATGAAGAGATCCCGCCTTCGGTTGAAGAATCGGAAGAGGATTGTCTACCTATAGCACCAGCCGTTACCTTTCCTGCCGGTCCTCTAACTCGCGCGGTCTGCGAGATGTCAAAAGAGAAAAAAGCACCTCAGAGCAAAAACAAAATCAGTCCTTGGCGATTGGGAATTATGAACTTCATCTGGATCAGTATGTTGGTCGTAGTGATGGGCGTGTTTACCTACAAGCAATCGGAAGTGCGTATTACCCAAGCCATCGATACCCATCTGATTGAGTTCAAGTTTCAAGATAATTTTACGAATGAAGGATTAAGCTACGATTTGGCAGATGGATTCGCCCAAAAGTTGATGTCCGACATTGCTCAAGTCAGTGATTACCGAGTTATGCTAAAGAAGGCGTCGTTTACTTCTGGCATTGTGCCTGGTAAATCGGTCGTGGTGAGAGTTCGTGAGAACGACGGTGGCAGCTTTTTAGAGGTGGAATATCGCAATAACTCATCTGAAAAAGTGTTGTTTAGTCGTCAATACGCGTTAACCAGTAGTCATTTAAAGACAGTGCTTCAACAAGCGTCGTTGGATTTGATGCAAGTGCTGAAAGTGTCGGATGCCAAATTGAAATCTACGATGCTGGTGGCGGGAATGCCAATGAATCCCGACGCGTTGGAGTTGTTTGTTCAGGCTAACCATTACCTTAATGTCTCTGATACTAAACAATTCCGCCAAGGTATCGACTTGATGGAAAATATTTTAGAAATCGAGCCGGATAATGCTTACGTTCAAGCTGAGTTGTTGATTGCTTACCATGTACAAAAGGCACTTGATTTCTCACAGGAGTTGAAGAAAGGGCGAATGCAGCAGCTCAGGGAAGCACTAGAGACTAATGTGAAAATGATGGTGGGGCCAATTCAACCGCGAATTTATGAAGCTTTAGCCCTGCACGAAACCATCATTGGTGACATGGCGTTAGCCAAGCGGCATCTCGGACAGGCATTGAGGTTACGTGATTCAGTGCTTTCCTATGTGATTCGCGGTAAGCACGCCGAATTGGATGGTGATCTGGATTTGGCCAGTGAGTCTTACAGTGAAGCTTTCTATATTGATACGTCGGTTGAGACGTACCTGCTGTGCGAAAACTTGGTCTTCCCAAGTAACATGAAGGCGATTGATTACGCCATGTATCGCGCCGTTCACCCTTCTGTCGTTCGAATGCTTTAATTCTCTCGGACTCAACGTCAGTCTAATGCTAGCCCCTCATTTCGATGAGGGGCTTTTTTGTCGCTGTCGAAAAGTGAAAAGGGTGAGGCGGTGGGGCAATGACTTACGAAGGAGCTAACAACGCAAGCTTGCAACGGGAATGCATACCCGCTTTGCTTCTCTATCTCTATCTCTATCTCTATCTCTATCTCTATCTCTATCTCTATCTCTATCTCTATCTCTATCTCTATCTCTATTGATTGTATGAAGTGTCTGGCTGAGTTATGTGGCGAGAATGATTTTGATGCTTTCTTGCAGGCGAGATGAATATTGATGTGGGTCAAAAAGCGCGATCAGGGAGAGATTTATGGAATCAACACTTCAGGGAATTAACCCTTCGGGATGGGGAAGTTGATAGAGGTTGATAACTTTTATCGCGATGACCAACGAGCTGATGAGAGTTTATCTATCGGTAGAAGGTTTGATGTTTTTCTTGTAAATGTATGAATAATATAGTTTTATGTTTTTGTGTTTATCATGTTTATCTCAACTTGATGTTGATGAACTAATCATTTTATTGATAACCCCAAGTTTATTTTTTTCCCGGTTTTTGGGCGTAGTCTTCACTTCGAAATTTAGCGAGGTCGAGCAGGTTCTTCCTCATAGCATCTCGCTAATAACCATTCAGTTTGAGTCATGTTGACTCGAGTAGAATAGATTTGGAGATGTTATGTCATCGAATGCGAAAAAAATCGGCCTTATTGCCTGTACGGGTGTCGTAGCCGGTAACATGATGGGTAGTGGTATTGCACTATTACCTTCTAGTCTTGCCTCTGTAGGCTCTGTTTCAATCTTTAGTTGGCTGATCTGTTTGGTCGGTGCACTGAGTCTAGCGTTCGTTTACGCTCGTCTGGCAACCAAAAACCCACAAGAAGGTGGTCCTATCGCTTATGCTGGCGAAGTGTCTCCGGTATTTGGTTTCCAAACGGGCGTTCTTTATTACCACGCGAACTGGATTGGTAACCTGGCTATTGCCATTACAGGTGTTTCTTACCTTTCAGTATTCTTCCCTGTGCTTAATAACCCAATCCCAGCAGGTATTGCGACGATTGCATCGGTATGGATCTTCACTTTCGTCAACCTACTTGGTGGTAGCTGGGTAAGCCGTCTATGTACGCTTGGTCTAGTTCTTATCCTTATCCCAGTTGTTGGTACAGCTGCATTTGGTTGGACGCACTTCGATACTGCGCTTTACAGCCAAAACTGGAACGTATCAGCAGGCACTGACAGCCACGCGGTAGTAACAGCGGTTCTTATCTGTCTATGGTCATTCGTAGGTGTGGAATCAGCAGCGGTATCGACTGGTATGGTAGAAAACCCTAAACGTACCGTACCACTAGCAACTATGTTGGGTACTGGTATCGCAGGTGTGATTTACATCCTATCAACTCAAATGATCAGCGGCATGTTCCCAGCGTCAGAAGTTGCGGCATCAGGTGCACCATTTGCACTAGCAACCACTGAGCTATTCGGTAGCTGGACAGCACCATTCGTATCAGCATTCACAGCGCTAGCATGTTTCACTTCGCTAGGTTCTTGGATGATGCTAGTAGGTGAAGCGGGTAAACGCGCAGCAAACGACGGCAACTTCCCTAAAATCTACGGCGAAACTGACAAAAACGGTGTGCCTAAGAAAGGTCTAATCCTTGCGTCAATCAAGATGACTGCACTGATGGTTGTACTGATGTTCTTCAGCTCTAAAACAGCACACGCATCAGACTTGTTCAACCAGCTAACAACTGACGCAGTTCTACTAACTATGCTGCCTTACTTCTACTCAAGCATTAACTTGATTCGCTTCGAAGGTATGACAACACGCAACGGCTTCGTAATGCTGTTCTCTGGTGTGGCTTGTCTGTTCTGCTTCATCGCACTAGCAGGTGCAGAGGGCGGTACGCTAACAGCAACCTTCATCGTGTCTCTAGTTATCTTGATGTTCTACAGCAAAAAAGCAGGTCTTGCTCAGTACGTGAAAATGCACGCTGACGACATGCCTGCCCAAGCAAGCAACTAATCCCCAAAACGCTGGCACTAAGGTGCCAGCCTATAAAACCCAAATTCACGCGGCGCTCACCTTACTCATTGCCTGTAAATGGCAAAGAGCGCCCTCATTCGCCTTGGAGATGTCCAAATGAATATATTCGCTATCTTGAACCACATGGGTGTGTTCTTTAAAGAAGAGCCAGTTCGTCAACTTCACGCTGCTCTTGAGAAAGCGGGCTACGAAGTGGTTTACCCAGTAGATGATAAAGACTTGATCAAAATGATTGAGATGAACCCACGCATTTGCGGTGTGCTGTTCGACTGGGATAAATACTCACTAGAGCTATGTGAACGTATTAGCCAAATCAACGAAAAACTGCCTGTTCACGCATTTGCTAACGAACAGTCTACTCTCGATATTTCACTAACAGACCTACGTCTAAACGTGAGCTTCTTCGAGTATGCTTTAGGTATGGCTGACGACATCGCTATCAAAATCAACCAAGCGACAGAGGCATACAAAGATGCCATCATGCCTCCATTCACTAAAGCGCTATTCAAATACGTAGAAGAAGGTAAATACACCTTCTGTACTCCAGGTCACATGGGTGGTACTGCATTCCAGAAAAGCCCTGCTGGTAGCATCTTCTACGATTTTTATGGTCCAAATACATTTAAAGCGGACGTATCAATCTCAATGCCTGAGTTAGGTTCTCTACTAGATCACTCAGGTCCACATAAAGATGCAGAAGAATACATCGCACGTACATTCAATGCGGACAGCTCTTACATCGTAACGAACGGTACGTCTACATCGAACAAAATTGTTGGCATGTACTCAGCGCCTGCGGGCAGCACAGTGCTGATTGACCGTAACTGTCACAAATCTCTGACTCACCTAATGATGATGAGCGACGTGACACCAATCTACTTCCGCCCAACTCGTAACGCATACGGCATCCTTGGTGGTATTCCACAAAGCGAATTCAGCCGCGATGTAATCGCAGAGAAAGTGGCGAAAACACCAGGTGCAACAGCGCCAAGTTACGCAGTAGTGACTAACTCAACTTACGATGGTCTGTTGTACAACACACAATTCATCAAAGAGTCGCTAGACTGTAAACACATCCACTTCGACAGTGCTTGGGTGCCTTACACTAACTTCAACCCAATTTACGAAGGTAAATGTGGTATGAGTGGTGAAGCGATGCCAGGCAAAGTGTTCTACGAGACACAATCAACACACAAACTGTTGGCAGCGTTCTCACAAGCTTCAATGATTCACGTGAAAGGTGACTTTGATAAAGAGTCTTTCAACGAAGCATTCATGATGCACACTTCAACTTCACCTCAGTACGGCATTGTTGCTTCTACTGAAACTGCAGCGGCAATGATGCGCGGCAACACTGGTAAGAAGTTAATGCAAGACTCTATCGATCGCGCAATCCGCTTCCGTAAAGAGATCAAACGCCTAGAAGCAGAAAGTGACAGCTGGTTCTTCGATGTATGGCAACCAGAAAACATCGATACCACAGAATGTTGGAAACTAGACCCTAGCGATACATGGCACGGCTTCAAGAACATGGATGACAACCACATGTATCTTGACCCAATCAAAGTAACGCTACTGACTCCGGGGATGAATAAAGAAGGCGAACTAGAAGAATCAGGTATTCCTGCTTCGCTGGTGGCTAAATTCCTAGACGAGCGCGGCATCGTGGTTGAGAAAACAGGCCCATACAACTTGTTGTTCCTATTCTCAATCGGTATCGACAAATCAAAAGCAATGCAATTACTACGCGGTCTGACTGAATTTAAACGTGGCTACGACTTGAACCTAACCATCAAGAGCTTCCTTCCTTCGCTATATAACGAAGATCCAAGCTTCTATGAAGGCATGCGCGTTCAAGAATTGGCACAAGCAATTCATGACCTAACTAAGAAATACAACCTACCAGAACTAATGTACAAAGCGTTCGATGTACTTCCAGAAATGAAAGTAACACCACACGCAGCATGGCAAGAAGAGCTTCGCGGTAACGTAGAAGAAATCAAACTGGAAGAAATGGTTGGCCGCGTAAGTGCGAACATGATCCTTCCTTACCCTCCAGGTGTGCCACTAGTACTTCCTGGTGAAATGGTGACTCAAGAGTCTCGCCCAGTGCTGGACTTCCTAGAGATGCTTTGTGAGATCGGTGCGCATTACCCAGGTTTCGAAACCGACATCCACGGCCTGTACCAACAAAAAGATGGTAGCTACACCGTAAAAGTATTGAAGAACTAAGTTCCTCTCGAAGATGACGCCATTGGGAATGCAAGCATGCTCCACTCTTACGAGCTCAATGTGTCATCGAACAACCACGACATTTAGATATACCCCTAGCTAATCTGTCGTAAAAGAGAAGGGCAAGGATGCTCTGATCTTTTCTTCTATATAGAAGAAGTAATTTCCAAGACTTCACCTGAAGTACCCCAAGTAAAAAGCAAAGACCAAAGAGCAGTTCGTTATCGTTCTGCTCTTTTTTTCGTCTTTATATAGATAGAAAAAGAAAAAAGAATCAAGAGAGATAAGATCAGCAATCAAAATCACAAAGAAATCGGCGATCTTTTAATGTAGAAGTCAGGTGTTTCATCATGAAAAGATCCTCTGAAACCCGAAATATTAGACAAGATCGTTGAGTATTTATGCAGAATGCTCGTTATTTGTGCGGTTGAAAGTTTTTTTGCAAAAAACGCTTGTGCTAATTTCTCAACCCCCTATACTGCGCATCCACCGACACGGAGTGAGACGAAAGTCACACAGCGAGTCGGAATTGAGAGAAAAGAAATTTGAAAAAAATGCTTGACTCTCTCACGGTGTGAAGTAAGATACGCACCC
>Ga0056111_1000052_pt1 | contig 30728 bp, 24 predicted proteins | sample WorMetloBBELIZE2_FD_83874 | JGI IMG/M metagenome (GOLD analysis project Ga0056111, IMG submission 83874) | Marine gutless worms symbiont microbial communities from Max Planck institute for Marine Microbiology, Germany - Olavius longissimus B... ... | reverse complement strand
TTTCCACCGCAAAGCCTTGAATTACCGCGCCAACAACGATGCCTTGGAAAAACGTGGTTAAAATCGAGCCGACCATAAAAGAACGGTCCCAGAACTTTAAGTGGTTTTCCAATGCTTTAAAGCGAAACTCAAACGCGACGCCACGAAAGATCAAAGCAATCAACATCAACGTCAAAGGGATGGTTAGCGCTTCAATAATTACCGCGTAAGCCATGGGAAAAGCGCCAAATAGAGATGCACCTCCAAGCACAATCCAAGTTTCGTTTCCGTCCCAAACCGGCGCGACACTGTTGACCATGACGTCTTTTTGTTTTTCATCCTTGATGAAGGGCATCAGTATTCCAATACCCAAATCGAAGCCGTCCATGATGATGTACATCAAAGTGGCAAAAACGATGATCGCGAACCAAATCACGGATAAATCAAAATGCATATTCTCTACCTTAACTTTGTGACAAATTCTAGATGCGGCCTGAAACGGTCGTCATGTCGTGCTCATCGTGCTCGATTGCATCGGGGCCTTTCTTGATTTGGTGGATCATGTAGTAATACCCAAAACCAAACACCAAGCTGTACACAACAAGGAAACACAGCAGGCTGATGCTCATTTGTAGGTCTCCGTGTGCAGAAACCGCATCACGCGTTTTTTGTACGCCATACACGACCCAAGGTTGTCGACCAACCTCTGTCGTAAACCAGCCAGCGAGTATTGCGATAAGACCAGATGGCCCCATAAACAATGAAAATTTGAGGAACCAACGCGAGGTATAAAGCGTGTTCTTTTTTCGTAACCACATGCTGTAGAAGCTTTGAAAAATCATCAGAAGTCCTAGCCCGACCATGATTCGAAATGACCAAAAGACGATAGGTGAGTTCGGTCGTTCCTCTTTCGGAAAGTCTTTCAGCGCCGGGATTGGCTCAGTTAAACTGTGGCGTAGGATCAAACTTCCTAGAACAGGAATTTCTAAGGCATAGTCTGTGCGTTCTTGTTCCATGTTTGGCATGCCGAACAAAATCAATGGGGTTGGTTTGCCATCACTGTTATCCCAATGTCCTTCGATGGCAGCGATTTTGGCGGGCTGGTGTTCCAGAGTGTTTAGCCCATGCACATCGCCAATCACGGCTTGGAGTGGCGCAAGGAACACTAAGATCCCTAGCGACATCGAAAACATGGTTTTTACCGCAGTCGATTGATTGCCTCTCAATAAATGCCAAGCGGCTGACGCGCCTACAAAGAGTGCTGAACTGACGAAAGCCGCGACGCTCATGTGCGCCAAACGATAAGGAAATGAAGGATTGAAAACGATAGCAAACCAGTCGGTTGGCACCACACGTCCGTCGACAATTTCATAGCCTTGTGGCGTTTGCATCCAACTGTTGGAGGCGAGAATCCAGAACGTCGAAATGATCGTTCCTAACGCCACCATCGAGGTTGCAAAAAAGTGCAGCTTTTCGCCGACGCGACGCCACCCAAACAGCATTACGCCAAGAAATCCGGCTTCGAGAAAGAAAGCCGTTAACACTTCATAAGTCAGTAATGGGCCTGTGATAGAACCAGCGAAGTCGGAGAAACCACTCCAATTGGTGCCGAATTGATAGGCCATGACAAGACCAGATACAACACCCATTCCAAAGTTAACCGCAAAAATTTTCGACCAGAAGTAATAGAGCTTTTGGTAATCGGGATTACGTGTTTTTAGCCATAAACCTTCCAACACGGCGAGATAGGTGGCCAAACCTATGGTGATAGCGGGGAAAATAATATGAAAGGATACGGTAAAGGCGAACTGTATCCGTGCAAGCATAAATGCGTCGAGGCCAAACATTAAACTTCCTTTGATCTTTTAAGTTTTATGAGAGAGCTATTTTAAAAGGAGTGAAATGAGGGAAGTAGGTACAGACAGTGACTATAAACCTATAACAGATTAAATATTGAAGTGTTATTATTTTGCATTCGGCTTTATGAAAGGGGATTTGCGTTTGGCGAAGTATCAAGAGTTAGTGGAACAGCTTAAAAGGCAGATAAAATCGGGGATATGGCATCCGGGTGACAAGCTGCCTTCGCTGCGTCGCCAATCTGAACACTCGGGTTTGAGCTTGATGACGGTGTTGCACGCGTATCAAATTCTGGAATCTCATGGCTGGGTCACGTCACAGCCGCGATCTGGTTATCGAGTCGCGCCCAATATTAAGAGCTCAAATGAACCCCAAGCGCCAGCCGCGGTTTCGTGGACAGAGCAGGTAGACATCAATGAGTTTATCTTTGATGTTCTGCAGGCGAGTAAAAATCCATCCATGATCAATTTTGGCTTTGCCTATCCAGACCCAAGTTTGTACCCACGCTATCACGTGAATCGGGCGATGAGCGCAGCCGCTCGCAATATGCCGATTTCCACCACCTTTGATAACTTACCGCCGGGAAACGAACAATTACGCACCATCATCGCGAAGCGTTATGCTGCGAAAGGCATTGAAATTTCACCCGATGAAATTGTCATTACGGCAGGCGCGCTGGAGGCGTTAACGCTCAGTTTGCAAGCTTGTACAAGACCGGGAGATTGGGTGGTTGTGGAGTCGCCTGCCTTCTATGGTGCTTTGCAATCCTTAGAGCGGTTAGGTTTGAAAGCGCTCTCAGTACGAACAGACCCAGTCACGGGCATTGACCTAGATTCATTGGAACGAGCGCTTCAAACACACGATGTGAAAGCATGTTGGCTGATGTCGAACTTCCAAAATCCTCTGGGTTTTACGCTCTCCAACGAGAAAATACAAAAGCTGATTGAGCTGACACAGCGATATAACGTGCCAGTGATTGAAGATGATGTGTACAGCGAACTGCATGCCGAGAATGACTCGGTTTACCCACTAAGAATGTTTGATGACACGGCCAATACCATGTTGTGCTCCTCGTTTTCAAAATCACTAATCGCAGGGCTACGTATTGGTTGGGTTGCGGCGGGAAAGCGGGCGCTAGAGGTACAAAAGTTACAGCTAATGAGTACATTAGCGACGAGTGCACCAGTGCAAATGACATTGGTACACTATTTAACAAGCCGCAATTATGAATCTCATTTGAAGCAGTTACGGAAAAAGCTGTTTGAACGTAAAAGTAAGATGACGGTTCTGCTTAGTGAGCTGTTACCTGAAGCAGTCAAAGTGTTAAGCCAAAGCGGCGGGTACTTTATTTGGTTAGAGCTTCCCGAGCATATTGACGCCTTGCAGATATATCGAGAAGCGCTAAAAGATAATATCAGCATCGCACCGGGTAAGATGTTCAGCCTGACAGAACAATACGATCACTGTATTCGTCTTAACGCTTCTTTTGAGCTCAATGACAAATATGTTCATGCTCTCAATCTGCTTGCCAACATTATTCGCGATCATTTGGCAAAATAGCGACTTTTTTCAGTTTTTTGGTTTAATGGAGCGCGCGGGATTTCCAGCAACTCGATCGCCCGGCGCAACGTCTTTGGTTATGACAGAGCCAGCGCCGACGACGGCCTCATCGCCAATGGTCACGCCTGGCAGTATGATTGCGCCCCCACCAATCCAAACGTTATTGCCAATTTTTACCGGTTTGGCGATCTCATCTCCGGCTAAGCGTCTTTGTGTATCGAGTGAATGAGCGGCTGTGTAAATTTGCACTCTAGGCCCAATCATGACGTTCGCGCCAATCTCAACCTGCCCATTGTCCAGAATAATGGCGTCCCAGTTGATGTAGGTGTTTTCCCCGATGGACAAGTGGCAACCGTAGGTAAGTTGAAGCGGTGGCTCTATACAGGCGCTGTTTTCTAATTGGACGCCCATTTCCGCCAATAGTTGTCTACGGATATCTGGGTTTGGCTCGTGGTTAAATTGGAAGACAAGCTGCGCGGTTTTGGCGCGCATTAGCTTTAGTTCTTCATCCAGGCAATTATAGGTTTCTCCAGAGCGCATCCGAGTCAGTTCTGACATAACAATCATTCCATCAATATTATTTGCAATAAGGTGCATAATGATAAGTGAGGGTGATTCGAAGTGAAAATTTGATGCTTAAAAATCAGAAAGTTATCACTGATTTGCCTTGCGTATTCAGTCGGTTGATTGGCTCGTTTAGTACACAAAGACGTACTCCCTAAATAGCTTAATCGTGTTGAAGCCAAAGCGGGAAACCACTCGAAGCGTTTTGCGTAGATTACAATATAGTTAATAAAAAGAACTTAATTGAGCCACTTGCGCTATCGATTGGGCTAAAAATATAAGACTTATGCGCTCTGGCTTGCTGGCAACGATGAATCAAGAGTGAGCACTTTATGTTCGAACGGGTCATTTCATTTTTAGAAACAACGCTGTTTACCTTTAACGAACAACCTATCACGTTGTGGGCGATATTGATGGTGCCGACATGGGTGATTGTCGCTTTATGGTTGTCCAAAATTTTAATCAAAACCGTTACGTCAAGAATGTCTTCATCCGGGAAAGATCCAAACGTCATTCATTTGGTTAAACGGATATTATTTGTCATCGCTCTCGCCATTATTTTTATGACCACACTTTCGATGATCAATGTGCCAATTACCGCGTTCGCCTTTCTGTCTGGTGCCATCGCTATCGGCTTCGGTTTTGGTGCACAAAACATCATTAACAACTTCATAAGTGGCTGGATTTTGATTGGTGAAAAGCCAATCCGAATTGGGGACTTTTTAGAGGTCGAGGGCGCCAAAGGCATTGTCGAGCAAATAAATACACGTTCAACTCGAATCAGGCGAACCGATGGTGTTCACATGCTCATTCCCAACAGTCAGTTGATTGAGAACGTGGTGATCAACTGGACGTTATGCGACAGATTAGTTCGTGGCTCGGTCGTCGTCGGCGTCGCGTATGGGAGCGATGTCAAACAGGTTGCTGCCTTAATGGCGGAAGTGACTTCGCAGCAAGCGCAAGTTCTGAGTTCACCAGCTCCAGACGTGTTTTTTCAAGACTTTGGCGATAATGCTTTGATCTTCGAATCTTATTTTTGGATTAACTCAACGGTTGAGGGCGGGATTCGATCGGTCGCAAGTGCCATACGTTTTGAAATCTATGAAGCTTTCGAAAAGCACGGTATTGAAATCGCGTTTCCACAACGAGATGTGCACATTGATGGGGAAATCAAGTTGTCTAGGGAGAGAAACGGATAGGGCGATAAGCGGTGTTGGTGCCCTTATCTTGGCTTCGAGTAGTGATAGCGAGGCGGTCACAATATGGATTCACCTCGCTAGAAACCAGTTTGAAGGCGTTATTGGTTGTCCCACATGACTTCGCATTCTTCTTTGATTGCTGATTTTAGCAACTCAATCAGTGGAAACGCTCTGCGCCCTAAGCTTACCGCAGGCTCTACTTGTTCTTCCTCTTCGTCTACATCTACATCAGTAGGGAGGTTTTCCTCAGCCGCATTTTTCGCAGATAGAGCAGAAGTTAATCTTGATAGCGCGTCAGGAACATCTTGAGCGGAAATTGATCCCGGCACCGTGCCGCTGTGACCCATCATTTTGAGCATATCTAATGCAATATCACCAAACATTGTGACGTTTGAGTGGCTTCGACAACGAAATGTTATGAGCATTTACCTGATCCTGTTTTATATGTTCGGTTTGAAACTAAATTGTAGCTGAAATCAGACACTAATTAATGTGATGAAGACCGTTGAGCGTTAAGGTTTTTATGAGTAACAACAAAAAACGGGCACGTACGTCTGCATGCCCGTTGAAATACATTACCTGATTGGTTGTTGATGATTTACAAGCTATACGGATCGCCCAGAGCTAATGCGACCCTAGAAGCTGGAGGTTTTCCTAACGCACGGCAAATTTGCCAACCCGCTTCATTGATGACGCTAAGGTCAACGCCCGTTTCAATCCCAAGTTGCTCACACAGATAAAGTACATCTTCCGTTGCAACATTACCACTGGCTCCTTTCGCGTAAGGGCAGCCGCCGAGCCCCGCTACTGCGCTATCAATGGTGTTGATGCCCATTAACAAGGCTTGGTAGATATTGGCTAATGCTTGTCCATAAGTGTCATGAAAATGTACTGCGAGCGCGTCTTTTGGCAGTAGCGTTAACAACGAATCCAGCATGGCGATAACGCGATTAGGCGTTGCTTTACCGACAGTATCACCGAGCGAAATCTCATAACATCCCATATCAAACAACGTATTGGCGACCTTGGTAGTTTGCTCTGGCTTGATTACTCCCTCATATGGACACACCATGGTACAAGACAAGTACCCGCGTACAGGAATGTTGTGCTGGTTCGCCAATTCGATAACGGGTTCAAATCGAGCGAGACTTTCGGTAATGCTGCAGTTGATGTTCTTCTGGCTGAACGTTTCTGAAGCGGAGCCAAACACCGCAATTCGCTTTACACCGCTTTCCAGCGCACGTTCTAACCCTGCGAGATTTGGTGTGAGCGCGCTATAAACCACGTCAGGCTTTTTTGAGATACCAGCAAACACCTGATCGGAATCGGCCATTTGAGGCACCCACCTTGGAGAGACGAAAGATCCCGCCTCAATATGCTTTAAGCCACTGCTGCTTAGTTGGTTAATCAAACGGATTTTATCAACCAGCGTCACTGCCGTTTCATTTTGCAGACCATCACGAGCGCCGACTTCGACGATATTAACCTTCGCTGGTAGCATATTCGCGCTCCTTATCTTCACTGACGTTATCCGATATCAAAGACAAATTCAGCAGTATGGAACCGTGCTGTACTTGGTCCCCGTGCTGATAAAACAATTCGTCGACTGTTGCTGCGACCGGAGCCGTGATGGTGTATTCCATTTTCATTGCTTCGAGTACCAAAAGCGGAACGCCCGCCGCCACTTCGTCACCTTTAGCCACCATAACTGCTGAAATTATGCCGTTGAGTGGTGCGGTTGGACTTAGTTCATCATCTACATCTTTTGCAGAGTCAAAGTTAGGTTGATGAGCGAACGTGCGCTGCTGACCAAGATAAAATAGTGTTGTTCTTTGTTCATCGCTAAGTGCATTAAAGGTGTAACGCACATTATCAATATCGACGATAATCTGGTTGTCACTTTCAAGCAGGATGACCTGATGCAGCTCCTCACCACATCGGACAGTGAAGTGAGATCCTGTATCTTGCGATGATTGTTGCAAACGTACTTGATGGTTGGCATTGGCATCCGTGAAGTTAAATCGGTAAACGTTGTCAACCGACAGTCTAAAACCTCGTTTGGTTGGCGCGGGTAACGTTGAGCTGTCTGATTTTGAAATCAGATCATTCCAGCGAGCAACCGCCGCCAATGTAAGCCAGATTGAATCCGACACGTCTTGCTGCTCATTTATGCCTTGTTGATGTGTGACGAGGAAACCTGTATCAAGCTCAATCTCTGCAAAGGCTGGCTGCGAAATAATGCTGTGCAGATAACCAATGTTTGTCGTTACGCCACGTACGTGATATTTAGTTAACGCCTGCTTAAGCTGCTTTAGAGCGATATCACGAGTTTGCCCCCAGACGATCAGCTTGCTGATCATTGGATCGTAATATTCGCTGATGCTATCGCCTTGGGTAACACCGCTATCAACTCGTACGTACGCTAGGCGCACATTACTGTCTGATACGGGTTCTTTTAAGTAGTCAATGCGGCCAGTCGACGGCATAAAGTCATTGTCTGTATCTTCTGCGTAAATTCGCAGCTCAATTGAATGACCGTTGTGGGTGATTTCAGATTGCGAAATAGGTAAATGCTCGCCAGCTGCGACTTTGAATTGCCACTCCACCAAATCAACGCCGGTGATCAATTCAGTGACAGGGTGTTCAACTTGCAGACGGGTATTCATCTCCATGAAGTAGAATTGACCTCGGCTATCGAGTAAGAACTCCACCGTGCCAGCGCCAACATAGTCGATCGCTTGAGCGGCCTGAACCGCAGCTTCACCCATTTGTTTACGCAGTTCATCACTAAGACCGGGAGCTGGTGCTTCTTCGACTACTTTTTGGTGACGGCGTTGAATGGAGCAATCGCGATCAGAAAGATAGACACAGTTGCCATGTTGGTCAGCAAATACCTGAACTTCAACGTGGCGAGGCTGCAATATACATTTTTCGATTAGAAGCTGCTTATCGCCAAAGCTTGAAAGTGCTTCACGCTGCGCACCGTCGATGGCCAGAGGCATTTCGGCTGCGCTATTGACTACTCGCATGCCTTTACCGCCACCCCCTTGGGTTGCTTTAAGCATCACTGGGTAACCGATTTTTTCAGCTTCCGCTAATAAGTGCTCTACGCTGTTGTCTGTGCCGTGATAGCCGGGAACCAAGGGCACGTTCGCCTCAGACATGATGGCTTTGGCGTGCGACTTCGAACCCATTGCTTCAATTGCGCTGGTGGAAGGGCCAATAAAGGCGATGCCATTTTCGCTGCACGCTTTCGCCAGTTTCGGGTTCTCGGAAAGAAAACCATACCCAGGGTGGATAGCATCGGCTTGCCATTTTTTCGCAGCGCCGATAATCGCATCGATATCGAGATACGATTCACTCGCCGGAGCGGGGCCAATGAATTCAGCGAAATCCGCTTGTTTAACATGTAAGCTGCTGCGATCCGCTTCGGAATAGACGGCAACCGTCTCTATAGCCATGCTTTTTGCGGTTTTAATGATTCGGCAGGCAATTTCACCGCGGTTTGCGATCAGTATTCTTTTAAACATGATTCCTCCAATTGGCGGTGCGCTTTTCAAAAAATGCAGCTAGTCCTTCTTGTCCTTCACTGGACACGCGAGCGGTTGCAATAGCTTGGCTGGTGTATTCAATTAATGAGTGATCGATAGGTTGATTGTCACAACGTAAGCAGAGTGCTTTTGCTGCCTGCATGGCTTGTGGACTGTTGTTAAGCAGGTGATCAATGGTGCGATTGACGGCTTCACGTGGTTGAGAGTCTATCTGATGAAGAATACTCATCGATAGTGCGGTTTCGGCATCAATCAGTTCCGCGGTTAAAAAGTAGCGTCGGCTTTGTCGTTGTCCAATCGCTCGGATTACGTAAGGTCCGATGGTAGCGGGTAATAAACCGAGCTTTACTTCACTCAAACAGAAGCGGCTTTCAGGTGTACCAATAGCGATATCGCAGCAGCAGATAAGCCCAAGTGCGCCGCCAAATGCAGCGCCGTGCACCATAGCAATGGTTGGTTTGCTAAAGGTATCCAGCGTATGCAAAAGTTTTGCTAGTTGCTGTGCATCTTGCAGGTTTTCACTCTCGGTTTTGGTGGCCATTGACTGCATCCAGCCAAGATCCGCACCCGCAGAAAAGTGTTTCCCTTGCGCCGTTAGTACCAATGCACGTAGAGAGTCGTCTCTCTCAAGTTTTTCCAAGGTTTCGATAAGTGAAGCAATTAATTCATCATTAAACGCGTTGTGTTTCTCTGGTCGATTGAGGCTCAACCAAGCAACGCCATTGCTGTCTTTTTCAAGCAGTAGTCCGGTCATGTGACTTCCTTTGTCTGACATTTCAGTCTCTATTCCAATGCTCGCTAACCGTTACTTGTATAAACATCGGTATTCGCGAGGAGTTAAGGTTTGCCTTGCATCCGGCTACATACGGAAGATGCCAAATTTGCTGTCTGGTATTGGCGCATTAAGCGCAGCAGACAGAGCAATGCCGACAACATCACGGGTTTTCGCAGGGTCAATAATGCCGTCGTCCCACAAACGAGCACTGGCGTAATAAGCGTGACTTTGAGTCTGATATTGCTCCGCAATTGGACGTTTGAACGCTTCTTCTTCCTCCGCGCTCCAGCTTTCACCTTTGCGAGTTTTGATATCGCGGGTCACTTGCGCCATCACGCCAGCCGCTTGCTCTCCACCCATGACGGAGATGCGCGCGTTTGGCCACATCCACATCATGGTTGGATCATAAGCGCGGCCACACATGCCGTAGTTTCCTGCGCCATACGATCCACCAATCACTACGGTAAACTTCGGCACGTCTGCACACGCAACAGCAGTTACCATTTTCGCACCATGTTTGGCGATGCCTTCGGCTTCGTACTTCTGACCGACCATAAAGCCCGTTATGTTCTGCAAGAAAAGCAGAGGAATTTTGCGTTGTGCGCACAGCTCAATAAAATGCGCGCCTTTTTGTGCTGATTCCGAAAATAGAATGCCGTTGTTAGCGACAATGCCAATCGGCATACCGTGAATATGGGCAAAGCCACAGACCAAGGTTTCACCGAATAACGCTTTAAATTCATCAAATTGTGAGTCATCAACAATTCGGGCAATGACCTCTTTAACATCAAACGGCTTTTTAAGATCGGTACCGACGATGCCGTACAGCTCTTGCGCAGGAAAGCGTGGTTCCTGTGGTGCTTTTTGCTTGAGTTGAACGGGTTTCAAGTGGTTGATTTGTGAAACCGCTTGTCTTGCCAACTCTAACGCGTGGTGATCATTTTCTGCGTAATAGTCCGCCACACCAGAGGTACGGCAGTGAATGTCTGCGCCACCAAGATCTTCCGCGCTGACTTCTTCACCTGTCGCTGCTTTTACAAGAGGTGGACCTGCCAAAAAAATCGTGCCTTGTTCTTTGACTATGATGGATACGTCGCACATGGCAGGGACATAAGCGCCGCCAGCGGTACATAGCCCCATGACCACCGCAATTTGTGGAATGCCTTTGGCCGACATACGGGCTTGGTTGTAGAAAATACGGCCAAAATGGTCTTTATCTGGGAAGACTTCATCTTGGCGGGGGAGGTTAGCACCGCCAGAGTCGACTAAGTAAACACACGGCAGTTGGCATTTTTCTGCAATTTCTTGTGCTCTTAAGTGCTTTTTCACGGTGAGTGGGTAGTAACTGCCGCCTTTTACCGTCACGTCGTTCGCGACGATCATGCACTCAGTGCCGTCAATCACACCCACACCTGCAACCACTCCAGCACATGGAACGTAATCTGGATACACATCCCAGCCAGCAAATTGACCAATTTCTAGAAAGGACGAACCAGGGTCGAGTAGGGCAAGAATGCGCTCACGTACCGGAAGTTTGCCTTTCTTCTGCTGATGCTCGCGGGCTTTCTCACCGCCACCATCTTCTATTTGGGCAGTCACGGTATAAAGTTGATCTACAAGTGACGCCATAGAGCGGTAGTTTTCCTGATACTGCTCTGAGTGGGTATTAATATTGGTCGTCAAACAAGCCATAAATAGCCGATCTCCATTCGGTAGACGGGTGACACCACCCGCCTTTATCTATGTTGAATAAGATTTAGGTTGAATAAGGAATTTATTTAGATTCAGAACGCCTAGGTATGTTGATTAGGCGCTTTCGTTAAACAATTCGCGACCAATAAGCATGCGGCGAATTTCTGAAGTGCCCGCACCGATTTCATACAGCTTGGCATCTCGCAACAAACGGCCCGTATCAAACTCGTTGATGTAGCCGTTACCGCCAAGTAGTTGAATCGCATCCAGTGCCATCTTGGTTGCCAGCTCTGCGCTGTAGAGGATCGCGCCAGCAGAATCTTTACGTGTGGTTTCACCACGATCACAAGCGGCAGCGACGGCGTAAACATACGCTTTAGCGGCATTCATTTGTGTGTACATATCCGCGATTTTTGCTTGAACTAGCTGGAATTCACCGATGGATTTACCGAACTGTTTACGGTCGTGAATGTAAGGCACAACGATATCCATACACGCCTGCATGATGCCAAGTGGGCCGCCTGCAAGCACCACACGCTCGTAGTCGAGGCCGCTCATCAATACTTTCACGCCTTGGTTTTCTTCGCCGAGAATATTTTCCGCAGGGACTTCGCAGTTTTGGAAGACCAGCTCACACGTATTCGAGCCGCGCATACCCAACTTGTCGAGTTTTTGTGCTTGAGTAAATCCAGGGAATCCGCGTTCCACAATAAATGCCGTGATGCCTTTGGAGTGCTGGCTTGGGTCGGTTTTTGCGTAGACAACATAGGTGTGTGCATCAGGGCCGTTGGTGATCCACATTTTGTTGCCGTTTAGCAGGAAAATATCGCCTTTACGTTCGGCTTTAAGCTGCATAGAGACCACATCAGAGCCGGCGCCGGGTTCACTCATAGCAAGGGCGCCGATATGTTCACCGGAGATGAGCTTAGGTAGGTATTTCTCTTTTTGCGCTTGTGTGCCGTTACGGTGGATTTGGTTGACGCAAAGGTTGGAGTGAGCGCCGTAACTTAACGCAACCGAAGCGGATGCTCGGCTGATTTCTTCCATAGCGATAACGTGGGCGAGATAGCCCATGCCTGCACCACCAAACTCTTCGCTGGTGGTCACACCTAAAAGACCCATGTCACCTAATTTGGACCAAAGATGGTTTGGAAAGTCGTTAGTTTGGTCGATAGATTGCGCTAGCGGCGCAATTTCTCTTGCAGCAAAACTATTGATTTGCTCGCGAAGCAAATCGGTATTTTCGTCATAAACAAAGTTCAGGGAAGAGTAGGTAGATTTCATTGCGTGTCCTTGCCTTTACGTCACCTACATCCCAGAGTTGAGGTGTTAGGTGACTTTTTCGCCTTTCATGGATCTCAGTGTGTTTTGGCATCGCAACTGCGCAGCATTTAACTCCATCATTACCGCTTGAATGTCGTTTGCTTGCTGTTGCAATGCTGCCTTCTTCTCTTCGATCAACCGAATCATATAGTTCAACTGCTCAGTACTTTGATCGGTATCGTAGAGTTCAAATAACTCTTTGATATCTGCAAGAGAAAAGCCCAATCGCTTACCTCGCAAAATCAGTTTTAGTCTAATTCGATCACGACCATTGTAGATTCGAGTGTTGCCTTTACGTTCTGGAGTTAGGAGACCTAAATCTTCGTAGAAGCGAATGCTTCGAGTAGTAATGTCGAACTCTTTCGCGAGCTCGCTGATCTTAAATGTGTTCATTCCTTAACCTTACGACTTTCGTATAACATTTACATGAATATACAATTCGTTAACGTTAAAGTAAACAAACAACATTCACTCTTGAGCCTTGATATCACTCGCATTTACTCTAAATCAAAGAATCACTCGAACAAACAATAACCTCAAACTTGACGTTAACGTAAATGTTAGTATAGTTATGACGTAAACGTCAACAAAAGGTTAATGGAATGAAAAATGAAACATGGATTGTTGCCGCTAAGCGAACGCCTATCGGCTCTTTTCAAGGTGCATTAGCTTCAACAGATGTCACGGAACTCGGTGCGAAAGCCATTCAAGGGGCGCTAGCCGAAAGCCAACTCGATGTGCACAAAATAGACGAAGTGTTGATGGGGTGCGTTTTACCCGCCGGTGTGGGGCAAGCGCCGGCAAGACAAGCAAGCCTTAAAGCTGAAATGCCACAATCGATTGGTTGTACGACACTGAACAAAGTTTGTGGATCGGGTATGAAAACCGTGATGCTGGCATATGACCTTATTCAATCTGGTAATGCGCATGCTGTCATCGCTGGTGGCATGGAAAACATGTCGTCTTCTCCTTATCTATTAAAGAAAGCGCGTGATGGTTTCCGTTTAGGTCACGAGCAAGTGCTTGATCACATGTTTTATGACGGGTTGCAGGATGCCTACCAAGGCGAGCTGATGGGTGTCTTTGCAGAACAGACGGCGCAAAAGTATCAGTTCAGCCGTGAAAGTATGGATGCCTGGGCGCAGCAGTCGGTGACTCGTGCGCAGCAAGCAATCGAGCAAGGTTTGTTCAAAGAAGAGATCGTGCCTGTTAACGTAAAAAGTCGGCGCGGCGAAACCTTGGTTGTAGATGATGAGCAACCGAGCAAACTCGACGTCACTAAAATTCCTACCTTACGCCCTGCGTTTGCCAAAGATGGCGGCGTAACCGCAGCAAACTCTAGTTCCATTTCGGATGGTGCGTCGGCAATGATCTTAGTCGATAGTGAGTTTGGTCGTCAGGAAAACCTTCAGCCTCTAGCCAAAATTGTCGCGTACAGCACGCATGCAAGACAGCCTGATGAGTTCACCATCGCACCAGTCTTCGCGATTGAATCGCTGCTGGAAAAAACGGGCTGGGACAAATCGGACGTGGACCTTTGGGAAATCAATGAAGCTTTTGCTGTCGTGACTCAATACGCGGTAAAAGCACTCGAACTGGACGAGAGCAAAGTGAACCCTCGCGGAGGGGCTTGTGCGCTGGGGCATCCAATAGGCGCAAGTGGCAATCGAATCCTTGTCACTTTGATTCATGCGCTAAAACAAACTGGTGGTAAGCGTGGCGTTGCATCGCTTTGTATTGGCGGCGGCGAAGCTACCGCTATCGCGATTGAAATCTGCTAAATCACTCTCAACAAAGTTTCACTTACATAACAGTAGTCAGTAACAAGCTGAAAAATACAAGGATGTCATCATGACAGAACAAGTAAAGCAGTATATCGGTGGTGAATTTGCCATCTCCGATTCAAAACAATGGCTAGATGTAACCAACCCGGCAACCAACGAAGTGATTGCACAAGTACCTTGTGCCACGGAATCGGAAATGAATGCGGCGATTGCCAGCGCAACAGAAACGTTCAAACGCTGGAAAGAAGTTGCAGCGCCGGAGCGTGCTAGATTGATGCTGCGTTACCAACATTTGCTAAAAGAGCAACACGATGAGTTGGCGATACTGCTTTCAAGTGAGACAGGCAAAACCCTCGCGGATGCAAAGGGTGACATTTGGCGTGGGATTGAAGTCGTAGAACAAGCGGCGAACATTTGTAGCTCAATGATGGGCGAAACGGTTGAGAATGTCGCAACCAATATTGATGGTTACTCTTACATTCAACCGCTCGGTGTTTGTGCTGGCATCACACCGTTTAACTTCCCTGCGATGATCCCATTGTGGATGTTCCCGATGGCGATCGCTTGTGGCAACACCTTTATTTTGAAGCCGTCAGAGCAAGTGCCACTAACGGCAATGAAACTGGCGGAGCTGTTTGAACAAGCTGGCGCACCAAAAGGCGTATTGCAAGTTGTTCACGGGACCAAAGAGCAAGTCGACCGCATTCTGACTGATCCAGTTGTTCGTGCGATCTCTTTTGTTGGCTCTGTGCCCGTTGGTGAGTACATCTACAAAACAGGTACAGACAACCTGAAACGCGTGCAGTCATTTGCAGGTGCTAAGAACCATATGGTCATCATGCCGGATGCAAACAAACAGCAAGTCATCAATAACCTAGTTGGCGCGTCAGTTGGTGCTGCAGGTCAACGCTGTATGGCGATTTCGGTTGCCGTATTTGTCGGCGAAACCAAAGAATGGATTCCAGAGCTTAAAGAGGCGTTAGCTCAGGTTCAGCCTGGCGCGTGGGATGATGAAACCGCCGGTTATGGTCCGCTGATTAGCCCTCAAGCGAAGCAGCGAGTGGTGAATCTGATTAATGAAGGCAAAGCGTCAGGCGCGAATTGTGTTCTGGATGGAACAGACTGCCAAGTGCCTGGCTTCCCGAACGGTAACTGGGTGGGGCCAACACTGTTTACCAACGTGACCACAGACATGTCGATTTATCAGGAAGAAATTTTCGGGCCTGTGCTGTTAACTATGGAAGTGGATGACCTAGATGAAGCGATTAAACTGATCAATGCAAACCGCTTTGGTAATGGTACGTCTATTTTTACGGCGAACGGAGCTGCCGCGAGAAAGTATCAACACAATATCGAAGTAGGTAACGTAGGCATCAACGTGCCGATTCCGGTGCCATTGCCATTTTTCTCATTTACTGGGTGGAAAGGCAGCTTCTACGGCGACCTGCATGCTTACGGTAAACAAGCGGTTCGCTTCTACACCGAGACGAAAACTGTCACCGCGCGTTGGTTTGAAGATGACATTCCAAGCGGTCCAAACATGACCATTCAACTTAGCTAATTACTGGATTAGCGACACCTCTAGCCAAGCGCCACCGTTTAAGTGGGCTTGGCTCGGATACAAATGCAACGAATTAGACCTTAGGACTTCAAGATGGATTTTGAATTAAACGAAGATCAACTCGCGTTTGCCGAAGTAGCAAAGCAGTTTGCAGACCAAATGTTAGCGCCGCACGCGGCCGAGTGGGATGAAAACCATCACTTCCCTAAAGATGTACTGCGTCAGGCGGGTGAGCTGGGCTTTTTGAGTATCTACACGCCACCAGAGCACGGTGGCTTGGGGTTATCTCGTTTGGATGCGGCGATCATTTTCGAGCAGTTGGCTATGGGTTGTACCGCGACTACTGCGTTTATGACCATTCACAACATGGCGACGTGGATGATCACCAGCTTTGCCAAAGCCGAAGTGGCGCAGCAATTTAGCGCGGATCTAATTTCGGGTGAAAAGCTCGCTTCCTACTGTTTAACCGAACCTAATGCCGGCTCTGACGCCGCTTCTCTAACGACTAGCGCAGTGCGTGATGGCGATGAGTTTGTTCTCAATGGCGCAAAAGTGTTTATCTCGGGTGCCGGTGATACAGATGTATTAGTCGTGATGGCGCGTTCCTGTGGTGAAGGAGCGAGTGGCGTTTCTGCATTCGTTGTTCCTGCTGATTGCGAAGGCATTAGCTACGGTAAAAAAGAAGCCAAAATGGGTTGGAACTGCCAGCCAACTCGCATGATTACCTTCGAAAATGTTTGTATTCCGGCTGACTATCTGTTGGGTGAAGAGGGAGAAGGCTTTAAGTTCGCCATGCTTGGTCTGGATGGCGGCCGAATCAATATCGCCACTTGTTCCGTCGGTACTGCGCAACAAGCTCTGAACGAAGCCAAACAATACATGACCGAACGCAAACAGTTCGGCCGTTCACTGGCGCAATTTCAAGCGTTGCAGTTCAAGCTTGCTGATATGGCGACTGAGCTGGTCGCTGCGCGTCAAATGGTGCGACTCGCTGCCGCTAAACTCGATGCCCAGCACGTAGAAAAAAGTGCGTACTGTGCCATGGCAAAACGCTTTGCTACTGATGTGGGCTTTAAAGTCTGCGATCAGGCGCTGCAAATTCACGGTGGCTATGGCTACATCAAAGAATATCCAGTCGAGCGCCATTTCCGAGACGTTCGTGTTCACCAAATCCTTGAAGGTACCAACGAAATCATGCGTCTGATCGTCGCAAGACGATTACTAACGGAAGGCGTTGAGCTGCTTTAGTCAGCGAGACACAGCCTTACCTAAAGAAATTAAAAAGGACTGAAAGATTATGACGGCACAAATCAAACTAGAGCGTGAAGCGCACATTGCCAAGCTCACGATTAGTAACCCGCCAGCAAACACCTGGACGCTTGAATCTTTGAATCAGCTAAAAGAGTTGGCGATTGAACTCAGTAATGATCGCTCCATTTATGCGTTGGTATTAACAGGCGAAGGCGAGAAATTCTTTTCTGCTGGAGCGGATCTCAACAACTTTGCATCCGGCGATAAATCGCAAGCAGCAGATATGGCGTTCGCATTTGGTGAAGCCTTTGAAGCGCTGTCTGCGTTCGATGGTGTTTCCATCGCAGCAATTAATGGTTACGCGATGGGCGGCGGTTTGGAAGTGGCGATGGCGTGTGACATTCGCATCGCAGAAGAACAAGTACAAATGGCACTTCCTGAAGCATCGGTAGGCTTGTTGCCGTGTGCGGGCGGGACGCAAAACCTGACCGCGTTGGTAGGTGAAGGTTGGGCGAAGCGTATGATCCTGTGTGGCGAGCGTGTGACGGCCGAGCGAGCGGAAAAAATTGGGTTAGTCGAAGAGGTGGTGGCGAAAGGTCAAGCACTCGAAGCGGCTATGGAGCTAGCACAGCGTGTTGCAGGTCAATCACCGAAATCTGTGTCTGCGTGCAAAACGCTAATTCAAGGTCGACGCAGCCAAACTCACGCAGCTGGATTGGTTTTAGAGCGTGAACTGTTTTTACAGCTGTTCAATACACACGATCAGACTGAGGGTGTGAATGCGTTCTTGCAAAAGCGCAAGCCACAATGGACAAACAGCTAGCGGAGGCCAAATGACAGGTACAGTAAATGTTTCAAAACTTGAGTGCGCTGATGGCTCTGTTATTGGTGTGCTAGAGCTTGATAACCCAGCAGCTCTCAACGCGTTGAGTTACGTGATGATTGAGAAGTTGTACAAACAGCTTAATGAATGGCAAACGGACGACAGCGTCATCGCGGTATTCTTGCATGCTCAAGGTGAAAAAGCGTTTTGTGCTGGTGGTGATATTCAAGCGATCTACCGTGCACTTGAAAACAAAGAGCAAGACTTTGATTCTGCGTTTTCAGCGATGGAAACCTTCTTTGACCTCGAATATCGCTGTGACCATCTTATTCATACTTATCCAAAACCGATCATCGCGTGGGGACATGGTTATTTGATGGGCGGGGGAGTTGGCCTGTTTATGGGTGCCAGCCATCGCGTAGCAGAAACCACCACACGCTTTGCAATGCCAGAGATTAAAATTGGCCTTTACCCAGATGTAGGCGCGACGTACTTCCTGAACCAGTTGCCAAAACATTTGGCACTGTTCTTAAGTTTGACGGCTTGTCAAATTAACGCAACAGATATGAAAGCGTTGGGGTTAAGCCAATGGATTGCACAGCCAGAAAACAAGCAAGTGCTGCTGGATCTGCTTGCATCGGTAAGTTGGAAAGGTGAAGCGAACATCAACGAAAAAATCGCCACTACGCTGCGTTCGGTACACGTGGACGAGCCAACCGAAGGGATGTTGATGCCCTATGCGGAATTGATTGAGCAGTTATGTTCGGGTGACTTAGCGTCAATTGTTGATGCAATCAGCCGTGCTAACGTTGATAACAAGTGGTTCGTCAATGCGCAGAAGTCACTGAACTATGGCAGTCCGTTGTCGCTCAGTATCACTTATCAGCAGTTAACGCAGTATCAAAACCTCTCTTTGAAAGCGTGTTTTGATATGGAATTTAACCTAACACTACGTTGTGGCTTAGAAGGTGATTTTAGAGAAGGGGTTCGTGCGCTGATTATTGATAAAACCAATCAACCGACTTGGCAACATCGCACGGTTTCTGACGTAACGCCACAAGTTTTGGAGCGCTTCTTCTCGCCAATTGACTCAGCAGAATACCCACTGACCGCATCGTCGGTAGCTATAGCGGCACTTTAGTACAAGGAAGAAATACGATATGGACAAAATTGCATTTATTGGCCTTGGTAACATGGGTGCGCCTATGGCTAAGAATCTACTTAAAGCGGGCTTGAACGTCGAAGTATTTGATTTGAACCCAAACGCAGTTGAGGAGTTGACCGCATTGGGCGCTTCAAGTGCCGATTCCGTTCAGCAGGCAGTACAAGGTGTTGATGTGGTTGTCACTATGCTGCCAGCGAGCCAACACGTTCAAAGCGTTTATCTTGGTCAAGATGGCATATTAGATAGCGTCGAATCAGGCACCTTGCTGATTGATTCATCCACCATCGATCCTGCGACTGCTCGTTTGGTTGGCGAAAAAGCATCGCAACTTGGTATCAGTTTTGTTGATGCACCAGTATCTGGTGGCGTTGCGGGCGCAGCAGCAGGTACGTTAACTTTCATTGTTGGCGGCTCGCAAGAGAACTTTGTTCAAGCCAAAGCGGTGCTTAGCCACATGGGTAAAAACATCTTCCATGCGGGCGATGTTGGAGCTGGTCAGGTCGCGAAGATCTGCAATAACATGATGTTGGGCATTTTGATGAGCGGCACCTGTGAAGCACTAAATTTAGGGATGGAAAACGGACTCGATCCCAAAGTGCTTTCCGACATCATGTTGCAAAGTTCAGGGCGTAACTGGGCGCTAGAGCTTTATAACCCTTGTCCAGGTGTGATGGAAAATACGCCTGCAAGCAATGGTTATCAAGGCGGCTTTATGAGCCAGTTAATGGCTAAAGATCTGGGTCTTGCGATGGAAGCGGCGGTTGCCAGTCAAACATCAACGCCAATGGGCAGCTTGGCTCGTAATCTGTTTAATTTTCACAACGGTCAGGGCAACGGGCAAAAAGATTTTTCAAGCTTGTTTGAGTTCTACCAAAAGCAAAATCAGGCCTAAGGAGCGCTTATGGAGTTAGCAAATAAGGTCATTGCGATCACGGGGGCAGGGCAGGGGCTGGGTAAACAAATGGCACTGTCACTGGCGGAAAATGGCGTTCATCTTGCGCTTATCGACCTCAATTCAGAGCAACTGGCTGAAACGAAAGCGGAATGTGAATCTCTCGGCGTTACCGCTCGTTTTTATGTGACAAACGTGACTGACGAACAGCAGGTGTGCACTGCTTTTGAGCAAATTGAGGCAGATTTCAAGCAGCTCAATGGCGTTATCAATAACGCAGGTATTATGCGTGATGGTATGTTCATTAAAGTCAAAGATGGTCAGGTTAACACGATGTCGCTGGAACAATTTCAGTCTGTTCTAGATGTGAATGTAACAGGCACTTTCCTGTGTGGCCGTGAAGCGAGCAAGGTAATGCTGAACACCGATAGCAAAGGGGTTCTGATCAACATATCCAGCGTTGCGCGTGCCGGGAATATTGGTCAAACCAACTATTCAGCATCTAAAGCGGCGGTAGCCACCATGGCAACGGTGTGGGCGAAAGAGTTAGGGCGTTTCGGAATTCGCTCAGTGGCGATTGCTCCGGGTGTCATCAAAACTGCCATGACAGACCAAATAAAACCTGAAGCGATGGAACGTTTAATCGGAATGATTCCGGTTGGACGTTTAGGTTTGGCGGATGAAATTTCATCGACCATAAAATACGTGTTAACCAACGAATTCGTGACCGGACGAGTGTTTGAAGTCGATGGCGGAATGCGAATGTAACCCCCTCTGCAACATAAAAAAAGGGGAGCGAGTTTGATTGTCCGCTTCCTTCCACTTTCTTCTTTCTTTTATTGCTTCTATCTGAAAAATGTATTGGATGCATGGTCGACTGCTATCTCATCGAACGGTATAAAAATTGATTCTATTTCTTATGTGAATGGTTAGTTCTATATTGCTTGTCATGTAAATGTATCAACTCACAACTAAGACGATCTTTTGTCTCACTAACGAGATCGTTATTCTTGGTGTGTAAAAAACACTCTCATTGGTTGTATTGTGACCGAAAACTATTTCGGCATCTAAAGATGGTGATTTATTATTCAGCGCAAAATACATGGGAATATGAGGCTGACTGAATAACCTTCAGTTGTCTTAATAATAAATAATCAGAATTCTCAATTACACTGAAGTAACTACCCATTAGGGAAGAGCAATAATGTCACTATTTCATTCGCTTAGGACGATGCCGCTATTATTGGGGTGTCTGTGTTTTTCTGTTCAGGCCTCCACAGAAAAGGTGGAACAGGAAGGTAAGTTTTTACAGTCGTTAGAAGGCATCGAAAATCAAATTTACGCATTACCTCAGAGTTCTTTAGCTTTGATTGAAGCGTTAGAAGAAGAGTCTTTACTACAAAACCAACCAACAGCGCTGTTGGTGCGTTACTGGCTTGCCAAGGCCACGGTTTTAGAGCTGCTAGGGCGCGTAGAAGAGAGTCAGAGTGTCGTTCAAAAAGGATTGGAGCTTGTGCGTCCACAGAGCCATGAGTATCTCCTGTTTAAGTTGATTCAGATGCGAACTATGGTTGGAAAGAGCGATATCGATACCGCGCTTTCTGCGTTGGATAGCTTGTTGGAAACATCGCGTGAGAATGGTGATAAGCAACTTGAATCAGAAATCCTGTTGCTAAAAGGACGCTATTACGATGAGCAAGGTGAGTTTAAAAAATCCTATGCTGCACTTATGTCGTCCATGGATGCGGCTGAATCTTCAGGTGTTCACGGGCTGGTCGAACGTGCAGCACTAGAGCTAGGTGACGTACTTGTCAAAATTCAGGGTTACGGCCGATCTGAGGCGCTTTTGGAACAAGCATATCGCTATTTTAGGGATAGGCGTATGTCGTTCAATGAGTTGTTGAGCGTTTTGACGATAGCGAAACTTCATAAAGCACAGTTCCAATACGAAGAGGCGATAGCGTCATATCAGCGAGCGTTAAAGCTGGCTCAAATTATCGGTGATGGACGCTTTAGATTTCGAGTTAACCTTGAACTTGCAGCTTTATATCGCGAGACGAAACAAGAAAAGAAGATGGTTAACCACTTGAAGCTGGCGGAGAATTTACAGTACAGAGAAACGTCTAGCGCGTATTTGGCAACATTTAAGTTGTTACAAGCCGAATATATGTTAGAGCAGCAGCAATTTGAAATACTTTTAGCGATGATCGCGCCAATGCTGCCGGAGATTATAGAGAGTCGATACGTCAAGCAACAGCAAATGGAGCTACTAAAAGTCGCCGCTATGGCCTATGCGGGAAGCAATGACTTTAAACTAGCATTCGAAACTTACGGTAACTATCACGATAAATTTATCCAATTTAGCAATCAAAGAGAAGTTGAAAATCTTGAGCGCCAGCAGACGTTATTTGAGTTGGAACGACTTGAATATGAGAACGAAGATCTCAACTGGAACAATGTTTTGCAGCGTATGGAGCTAGAAAATAACCGTCGTACTTTTTACTTATTGGGTGAAGCGCTACTTGCGCTCATCGGTGTTCTATTTTTGATGGCGGTAGTATTTCTCGTCGTCAATCGCTCGCGTTTGAGAATGCGTCGCCTCGCAAAGACAGACACATTGACAGGGTTGTTCAATCGCCGTTTTTTAGAGGACTGGTTCACTAAGCCAGTAGAAGTGAGGCGTGAGCGAAAAGAGAAACCGGTACCTCAATCTAAGCAAGAAAAGATACAACACTTTGTTTTTGAGCAAGTCGAGCAAGTTAAGTACGGTTATCTAGCTTTAAATAAATGGGTAGATAGCAAACTCGATAAACAGAAAATGGTGCCAAATAAACCACAATCGGGGCCAGTAACTTTAGCGTTAATCGATGTGGATTATTTCAAGCAGGTAAATGATACCTATGGGCATGTGTTTGGAGATACCGTACTAACGGGCGTTGCCAAAGTGTTGGAGGAAACTGTACGTGAAAACGACATTGTTGCTCGCTTTGGTGGTGAAGAGTTTGTTGTTGTTATGCCCAATACAGACCATAAAAACGCCCTTATTACTGCAGAACGTTTACGTAGCGCTTTATCCCTACATGGCTTTGTTACGGAACAGAAAGAAGAAGTGAGAGTGACCTGTAGTTTTGGAGTCGTTACCACTGAAGATAATGAGATGAGTTTTAAATCACTTTGCGATCAGGCCGATAAATTGCTTTATCAAGCGAAAGCGAACGGACGCAACTGCGTGAAAGGTCGCTCGCTAGCGTAACAGAAATCAAAAGTTCAGGCTCATCGCACGATGAATCTGAACTTATCCCTCCCATTTACTTTGATAGCCAAGTGACTTTGAGATCCTTGCTTCGAATATAAAACGCTGAATCTAACATCTTAAAGTCACTTGGCGATATTACTTAAAAATGGCTTAAGGATATCGAATCGCATATTCATGGCGTTCAATATAACCTCTCTTTTTGCCTCCTTCACCTTCAAAGTGCGAATGCCACTTGTGTCTACAAAACTATAACAAACTAGTGTGTCTATTCTTTGTACAAACAAACCATGTACAGGTGAAATGATTAGTGGTCGATATAAATTTTTTGTGGCACAGATTTTTGTTGTTCAAAAATCAACTCGTTCATCATCGTTTTAAAAATGGATCTACATTTAAGTGTTTGATTTTACTTGCTTTATTTGTTTGTTCTTAAACTTAAATCTAGTTATCCCGACAAGTTCTTACCGAGCAATTTTTCGTACACCCTCAACTTTTCATCCTTTTTTACTAACATTTTTCTTTAAAAATAATTTGAGTTCGAATTAATTTTCAGGCATTTTATATTTAACTAACCGTTCAATTAAAAATAACAGGGACGCAAAATGCCAAAGGTGGGGATGCCTGAAATCAGAAAACCGCAGCTTGTGAAAGCGACAATGTCAGTGATTGATAGAGTCGGTTTACACGCGGCGAGTATTTCGTTAATCAGCAAAGAAGCCGGTGTATCAACGGGGATTATCAACCATTATTTCGGTGGTAAGCACGGATTGCTGGAGGAAACGATGCGCGAAATCTTGCGTCAGCTTTCGTCCACTATCACACAGAAGTTACGTGAGCTGCCAAGTGATGCTCATCACCAAAGAATTAACGCCATCATTGATGGTAATTTTGTCGGCTATCAGGCAGAAAACCAAGTTGCCAAGACTTGGCTGGCGTTTTGGTCGTACTCAATGCATGACGAGCAGCTCAAGCGTTTGCAGCGTGTCAACGAACGACGTCTATTGTCCCACCTGAGAAAAGAACTCAAAGCATTATTAAATGCAGAGCAGGCTGAATTGGTTGCTCATGGTATTGCATCACTTATTGATGGAATTTGGCTGCGCGGAACGCTCAACCCGCAAGGCATTGATGCAGAAAGAGCGAGAATCATCATCAACGATTATCTCGAAAAACAACTTACGTTTTATTCTGAAAAAATCTAAAAGTTACAGGTCTTCAAAATGGAAATGAAAGCACACTATATCAATGGTGCGATGTACGACGGGTGTTCAGATGAACACTTCACCACTTACAATCCGGCGAATGGTGAGCCATTGGCCAACATTAAACAAGCGAACCAAGACGATCTTCAAGCAGCGATTGAATCGGCAAAGAAAGGTTTTGCTGCATGGTCGGCGATGACTGCGATTGAGCGCAGCCGTATTTTACACAAAGCCGTTGCCATTTTACGTGAGCGTAATGACGAGCTGGCTGCATTGGAAGTGGCAGATACTGGTAAGCCCATTCAAGAAGCTATCGCGGTTGATGTCACAACAGGTGCCGATGTTCTTGAGTACTACGCTGGCCTTGCTCCAAGTCTACAAGGTGAACAGCAGCCACTCAGCGACGATCAGTTTTTCTATACACGTCGTGAGCCATTGGGCATTTGCGCGGGTATTGGCGCTTGGAATTATCCAATTCAAATTGCGATGTGGAAATCGGCGCCAGCACTGGCTGCGGGCAACGCAATGATCTTCAAGCCATCAGAAGAAACACCATTAACGGCGCTTAAGCTCGCCGAAATTTATTCAGAAGCGGGCATGCCAGATGGCGTATTTAGTGTCGTGCAAGGGGATTACCGAGTAGGACAGATGCTAACGGCGCATCCTGATATCGCAAAAGTGTCATTCACGGGTGAGTCAGGCACCGGTAAAGTCGTCATGAGTGACAGCGCTAAGACACTAAAACAAGTAACGATGGAGCTTGGTGGTAAGTCTCCACTGATTATTTTTGATGATGCGAAGTTAAACGATGCCGTTTCTGCGGCCATGGTGGCGAACTTCTACACCCAAGGTGAGGTTTGTACGCACGGTACACGTGTATTTGTCCATGAAGGTATTTATGACGACTTTATCGCACAGCTTAAAGCCCGAACCGAGCTGTTAGTCGTCGGCGATCCGCTTGATGAGAACACGCAAATTGGCGCGCTAATCTCTAAAGATCATGAATCGAAAGTTCTAGGAGCGATTGAAGCCGCGAAAGTGAGTGGCGCGACGTTACTGACTGGCGGCTACAAAGTAACAGACAATGGCCTAGCCAATGGTAACTTTGTTGCTCCAACCGTATTTGTCGATTGCGATGATGACATGAGCCACGTTCAACAAGAAATCTTTGGCCCGGTAATGTCAGTTCTGAAATTCCGCGATGAGTCGGAAGTGATTGCGCGTGCAAATGGCACCGATTATGGCTTAGCGGCAGGTGTATTTACTCAAAACCTATCTCGTGCGCACCGTGTGATCCATCAAATTCAAGCGGGTATTTGTTGGGTGAACACATGGGGTGACTCACCTGCGGAAATGCCAGTTGGCGGCTACAAGCAATCAGGTGTTGGCCGTGAAAACGGAGTCGAAACCCTTAAACATTACACACAAACGAAGAGTGTTCTGGTTCAGCTAAGCGACTTCGAAAGCCCTTACAAATGATACTACTCATAGTAGATAACTGACCACTTTAGCTTGTTAAAATGCTCGATAACTACGTTGTCAATTTTGATTGTAGGTTAACTACTTATCAAAATTTCCGCCTTGTTCTCAAGCATTTTTCCTACGCTAATTTCGTTCACTTATCTACGGTGATTCGTATTAACTCCTAGGAGAATAAAAATGCAACAACACTACGATTACATCATCGTCGGTGCGGGCTCGGCCGGCTGTGTGTTAGCGGATCGCTTAAGTGAAAGTGGTCAAAATTCGGTCCTATTACTCGAAGCGGGTGGGTCGGATAAAAGTATTTTTATCCAAATGCCAACAGCGCTTTCTTACCCGATGAACACTGAAAAATACGCGTGGCAGTTTGAGACGGTTGAAGAGCAAGGGTTGGATGGTCGCCAACTTCATTGTCCTCGCGGAAAAGTTCTGGGCGGTAGCTCATCTATCAACGGCATGGTTTACGTTCGCGGACACGCTTGTGACTTTGACCAGTGGGAAGAGGAAGGCGCGAAAGGCTGGAATTATCAGTCGTGTTTGCCTTATTTCCGTAAAGCAGAGTCTTGGATTGGTGGTGCTGATGAATATCGGGGCGATCACGGTCCAGTCGGCACATGTAACGGCAACGATATGAAGCTCAATCCACTGTACCAAGCTTTTATTGATGCAGGCAAAGAAGCGGGCTACCCAGAAACAAAAGATTACAACGGTTATCAGCAAGAGGGCTTTGGCCCAATGCATATGACCGTCGACAAAGGCGTACGCGCTTCGACCTCTAATGCATACTTAAGCCGCGCTAAAAAACGCAAAAACTTCACCCTAATGAAGAGGGTGACGGTTCATCGAGTTTTATTAGAAGAAACTGGTGCAGAAGGCAAGAAAGCGGTAGGCGTTGAGTTTGAAAAGTCAGGTTCAATTCAGCAATGTTTTGCGAATAATGAAGTGATTTCGAGTGCGGGTTCGGTTGGCTCCGTTCAGCTGTTGCAGCTTTCAGGCATTGGCCCTAAGGCAGTATTAGAAAAAGCGGGCATTGAGGTGAAACACTCGTTGGAGGGAGTAGGTAAAAACCTGCAAGATCACTTAGAAGTGTACTTCCAATATCACTGTAAACAACCTATCACGCTCAACAGCAAATTAGGTTTGGTGAGCAAGGGCTTGATTGGCACTGAGTGGATATTAACTCGCAAAGGCCTTGGTGCTACTAACCACTTTGAATCGTGTGCGTTTATCCGCTCTCGTGAAGGACTAAAGTGGCCAAATATTCAGTATCACTTCTTGCCAGCGGCAATGCGCTATGACGGGCAAGCTGCTTTTGATGGTCATGGTTTCCAAGTGCACGTTGGACCTAACAAGCCAGAAAGTCGCGGGTCGGTCGAGGTTGTCTCTGCGAATCCGAATGATAAGCCGAAGATTGAGTTTAACTACATTTCCACTGAACAAGATAAGCAGGATTGGCGTGATTGTATTCGCCTTACTCGCGAGATCCTCAATCAGCCAGCCATGGATGAGTTTCGTGGGGACGAGATCCAACCCGGTCTGAGCATCACGACGGATGAACAGATTGATGAATGGGTGAAGCAAAACGTCGAGAGTGCTTACCATCCATCTTGTACCTGCAAAATGGGCGCAGATAATGACCCATTAGCCGTCTTAAATGAGCGATGCCAAGTACGCGGTATTCAAGGCTTGCGTGTGGTGGACTCTTCTATTTTCCCAACCATTCCGAACGGTAATTTAAATGCGCCAACGATTATGGTGGCAGAACGCGCCGCGGATATGATTTTGGATAACGCCCTAGAAACGTCGAACAACGTACCAGTTTGGATTGCACCGGACTGGCAAGAGATGCAACGAATGCATCCGCCAAAAAGAGATCTCGATTCGATCTCATAAAATGAAAAAGTCAGTAATCATTACAAGGAATTCAACATGTCTAAGATGACAAAAATCTTCTCAACAATTGCACTAAGTACTTTAGCAACAGGCGCTTACGCCAACCAATGTGAAACGGTTCGTTTCGCAGATGTAGGTTGGACTGACATCACAGCGACCACTGCCGTTACATCAGAGTTACTTAAAGGGTTGGGGTACAAAACGAAGACCGATCTTCTGTCTGTGCCTGTAACTTACTCCTCTATGGCTAATGGCGATATCGACATTTTCCTAGGTAACTGGATGCCAACGATGGAAGGTGATATCGCGAAATACCGTGATGCAGGTACTGTTGAAACCGTACGCGCGAACCTCGTTGGCGCAAAGTACACGCTAGCGGTTCCAAAATACGTTTATGACGCTGGCGTAACCAACTTCGCTGACCTAGTAAAACATGCCGACAAATTTAAAGACCGCATTTACGGCATTGAACCAGGAAACGATGGCAACCGCTTAATTCAGTCAATGATTGATAGTAACGCATTCGGCCTAAAAGATTTCAGCCTAGTTGAGTCCAGTGAAGCTGGCATGGTGTCTCAAGTATCACGTGCCGCACGCCGCAATCAATGGATTGTGTACCTAGGTTGGGCGCCGCACCCAATGAATAGTAACGTTGAAATGGAATATCTAGCGGGTGGCGATGACTTCTTCGGTCCTAACTACGGCGGCGCGAACGTCTACACAAACGTACGTAAAAATTACCTCGCTGAGTGTCCAAATGTAGGTCAGCTAGTGAAAAATCTAGAGTTTAACCTAGAAATGGAAAATGAACTGATGGAAGCGATTCTTAACCAGAAACAGAAGCCATCAAAAGCAGCGCAAGCATGGTTGAATGCAAACCAAGAGCAAATTGAAGCGTGGCTAGAGGGCGTGAAAACGGTAGATGGCCAAGATGCGCTAACAGCTATTACAAACTACTTAAAAACAAACGCTTAATAAGCAGTATTTGAGCTCGTTTTTTTAAAAGAAAGTGGGCAGAGTTTTGCCCGCTTCATTAACACAAAGGTTTTATTTTGAATTTTATTACGGACAACAAACTACCGTTGGGCCAATGGATGGAAACTGGCGTCGATTGGTTAACCATCAATGCATCGGGTTTTTTCGATGCAATCTCTATTACACTTGAAACGATCATTCTTTTCGTGGTGGACATTTTTAAATGGATGCCACCTGCAGCGCCAATCATTATGACGGCGGCAATTGCTTGGTTCTTACATCGCAGCATTCCTCTTGTCGTATTTATCGTGTTGGCCTTACTCGCAATTCTCAACCTTGGTTACTGGCAAGAAATGCTGGAAACCTTTGTCCTTGTGTTTGCAGCGACAACGATTTCCGTATTAATTGGCGTGCCGTTGGGCATTATGGCGGCGCACCGTCCTTGGTTATACACCTTGTTGCGGCCAATACTCGATTTGATGCAGACCGTACCGACATTCGTTTACCTAATTCCAACCTTGGTTCTGTTTGGCTTAGGTATTGTCCCTGGTCTAATCTCGACCATCATTTTCGCTATCGCTGCGCCAATTCGATTGACGTACCTCGGCATTATTAAAGTGCCGGAGGAGCTACTTGAAGCGGGTAAAGCATTTGGTGCCAGCCGAATGAAGCTACTGTTTAAGGTGGAGTTACCTGCGGCATTGCCAAGTATTATGGCTGGCGTTACGCAATGTATTATGTTGTCTTTGTCTATGGTTGTCATTGCGGCGCTTGTTGGTGCTGATGGGCTTGGTAAGCCAGTCGTACGTGCACTGAATACGGTAAACATTTCACAAGGTTTTGAAGCGGGTTTAGCGATTGTACTCGTTGCCATCATTCTTGATCGCTTGTGTAAAGCACCAAACCAGAAGGAGGCATAATCATGGACGCTATTACTATTAAAAATCTTGATGTCGTTTTTGGTCAGCAACAAGCACAGGCGCTAGCACTACTAGATCAAGGGAAGTCTCGACAAGAAATCATTGATGAAACTGGCCAAGTGGTTGGGGTTGATAATGTTTCGCTGAACGTGAAACAGGGTGAGATCTGTGTCTTGATGGGGCTTTCGGGCTCGGGTAAATCAAGTTTGCTGCGAACGGTTAACGGATTGAACGATATTTCTCGTGGCTCTCTGAAAATCAAAGATGGCGACGATATGGTTGAGCTCTCTAACTGTGACGAACAGAAGCTGCGCCACCTTCGTACGCACCGCGTGTCCATGGTGTTTCAGAAGTTTGCATTGATGCCATGGTTAACGGTGTTAGACAATGTAGCGTTTGGTCTAGAGATGCAAGGCATTGGTAAAGCTGAGCGCCGTAAAAAAGCGCGTGAACAGCTCGAAATGGTCGGTTTGTCTGAGTGGGAAACGAAATTCCCGCACGAGCTCTCTGGTGGTATGCAGCAGCGTGTTGGCCTAGCGCGAGCGTTCGCGATGGACACAGATATCTTGTTAATGGATGAGCCGTTTTCAGCGCTTGACCCATTGATTCGCGCTCAGCTTCAAGATGAACTGATTCTGCTGCAAGAAAAGCTAAACAAAACCATTCTTTTTGTGAGTCACGACTTAGATGAAGCACTTAAAATCGGTAACAACATCGCCATTATGGAATCAGGAAAGCTGATTCAACATGGCAAGCCAGAACAGATCATTCTTGCTCCAGAAAACGATTATGTGGCGGACTTTGTTGCTCACACTAATCCATTAAATGTGCTGAAGGGACGTTCCTTAATGCGTGACGATTTGGTTCGCGAAGATACGCGTGTTCTGATTTGCCCTGATAAAAATATTTGGGTGATACAAGAGAGCAAGGGGTTAAGTTTAGCGGATAAAGATAAATCGTTGATTCAATGGAAGAGCGACTCTTCGAACCTTGACGAAGTTAATGAAAACTCTCTGGTTCAGGT
>Ga0056111_1000051_pt1 | contig 30743 bp, 26 predicted proteins | sample WorMetloBBELIZE2_FD_83874 | JGI IMG/M metagenome (GOLD analysis project Ga0056111, IMG submission 83874) | Marine gutless worms symbiont microbial communities from Max Planck institute for Marine Microbiology, Germany - Olavius longissimus B... ... | reverse complement strand
ATGCCATATTTTATGGCATAGTCATACAACCTATAAAAGCCTTTTATTCGATAACCAATGTGTTGATATTGCACTCATCTCCTCCAGAAAAACTGTGCAATAGGTTTCTGAACTTATACAGTATAAGATTTAAGGGAAAATCATCACAGGTTGTTTTAGCACACTTTAACATTAATCAACTCCTGCATATGTTTAGCCTTATATAACATCTCTCTCATGGTATCAAAATGCAAAAAAACAATTCCAAACTTTGTATGAAAAATGTCACTAACAATATCACCAGGCTTCCACCACATAATTTTTTCAAAAACATTCTCTACTATTGATGCGTCAAAAGTAACGTCACTTATTATGCCTACTTTGTTTGTCATAACACAATGGCGCATAAAAAATTTAGGACTACTTTGATGAATATTATCAACATTCATACCAGCAAATGCTTGAACTATGTATGAAGGGTAATCTATGCCTGTAGCATACTTGACGAAATCAATATAAAGATCTCCTGGCGGCCTTCTACAAACCTCTATTATATATGGAATATCATTCTTAAGTATAAATTGCACATGAAATATGCCATCCACTAACCCTAAAATAGAAGCTATTTTTTCACACTCAGAAATTAATTTGTTGATTACTTTTACGGATACATCTCCTGGGACTGAGGCTCCCGAAACCATATACTTATTTTGATAATAATGCTCATTATCAGTAAAATGAAAAACAACTTTGCCGTTTCTAATAAATGTAGAAAACCCATGATTTGAACCTTCAATAAATTCTTCCACTAAAATTCTATTTTCCCTTGTTTGCTCGAAAGCAAATTTTGCAGCTCTTTCTACTACGTATTCTAAATTGCTAGTCTCATCAATTTTAGTTATACCTTTACCTCCAGTAAGGTCAACAGGTTTGATTATTATAGGCAGTTGAAAACTATCAATATCGTCTAATAGTTTTTCAACATTGAAAAAAGTTCTCGCCAAAGGTGCTTGCACTGAATATTTTGCTGTAAATTCTCGAAACATATCCTTATAGTGGATAATCTTAGATTTTTCATATGAATCGTGACCAGGAAAGCCCATTTCTTCGGCTACATAGGCCGAACTTAACGCTGAAAAATCATTCGCACATGGGCATATTGCATTTATCCTATATTTCCTAGATACCTTAAGCAGCTCATCTTTATCAGAGAAATCACAAGGTTCATATAAATCTGAATATTGATGACCTAAGTCATCTGCTTTATTCCCACTCGAAATAACATAAAAACCTAATGTCTTGGCAGCTTTTATCAATGGGATATCTGCATAACCCCCACCCGCTATAAGAAGTTTTTTCACTTTTTAGGTATAAAAAATATTACTGTCTCATCCAAACCTTCAGTATAGTGACGAAGGTACACACTGTAGTCATCACGAATATTAAATATCTGTTCAGGAATACGCCAATAATCTCCAGCTTGATGATATGCTGAAACTGCTAACCTAGGATGCGTTGTAAGTATAGTATTCTTGGCACCCTCCAAAACAAATGATTCTCCTCCTTCGACATCCATCTTGATAAAAGTAGCTGGTTCTATATCAAGATCATCTAAGCGCTTAACCTGAACTTCAATATCCCCTTGCCCAACAATTGTTGAACTTGAACCATCTGCACCGTGTGAAAAGAACAATAGCTTATTTGAGTCGGACAAACCAAACTGTAAAAATTCAATATTTTCAAATCCAGAGAGTCTTGATTTAGCTTCCAACATGTTCTCCTCGCCTGGCTCAAACACATATATCTTTCTATATTCTGGACATCGCTTTATAAATTCTTTCGAAGTGTAACCATCAAAGGCCCCAACATCTAAAAAACACTCCCCTTCATCTCTAAGTTCAAGAAAATCCTCAAAGTACTGTTCATCTTCCCGATTAGAGAAACCACGCATAAAGCCAAGGTCGCCGGAATACAAAAAGTTTACAATATTATAAAACTGCCTTTTTGACATCTGATCATCAAGCAAGTCACACATCCAATTATATTTAGCGCGGTTTGTGGCAAAGTCTTCCGCAAATCCATTCCAGAGAATGGGCTTTCTCAGGGGCAAATCCGTATAACGCTCGAAAGAGTAATAATCAAGAAATTCAAATTCATACTTGGCAAGCCTCTTCTCTGCAACAAGAAGTTTAAGCATAACGGCAGATACAACTAAAGCAGATTCCGGCAAATCTGTCACAGCTACTATCGGCTTGTCGAGAAATGATACATCGCCAGTGAAATCATCTACAAAACCATCGACTTCTATATAGTCTGCTATGCTTTTAGCATAATCATTAGTACCAAAAACATATTTTGGACGTTTTGAACTAGGGTCTGTAAATTCATTACAAAAAGCCCTAGCATAGGGATTATTCAGAATAGGCCTGACAACTAATCTATGATCTTCCATTTTTTATCCCGGGTCGACTCACTAATTTTCTCCAGCATCTCTAGACCAGAAATAGCCGAATCTATCGAGAAAACATATTCAGAACTAATAACTAATTTACTATCTTTTCCTTTCTTATGAATAAAAAGATGCAGACTATCAGCAACATCAAAATAATAATTAGCAAAAGCTTCTATAAAACCCGCAGGATGACCAGCCTTAAACCTATTGTACCTAGTTTTTTGAGCCTCTACAACTTCGACACTTGCACGATCAAGCTCAGTACACCTACCTTGGTTATCACACAACTCTATAAACTCTGGGTTCATTTGACTCCAACCTGCGGAAGCTTTATTGCCATAAACCTGTACTTTAAGCCCATTGCGGTGTCCAAGAGCCACCTTACTAAACCAAATATTACACACTAACCCATTAGTGTAATTTGCTAGGCACATAACATCATCCGTTATTCCACTAAATAATCCGTGATTGTTTGTAGTCGCCACCAATTCGAGTGGCTGCTCCCCTGTTAAAAAATCAATTATATTGTGCACATGTGCACCGAGGTCAAGAGAAATAGTTGGAATTTTGCTATCATGCAAACGCCATTCTTGCGGAACGATGCAATTTTTATCATTATCCAACCGGATAAAACCTTCCTGCGGCATCTCAACGTGAACCTGGTGTAATTCACCAAAATAATTATCTGCAATTAACTTCTTTAACTCTCTCAACATAGGGTAACCAGTATAATTGTAAGTAACTGTTAAAAAACCTCTATACTTATCTAGCACTGATTTTATTCTAAGTGCATCTTCGACTGTTGCCGTAAGAGATTTTTCACAAATCACCGGAAAACCTTGCTCTATCGCCTTGATGACTATGTCAGTATGAAACGGAGTTGGAGTTAGCACCACTATTGCATCCAACCTACCTTTTTCATTCTTGAGCAAAAGATTCCAATCATGATAGAGATGCTGGTCATCAACCCCAAATTCATTAGCACTAGCTATATTAACCTCCCGGTCACGACTAAAACAGCCTGCCACTAGCTCAAATCTTCCGTCAAGCAGTACTGCAATTTTATGGGCAAGACCTACAGCTGAGTTTATGCCGCCGCCAACAAATCCAAGCTTTAGAGCGTGTCGCATCAACTGTCTTCCCAAGTCTCTGACTTAACCACATAATTAGGACGCCTCTTTACTTCTTCAAAAATACTGCCTATATATAAACCAGTAACCCCTACGCTTAGTATTATCAAACCAGACATAAAAAGAACAGTAACTATCAAACTATTCCACCCTGTCACACCAGCACCACCCCACAAATAATATCTTAAGATTATAGAAACCGATGCAACGAAAGAGATAAACGAAAGTAAAAATCCAAACTTAACCGTTAGCTTCAAAAATTTGTCAGAATAAAGCAAAATATGGCTCAAGGCCATATTCAACATGGCTTTAATTGTATAACCTGAGTTGCCATAAGATCTTTTGCCATGATCAATTAATATTTCTTTTCTTTTAAAACCTAGCCAAATAGCTTTCATGCCAAAAGAACTTCCATGTTCTCTTAAGTTACTTATGTGATTAATAACATTCCTAGAATATATGCCAAAGTTTCCAGTATTGCCACTTATTGACATACCTGACAAGTATCTTATAGTTCGAAAAAAAAGGTGAGACAAAATTTTTCTGTAACTTGGATCCTGGCGGTTGTCCCTTTTCCCGACAACCATATCATTTCCTTTTTGAGCTTCCTCATAAAATTTTTTAATTTCTTCCGGCAAATCTTGCAAATCGCAATCCATTACAACTACCCACTCACCCCTCACATAATTCAAACCAGCACTTATCGCTTGATGCTGCCCAAAGTTCCTCGAAAGATTTATCCCTCTTACTCTATCATCTTCTTTTGCGAGGGTCTCTATTACATGCCATGCTTCATCGGGGCTGTCATCGTTAATCATTAGAATTTCAAAATCATTAGTTATGTCTAATAAAGCACTCTTTAATCTTTCATAAAGCTCGGGCAAGGCTTTGGCACATCCATATACCGGGGTTACTACGGAAATATGTGGTTTCTTACTCATATGGTTTAGCAATTAAATTACTGATATATTTTCCATAATCGGTTTTAATTAAATCATTCCCAGCTATACTCATTTCGCTTTTATTTAACCACCCATTCTTATATGCTATCTCCTCCAAACAGGCTATCTTAAAACCTTGCCGGTGTTCTATCGTTTGCACAAACTGCCCCGCCTCTAGCAAACTGTCATGCGTTCCGGTATCCAGCCAGGCAAACCCGCGTCCTAATAGCTCAACTGATAAGTCCCCACGCTCAAGATAGGTTTTGTTTACATCGGTAATCTCAAGCTCACCCCTAGCTGAAGGTTTCAAATTCTCAGCAATTTGCACGATCTCATTATCATAAAAATAAAGCCCGGTAACGGCAAAACTGGATTTTGGTTTTTTAGGCTTTTCCTCAATTGACAGCACTTTATAGTTTTCATCAAATTCCACTACACCAAAACGCTCAGGGTCTTTGACTTGATAGCCAAAAACTGTAGCACCAGTTTTGCGTTCAATAGCAGAATATAACAAATCAGAAAACGCATGACCGAAAAATATATTATCCCCCAAAACCAATGATACATTGTCAGAGCCAACAAAATCCTTGCCAATAATAAAGGCTTGGGCTAGTCCTTCCGGTTTTGCTTGTTCCGCATATTGTAGATTTATGCCAAAACTAGACCCATCACCCAATAAATCCTGATACCTTGGCAAATCATGCGGAGTTGAAATCACGAGTATGTCTTGAATTCCAGCCAGCATCAATACTGATAGCGGATAATAAATCATGGGTTTGTCATAAACTGGTAATAACTGTTTAGATAATCCCCTGGTAACAGGGTATAACCTGGTGCCGGATCCGCCAGCTAAAACTATGCCTTTCCAATATGTCACTTAAACAACCCCTAAACCCAAGCGCTCGCCCTGATAACTGCCATCTTTTACGTTTTCACACCATTGCATGTTGTCAAGATACCATTTAACAGTTTTATCTATCCCGCTTTCAAATGTCTCCTCAGGGCTCCATCCCAACTCTTGATAAATTTTCCTGGCATCTATTGCATAGCGCAAATCATGACCGGGACGGTCTTTTACAAATTTAATTAGATCAGCATAGCTTTTCAGTTTGCCTGGCTTTAGCTTATCCAGAATTTGACAAACAGTGTGTGCCACCTGAAGATTAGTCTTCTCATTATGTCCGCCAATATTATAGGTTTCACCAACCTGACCTTGCTCCAGAACCCTGATCAAAGCCCTGGCATGATCATCTACATACAACCAGTCGCGAACCTGCTGGCCATCACCATAAACCGGCAAAGCTTTACCAGCAAGCGCATTTAGAATTATTAACGGAATTAATTTCTCCGGAAATTGATAAGGGCCGTAATTATTGGAGCAATTGGTGATTAATATCGGCAAACCGTAAGTACGATGCCAGGCTCTTACTAAATGATCGGAGCCAGCTTTGGAAGCTGAATAAGGAGAGCTTGGCGCATACGGAGTATTTTCGGTAAATAGAGCATCTGTATTATTTAAGTCACCATAAACTTCATCAGTGGAAATATGATGAAACCTGAAATTATGCTTCTTCTTTACCGACAAACTATCCCAATATTTTTTAGCGTGCTCCAATAAAACAAAGGTACCAATAATATTTGTATTAATAAATTCAGCTGCACCATCAATAGAACGATCAACATGCGACTCTGCCGCAAGGTGCATAATTGCTGACGGTTGGTATCTGGCAAGAACCTTGCCTATTGCATCGCCATCACAAATATCAAGCTTCTCAAAATGATAGCGTTTATTATCACTTACGGGTAACAATGACTCAAGATTGCCTGCATAAGTAAGCTTATCTATGTTGATGATTTCGTAATCAGTGCTACTGATAAGATACCTGATGACCGCAGAGCCTATAAAACCTGCGCCCCCTGTTACTATTAATTTCATTGTGAGTTAATAATTACCACGATTATTTTAATAAACAACCAGACTGATGTATATTACTCCTTAAGTTATTTTTGTACAGAACTTTGAATATTGTCCCGATAATTCTCGCTGCTGGCAAAGGCACTCGCATGCATTCAAGCCTGCCTAAGGTATTACATCATATTGGCGGCAAGCCTATGCTGGAACACGTTATCATTACCGCAGCCAGATTTGAGCCTGAAGAAATATTGGTAATAGTAGGTCATGGCGCAGAAACCGTACAACAAAGCACCGACACGCATGATAATAATATCAAATGGATATTGCAAAACAAGCAGCTGGGTACCGGGCATGCGGTAAAACAAGCGATAGAACATGTTAACGAAAATACCATTGCGCTAGTCTTATATGGTGACGTGCCGCTTATTTCATATCCTGTGTTAGAAAAATTAGTGCAAAAAGCTGAAATTACTGGTTTTTCGTTGTTAAGCTCCATATTTCACGACCCACATGGCTATGGCAGAATAATCCGGGATAGCGCAAATAATGTAATAGAAATTATCGAAGAAAACGATGCTGATTCTGCAACCAAAAATATCAAGGAGATTAATACCGGAATTATGGCGGTCAAAAGTGATTTGTTAAAATCCTGGCTTGATAAGTTGACCAATAATAATTCCCAAAAGGAGTATTATCTTACTGATATAGTGCAAATGGCAGTTGCAGATAACATAAGGGTTTATGGCTTGATAGCAGAAAATCCTACCGAAACCAAAGGCATCAATAGCCGTAAACAACAGGCTAAGCTTGAACGTTTTTATCAGAAGCGTGTAGCTGACGAACTGCTTGAGCAAGGCGTAAGCATCACAGACCCTGGACGTATTGACATTCGCGGCAAAGTGAGCGCAGGCAAGGACGTAGTAATTGACGTCAACGTAATCCTGGAAGGAAATATCACGATAGGCGATAACGTAAAGATTGGCGCTAACAGCATAATTAAAAATAGCTCTATTGCCACTAATACCACAGTTATGGAAAATTGTGTTATCGAAGATGCCATTATAGGCAAAGACTGTAATATTGGTCCATTTGCCAGAATCAGACCAGAAACTGAACTTAAAGGCAAAAATAATGTGGGAAACTTCGTGGAGATCAAAAAATCTACTATCGGTTCTGGTTCGAAAATAAATCACTTAAGTTATGTTGGTGATACCAAAATGGGCGATATGTGCAACATAGGTGCCGGCACTATCACCTGTAATTATGATGGTGCGCATAAACATCAAACCAGAATTGGCAATAATGTGTTTGTTGGTTCCAACTCCCAGTTAGTGGCGCCGATAATGGTTGACGATGATGTGACAATTGGCGCTGGCACCACCTTGACCAAAAGTGTCTATAAAGAAAACACAGATACCGAACTACTGGCATTGAGCCGCACAAAACAAACAATAATAAAAAAATGGCAGCGCCCAAAAAAATAACATCGCTTCATCAGGGACATCGGGAACGTTTGCGTACGAGGTTTATAGAAGAAGGCCTGGATAATTTTGCCGAACATGAGGTTTTGGAACTCCTGCTATTTAATGTAATTCCCAGAGCCAACACCAATCCCATCGCTCACAAACTCATGCAAAGATTTGGCTCACTATACAAGGCTCTGGACGCTGATATAAAAGAGCTTATGCTAATACAAGGCATCGGCAAACAAACTGCGGTTTTTCTTAGTCTTATAGGACCTGTTACCAGATATTATCTTAAGGATAAATTTCGTCAAAAAAACCCAAGCCTTAACAGCCCCGAAGTTGTGGCAGATTTTTTAAAACCTTTAATGTTTAACCTTGCAGAGGAGGTTTTTTATGTTATAAGCATAAACAGCAAAAATCAGGTATTGCACGCAACTCTTATCAGCAAAGGCACAATAAATGAGGCTGTGGTATACCCAAGAAAGATAGTCGAGGCAGCTATCAGACATAAGGCATCCTCTATAATCCTGGCACATAACCATCCATCCGGCAGCTTAAAGCCATCTGACGCGGATATCAGACTTACCAACCAACTATCAATGATAATGTCGGGTCTAAGTATCCCGATTCTGGATCATATAATTGTTGCCCATACTAAAACTTTCAGCTTTGCCAAGGCCGGCTTGCTTTGATCAGCTCATTGCCTGATTCAATCCCAGTCTGGCAAGTAGGTCTTGATCTTTTATCTCTTCAGCATTAGGTGTAGTTAAAAGCACATCTCCGGCAAATATGGAATTAGCCCCAACAAAAAAACATAAAGCCTGCATGCTGTCAGACATATTTTCCCTGCCCGCAGATAAACGCACATAGGATTTTGGTAGCATGATCCTTGCCACAGCTACCGTTCTTACAAACTCAATTTCATCCAGCGCCTTGATATTTTCCAACGGAGTACCATCTATCGGCACCAATTGATTTATGGGCACACTATCCGGGTGTGGCGGCAAATTAGCCAAAGCTGTTAAAAGCCCCGCACGGTCAGACCGAGCTTCACCCATACCAATTATCCCGCCGCAACAGGTTTTAATCCCAACATCATGCACATGTTGCAAAGTGTCAAGCCGATCCTGGTAACTACGAGTGGTAACGACCTCAGGGTAGTATCCAGCAGAAGTATCAAGATTGTGATTATAGTAATCAAGCCCGGCACTTTGTAATTGTCTGGCCTGGTCTTTACTCAGCATCCCAAGGGTCATACAGGTCTCAAGCCCCAGATCTTTAACTTTTTCTATCATTTGCACAAGTTTTTCCATGTGCCGGGGCTTGGGACTACGCCAGGCCGCGCCCATACAAAACCTGTTGTAGCCCTTGGCTTTAACTGCTCGGGCTTTTGCCAATACTTCATCTATATCCAGAAGACCCTCTCGTTCCAGCTTGCTGTCATATCGCGCGCTTTGCGAGCAGTATTTGCAATCTTCAGAACAACCGCCAGTCTTGATACTCAACAAAGAGCTGATTTGAATTTGATTTGGGTCAAAATTACGCCTGAAAACCTTATGCGCAAAATATATAAGATCATTAAATGGCAAGGCAAAGAGCTCTTGAGCCTCCGTATAACTCCAATCGTGGCGTATTTTTCCTAAATTTTGATAAAATTCATCTGGCATTTTAGTTATTTTACCCCTACATCAATGAACATTAACAAAATTATAAATTTTTTCCTGCCTGGTAATTGTGTATTGTGTAATTCTGCCCTGGCGAATAATGAAAGAAGTATTTGCAACGTATGTGCTAATAATCTAATTCCTAAAGAAAATCTTTGTGAATTGTGCGCTGATGAACTACAAGATTATTCAAGCAAAATATGTGGCAAATGTATGAGCAACCCGCCAAAATGGCAACAGGCTATTATTCCTTTTAGCTACAAAGGCACAGTGGGTTTTTTACTTAAAGAACTTAAGTTTAGACACCATCTTGGAGTAATAGAACAACTGGCAAATAAGTTTGCAGATACTCTAACGAAACTGGAACCCAAAATGCCTGATATGATAATCCCCGTCCCCTTGCATCGATCTCGCCTGGCAAAACGCGGATTTAATCAATCGTTTGAAATTGCCAAAAATATTGCAGCCTATATACAAGTTCCAATCGCTAATAATGTATGTTACAGGAGCAAAAATACCATGGCACAAACCGGGCTCAATTCCAAAGTCAGGCAAGAAAACCTAAAACATGCATTTAATCTTGCGCAGCCGGAAATGATAAAAAATAAACACATAGTATTATTTGATGATGTTTTTACCACCGGCGCTACCTTGAACTCGATTGCCAGAACCTGCAGGCCTGCTAAACGCATTGATATTTGGTGCATTGCTAAAACTGTCTAGAAATATGCTAGAATCACCGAACTATGATAGATAGGCAAGCACAATACAATATGGTAGAGCAGCAAATTCGTCCATGGGGCGTGCTGGCAGCCAAGGTGCTTGATGTCTTTACTGCTGTTCCCAGAGAAAATTTTGTGCCTGCCGCACATAAGTCTTTGGCCTATATGGACATGCAAATACCTATTGGTCAAGACGAAAAAATGCTAGAGCCAAAAATAGAAGCGAGAATGTTGCAGGCTTTGGACATTACGCCAGATAACGTCATATTGGAAATTGGTACTGGCTCCGGCTTTGTAACTGCGCTTTTGGCTAAACTTGCAAAAAAAGTGGTTAGTGTTGAAATAAATGACAAACTGCTAGAATTTGGCAAAAATAATCTTGAAGAATCAAACATAACCAACATCAAGCTAAAGCATGACGATGCCCTGACAGATGAATTTAAAATTCAAGGTTTATTTGATGTAATAGTACTTACAGGTTCAACTACTAAAATACCAGAACACCTAACCGAAATTTTAAAAATAGGCGGCAGAATGTTTGCCATGCTACAAAATGGCCCCCTGGCCCTGGCAGTTAAAATTACCAAACTCTCAAAGGATGAATTATTAACCGAGGAGTTATTTGAAACCACCTCAGTACCGCTTAAAGAGACTACGTTGGTGCAGACTTTTTCCTTTTAAGTTAATATCAAAGCTCTATCCAGAGCCCAGTACAAGCCAATTACAGCAATGAGCAAAGATAACGGAATTGTAATTAATTTGCGATACCAGGGTTTGTGCTGACAGCATAAACCAACAAGTAAAAATGCCAGCAAGATAATAAACAACTGGCCTAGTTCCACACCAATATTAAAGCTTACAAGAGCAGTGGCAAATCTATCTGCCGGCATACCAAAATCTGCCAATACCCCAGCAAAACCAAAGCCATGCAATAAACCAAAAGCAAACACCAAAAACAAACGATAGCCATGTAGTTTGCGAAAAACTATATTTTCAAGTCCAATATAGGCGATTGACAAAGCGATTAAAGGCTCAACTATAGTTGGTGGTAAACTGATTATTTTATAGATTGAAAGTCCCAGAGTCATAGTGTGAGCCAGCGTAAACATGGTTACCTGCCACAATAACGGCCTTAGTTTGCTGCTAAATAAAAATAGCCCCAAAATAAACAAAATATGATCGGCCCCCTTGGGAAATATATGTGCAAAACCAATTTGTATATAAGAAATAACCGTGGCAAAAATAGAGAATTCTTTAAACAAGGCTGCCAAAGAAAATGGTTTACTTGGTTTATCTTTTCTTAACCACTGCCATTCCGACCAATGCCATTTTTCATTTTTCTTGTCAACCTGGCGTACTCTTACCGCATTATCGCCAAACTTATACGGGTAATACCACACAAGATTTCTGGTATTTGGTGAAATTTTGCCAACAAGATTAAGCACGCTAATCCGTGGAACCTTGGTGTAACCAGGTTCCGGGATCTTTATTTTCGCAAAATTAATCGGTATTTTCCTGCCATCTGCCTGTAGATATATACTATCTAAAACATTATGTACAAATGGCAAAAACCTGGTCTTTAAATCTTGAGCGGCTAGAACGCGTAATTCGTCATATTCTTTTGCAGTTGGTGCCTCCTGCGTGTTTTTGTACCTGGAATTAATTCCGGTCAATAGTGCCTCAACACTAACTCTTAACTCTATATTTATATCACCGGTAGTATAAGCACTTATTTCAATAAGGGCGGGCTTTACTACATCAGCCCTTATAAGAGGACTAAATAACAGTAATAAACTTAAAATTCTAACCATTACATTATAAGAAAATAACCAAATAATTATGCTTATTTACATAAAATCATCGTAGATTATAATTGATTAAGGCTTAATACCAGAACACAAAGGAGGAATCAGTATGACCATATTAGATCGCAGAGAATTTTTAAAAATTATCGGTGCAGGTTCAATAACTGCAACCGGCTCATTGGCCTGGATTGCCAAAGCACAGAGTTCAGAAAAACCGCTTGTGGATGATTTTTATAAAGTCCCCATGCAAGGAACTGCCAGAGTTCTGCATATCACTGATGTGCATGGTCAATTAAATCCGGTGTATTTTCGAGAACCTAATGTTAATTTGGGCGTTGGCGATGCCTATGGCAGACTGCCGCATGTTGTTGGTAAAAAGCTTCTGGAAAATATAAACTTGTCACAAAATAGTGCTGAATCCTATGCCTACACCTATCTTGATTTTGATAAGGCTGCAAAAAAATATGGTCGCATGGGAGGCTTCGCCCATGTTAAATCCTTACTTGATATGCTAAGAAATGATGCCGGAGGTAAAGATAAGACTATAACGGTTGACGGCGGCGATTTATGGCAAGGTTCCGGAACCTCATTGTGGACTCGCGGTGTGGACATGGTTGAAGCCTCTAACCTTTTGGGAATTGATGTGATGGTAGGTCATTGGGAATTTACCTATAAAGAGAATGAGGTTTTAAGCAATGTGGCACTGTTTAAAGGCGATTTTATCGGTCAAAACGTAAGAGTCAAAGAAGATTCACTATTGGGTGATGAATATATGGACCTGGTGGAAAAATATGATGGCCGTGGTCTGTATGATGAAGATTCTGGTCATGCTTTCCAGCCCTACGTGATTAAAAATGTGGGAGGCGCTAGAATTGCAGTAGTCGGGCAAGCTTTTCCTCGTACTGCCAATGCCAATCCACCAGAATTCTTTCCTGACTGGTCTTTTGGTCTGCGTGAAGACGATATGAAAGAATTAGTCACAAAAATTCATCAGGAGGAAAAACCGGATGCAGTAATTCTGGTCTCACATAATGGCATGGACGTTGATATCAAGATGGCGGAAAACGTTCCGGGAATTGATGCGGTATTTGGTGGTCATACCCATGACGGTATGCCCAAGCCAGTAAAGGTTAAAAATGTGGAAGGTGGAACTTGTCTGGTCACCAATGCCGGATCTAATGGAAAATACGTCGGGGTAATGGACTTTGATATTAAAGATGGCAAGGTAGAAGGAATGCACTATAAAATGCTGCCGGTGTTTGAGAACTCCCTGCCGGCTGATAAGGAAATGAGCGCTTATATTAGCCAGATGCGTGCCACCAAGTACGATAAAAACATAGTTGAAAGTCGTGCCAAGAACCGGTTTTATAGTGAATCACGCCTTGGCAAAACATATGAAGAAATCCTGGGTGAGAAATTGGCAATTGCTGATCGCACCTTATACCGGCGTGGTAATTTTATGGGCACCTGGGATCAGGTTTTGTGTAACGCTTTGCGAGAAGAATATGATGCGCATATCGCAATGTCAGCTGGAGTCAGGTGGGGTACCAGCACCCTAAAGGGGGACTGGATCACTATGGAAGATGTAATGACCCAGTGCTCAATAACTTATGGTGAAACTTATGTCAATGAAATGACTGGTGAAAATTTGCTTAACGTATTAGAACAGGTAGCAGATAATCTGTTCGACCCTAACCCTTACCTACAATCAGGTGGTGATATGGTGCGAGTTGGCGGCATGAATTACACGATTGATCCTTCAAAGAAGCTATATAAAAGAATTACCGATGCCAGACTGGATAATGGCGAACTGATCAAGCCGGATAAAACTTACAAGGTCGCAGGCTGGGCAGTGGTTAACCGCACCCCTGAGGGGCGTTTAATATGGGATGTGGTACGAGATTATATCTTGAATAATCGCGATAGCAATAATGTGTTAAGACTTAAAAAAATCAACCATCCAAAATTAGTAGGGGTAAATGATAATCCTGGTATAGCTGACTACCCCGGAGAGTCAAGTTGATAAGGAATCTGGGGACACAATACTTAATTATTATTGGCTATAACATCGTAGCACAACTTGCCTACCCCCCCAAGTTTACCATCTTATTAATCATAAACTTGTTATCGGCAAATTCATGTCGTTCAGGTTTTAGTGCAATAGCCGCTGTGATCAACTCTTTTAATTGCTTATCAGATTTACCGGATCTTAGCGCATCCCGCAAGGATACACTGTTTTCCTGACCTAAACATAAAATAAGCCTGCCCTTGGCGGTCAGGCGCACCCGGTTGCAAGTATCACAAAAATGTTGGGACATGGCAGAAATCACCCCAACTTTAACCGCGGTACCTTTTACCTGATAAATTCTTGCGGGCCCAGAATCCTGTTTGGCATATATTTCAACCAGCGAACTTTTGCAATGACGCTGAACTCTGCTCAAAATCTCCTCAGCCGGGAAAAATTTTCCTGTTGAACCTGCACCTGCCGTACCAACCGGCATAGTTTCAATAAACCTTAACTGAATATTTTTTGCAATAGCATAATCCAGCATGTTCTCAATCTCATCTGCGTTTTCACCGCGCATTACCACCATATTAATCTTGAGCGGTTGCAAGCCAGATTGAATCGCAGCCTCTATACCAGACAGCACTTTATCAAGATCCCCGCCCTGGGTTATGGTTTTAAAACGCGTGTGATCTAAAGTATCCAGGGAGATATTCACCCGATCAAGACCGCTGCGTTTAAAACTCGCGGCATGTTTATCCAGCAAATGTGCATTGGTTGATAACGACAAATTAGCAAGTTTTGGCAGTTTGCCCAGTGACTTAATAATCTTGCCTATGTCTTTTCTAAGTAACGGCTCGCCTCCGGTAAGGCGAACTTTCCTGACCCCAAGTTCGGTAAAATTTCTGACAATTTTGCATATTTCTGTAGTACTTAGGAATTCATCACTTAAACTGCCGGCACTATCATCAGGTGTTCTACAATAAAAGCATTTATAATTACAGTGGTCAGTAACCGAGACCCTGAGATAATTGATTTGCCGATCAAACAAATCTTTTAGTTGCATCTAAGGTAGCTTAAAACAAATTCGGTTAATTTGCCAATATCATTTAGGTCCAGCGCTAATTTTCCAACAATTTTTGCAGGTTCAAGATCAGTTGCTATTGCAATTATGTTACTGTCGCGCAAATATAGATATGATTTTTCAAGCTCTTGGCGATTAACTTCAATTTTGTTGATATTTGCACTTTTAAAGCTTTCAATCAATATTAAATCAAGCTTGTCTGTGGTAAATTTTTCCAATAAATTATCAAGTTCGGGCTTTATATAATTTTCCGCCTCTACCATCAGAGCAAAACGCTTGTCCGAGGCAACCATCACTTGCCGCGCACCACTTTTGCGCAAGACATAACTATCCTTGCCAGGCGTATCTATATCAAAATCATGATGTGCATGTTTGATAAGCCCCACATTAATTTTGTGCTGTCGTAAACTTGCTATTAGTTTGGACAATAAAGTGGTTTTGCCTGTGCCACTAAAGCCAACAAAACCTAAAATCGGTGTGTCTTTATACATAGTTTTGCGGCAAAATCTGGCAAAATCAATCTGGGAATTGATATTTACAAACCACTCGGGATGGTCTGACATGTCAACTATTTGATAATCCAAACGCTCAAGCCAATCTGCTAATTTTCTGCCGTTATTTGCCATAAATTGACGCAGATCATCCAAAGTATCTGCTTTTATCAAGGCAAATGCAGGCTGCAGTGACTTACCATCATGTGCCACATGAGCCTGAGCCTTGTTATTTTTGCCGGAATTTACTAATCTTGCGATAAGCTCAGCTTCAACAAATGGGGTATCGCACGGCAAGATCAGAAGATATTCTCGGGTTTTTCCCAAAGCCTTGACAATACCAGACAAAGGACCTTGAAAACCAGGCGTATCATCACTTAACACCAGCAAGCTAAAAAGTTTACTGTAGACTTGTTGCTGATTATTGGCACTGATAAAAATTTGCTTGCTAAAACCCTTTGTGGCTTCAATTACATAATGCACCAAAGGTTTTTTATTAAACTCAATCAAGCCTTTATTCTGCTTTAACATGCGACTGGCCTTGCCGCCGGCTAAAATTACCACACTTAAATCAGTCATTTTTTATCCTGCTCTTGATCTTGCTTACAATTTTGTCAATGTCCAATCCTTGCCTGCTGATGACCGATATTACATATTCTGCTTCCGCCTCCGTTATAGGTTCTACGGTTGTTAGTTGTTGTTTTAGTACTTTTGAATCTGCATCAGATATATCATTGGTTCTGCTCTGCACTCTTCTAAAAAGTTCATCCTTACTGGCATTTAAACTCAAGATAATAAAATTTAACCCATGTTCCACGGCCAGTTTATAAAACTGCATACGCCGTTTTACTTTAAGAAAAGTTGCATCAACCACAACCGGAAAACCGTAACTGGTAATATCTATCACCAGTTGGCCTAAATGCTTATAAGTTGCGTTATTCGCCTTTGCCGTATACAGACTGCCACTTTGCTTAGGGCCTAAGTATCCTGACAAGATTCCAAATAAGCGTTTTCTTTCAACATCAGAACGCAGTAACACGGCGTGCAACTTATTGGCAAGCGGCACGGCCACAGTGCTTTTGCCACTACCGGACAAACCATGCATAATCACTAATATAGGAACACGGTTGACCGTATAGGATTTTGCCAACTCAAGATAACGCTTGATCTGAAGTTTAGATGATGATTTTTCTTCCTGAGTTATAGCAAGCTGCGAATAACGAATAGCAGCAACTTTAGCCCTGACTACGGCTCTGTATATTTGATAAAAATTTAGAAGCTGCAGACCTTGATAGTCACCTGTCATGCCAAAATATACATTTAAAACTTGCCAGGACATTTGCCTCCATCCCCTGCTGGCAAGATCCATTGCCAAAAACGCCATATCGCTTATAACGTCAATCCAGTGCAAGTCAGGGTTAAATTCTATCGCGTCAAATATGTGTACTTTGTGCCGCCAATACACCATGTTGGCAAGATGCATATCGCCATGACACTCTCTAACAAAACCTTGCTCCAGCCTGGCGGTAAAAACATCAGTCAGCGCATGCCACTGTGCAAGTGACCACTTTTTAAGTTCATTACAAATACCAATCAATTCCGCATCCTTGACACACTGCTCTATCTGGCTGAAATTATCCTTAGCAGGTTGCAGTATTTTCCTGGCAGTCCCATAACCAGAATCAGGAGAGGCTATCGCTGCCTTGGTATGAAAGCCTGATATTTGTTTTGCAGCCCGGTCTAAAATTTCCTCAGACAACCCGGGTTTATTATTTAACAGGCAATCAAGTTCCAGCTCTCGGGAGAATCTTAGCATTTGCACCGCATACTCAACTGTATTGGGCGTATCTTTGTCAATATCTTCAAGTCTTAATCCATCATCCAGAGCAACTATAGCCATCGTTTTAAGATAAATTTCTGGTGCTAGTCTGGAGTTAAGTCTTATCTCTTCTTGACAATAAAACTTGCGCTTTGCCAGCGTTGAGAAATCCACAAAACCAAGATCCAGATTTTTTTTAATCTTGTATGCATATTGCCCGGCCAGAAAAACATGCGATATATGAGTTTCAATATGCTTTATGCTCGCAGCAGGATGTGGATAGCTTGCCGGATCAAGCATTTTCCGCACAAACTCCCTGCTGTTCATGCAGTATTTGTGCTTAGAACGGTAACCTGCCGCCACCTATAGGCGGCACACCTCCCATGCCGCGCATCATTTGCCGCATTTTGCCGCCCTTCATCTTTTTAAGCATTCTTTGCATTTGCTTGAATTGTTTAAGAAGACGGTTTAACTGCTGGATATTAGTACCAGAACCACTGCAAATACGTTTTTTGCGGGAACCACGGATAATATCCGGCCTAAATCTTTCCTGTCTGGTCATAGAATTAATCATCGCTTCCATCTGAATAAACTCTTTGTCATTAATCTGATCTTTCAGCTTGCCAGACATATTGCCCATGCCAGGAAGCTTGTCCAACATGGAATTGACCCCGCCCATATTACGCATTTGTTGTAATTGCTCACGAAAATCGTTCAAGTTAAAGCTTTGCCCGCGTTTAAGTTTACGTGCAACTTTCGCCGCTTTTTTCTTGTCGGCCTTGCGTTCTACCTCCTCAATCAGCGATAGCACATCACCCATATCCAGAATACGGGAAGCAAGCCTGTCAGGATGAAATGGTTCCAGAGCATCAATTTTTTCCCCAACCCCGATAAATTTGATCGGTTTGCCGGTTATCTCACGTACCGACAATGCCGCCCCGCCTCTGGCATCACCATCAGCTTTGGTAAGAATTACACCAGTCAGCGCCAAAACCTCATTAAACGCTCTGGCGGTATTGGCCGCATCCTGGCCTGTCATACTATCAACTACAAACAATGTTTCAACAGGCTTAACTGCCTTATGAATAGACTTGATTTCATCCATCATTTCAGCATCTATATGTAGTCTGCCGGCAGTATCCACAATTAGCACGTCCAGGAAGTTTTTTCTAGCAGCAACGTGTGCAGCTTTTACTATTTGTACCGGTTTTTGCTCACTGTTGCTTGGGATGAACTCCGCCCCGACCTGTTGCGCCAATGTCTGTAATTGTTCAATCGCCGCCGGCCGATATACATCAGCACTCACCACGGCAACTTTTTTATGTTCTCGATCTTGTAAAAGTTTTGCAAGCTTTGCCACTGAGGTGGTTTTACCAGCACCTTGCAACCCGGCTAATAAAATTACCGCAGGCGGCTGAGTCTGCAGATTAAGCGACTCATTGGCATCTCCCATAATATGGGTAAGCTCTGATTGTACAATTTTGATAAATGCCTGACCAGGAGAAAGGCTTGAAGATACTTCCTGGCCTATTGCTCGCTGCTTTACCTTATCGATGAAGCCGCGCACTACCTCAAGAGCCACATCTGCTTCCAGTAACGCTATTCTTACTTCACGCACCGCCTCGGCAATATTTTTCTCACTTAAGCGTCCTTTGCCGCTTATGGATTTTAAGGTTTTATTTAAACTGACTGATAAATTATCAAACATTAAATCTTAAGAGTATGAATAAAGCAGTTATTATATCAGGCGTGAGTAAATTAAATAACAAACAAATATGAGTTACGTGGAAATTGGGACAATCGGGATAATTGCATATTTGCTGGCAAGTGTTCTATACATGCTGGATTTAATAACCAACACCGACTCCAGAGTCAAAAAGCTTGCAAGTAAAACTACAGGGTTTATCGGATTTGTTCTGCATCTTGCAGTATTATGGCAACTGGTAATTTTAAATTGGGTAAATCTTGGCTTTTTCCACGCATTATCTTTTGTCTCGGCTTTTGTGGTTGGAGCAATATTTATCTCCAACATGTTCACCAATGTAAAAGGTCTGTTGTTATTTTCTTACCCATTTGCGGCGCTATTTCTCGGCCTTGAAATCGCTAATCCGGAAGGCGTAAAAACCCAGGCCAGCCTGGAACTGGATACGCATATTCTGCTTTCAGTCCTAGCTTATGGCTTCCTGGCCGTGGGTGCCATATTTAGTATTTTATTGTTTATCCAGGAATATATGTTAAAGCACAATTATCTGGGAAAGTCTCTAAAGGCCTTCCCGCCGCTTACCCAGACTGAACACATGATGTTTAATATGATTGCGCTTGGCTTTTTACTTTTGACCAGCTCACTAATAAGCGGTTTTATTTTTCTGGAGAATATCTTTTCACAAAACTTGGCGCATAAAACCTTTTTTTCAATCGTATCCTGGTTCATATTTGCAACTTTGTTATTCGGCAGATATAAATTTGGCTGGCGCGGCAAGACCGCGATAAAGTTCACTCTAAGTGGTTTCCTGCTAGTAGTATTGTCATATTTTGGCAGCAAGTTTGTTTTGGAACTGTTGCTCGGTTAAACTAAAGTCACAATTGTTTCTTTATAAAAGCAGGCTGCGCTTACGCCCCACCTATCTTACTTGTTTCTATATCTGATTAATTGCATGGACAAAAAAGGCAGCAAAGTTATTGCCGAAATACCAATAATTGCACCTACTATTTTAAGGCTTGAGCTTTCCACTGAGTTCGACAAAAGCCAACCTACTAAGCTGATATCTGAAACAACTAAGACACGATACCTAACCAAAATTTGAGATAGACAATTATTTCTTTGACGATCAAGTTAAGATACAGTGTTGATTCTAGCATTTTTGCTTAAAAACACAAAATTAAGTCTCTAGTCCAAATCTAACATTTGAGCTGTGGGTGACCGCGAAGCGAGCGTCACAAACAAGCGCCTTACTATGTGAATGCTCCAGTATCGAAAACAAGAATGATTTTTGATATTTTTCCATTAGACGCCTCAAACATTTGAGACATCATTGTCGACATACCCGGCTTTGAAAATTGGTAAAGCAAACAAGCAGATTTTTCATTTTCGTATGCCTCTATAATTTTATATTCGAGTCCCGCTGGCGGATCTAATTTCAGTGATTCTATGTATTCTGCCGATGTATTAAATTCATGAAACGGCCCTTTGAAAGAGAACTCTTCTGAAAATATGCCACCCAGACTCTCTATAGGTTCCTCACCATAAAATACCTCCATATATCTATTTGCTAATTCCAGCGGTGTCATGTTATTACTTGATTGTTTATATAAAAACCCATAACCCACTGATTTCTTTAAAAGCTTATTCTGGTCAAACTCAAGCCTTGACCTTGTCAGTTACAGTTTTTACCACAATCTCATCATCCACCACACTAACCTTTATAACCCCGCCGTGTTGTAACTCACCAAACAATAAATTATCCGCCAAAGGTTTTCTGATTTTATCCTGAATTAAACGACGCATCGGTCTTGCTCCCATATTGGCTTTGTAGCCATGCTCGGCTAACCAGATTTTTGCCGCGGCATCCACTTTAAGCTCAACTTGTTTTTCATCCAGCTGAGACTGTAATTCAGTAATGAATTTGTCAGCTACATGTTTGATATTTTCAGTGCTTAGCGCCTTGAAAATAACTATGTCATCCAAACGATTCCGAAACTCGGGGGAGAACATTTTCTTTATACTTACCATTGCGTCCAATGAGTTATCCTGCTCGGTAAAGCCTATGCTGGTACGGTTTACGTCCTGAGCTCCGGCATTGGTAGTCATAACCAGAATTATGTTGCGAAAATCCACTTTGCGTCCATTGGCATCGGTTAAAAAACCGTTATCCATTACCTGCAATAACAGGTTAAACACATCAGGATGCGCTTTTTCAATTTCATCCAATAACAATACCGCATGCGGGTTTTTGTTAATCTCCTCGGTCAGTAAACCGCCCTGGTTATAACCGACATAACCTGGCGGAGCACCAATAAGTCTGGATACCGTATGGCGCTCCATATACTCTGACATGTCAAAACGCACCAGCTCCACCCCAAGTTGCAATGCCAGCTGTTTGCTAACTTCAGTTTTACCAACCCCGGTCGGTCCCGCAAACAAAAATGAGCCTATCGGTTTATTATCAATCCCCAGACCTGCACGAGACAGTTTAATCGCATCCGCCAATTGCTGTATCGCCTGATCTTGCCCGAATATAACCAATTTAAGATTCTTTTTCAGATTCTTGAGAATATCCTTAGCCGACATTGATACTTTACGCTCCGGGATTCTGGCTATCTTGGCAACAACACGCTCAATTTGCTCAATTTGCAGTAAATCTTCACGCTTGTCTTCCGGTAACAATCGATTGTATGCTCCAGCCTCATCCATAACATCAATCGCCTTATCCGGCATGTGTCGGTCGGTTATATACTTATCCGATAACTCAGCTGCCGCACGCAAGGCTTCATCAGAATATTTAACCATATGATGTTCCTCAAAGCGCGAGCATAAACCTTTAAGAATTTTCACCGTATCTTCTATATCCGGTTCCAAAACATCAATCTTTTGAAAACGCCGTGTCAAAGCGTGATCCTTTTCGAATACTCCGCGATATTCCTTGTAGGTGGTTGAACCTAAACAACGCAAATCACCACTGGCAAGTTTAGGTTTTATCAGATTTGAGGCATCCATAGCTCCGCCGGAAGTGGCCCCGGCTCCAATAAGCGTGTGAATTTCATCTATAAACAATACGCTATTTTCTTCCTTGTCCAACCTGGCCAAGACCTGCTTTAGACGTTTTTCAAAATCTCCGCGGTACTTGGTGCCAGCCAGCAGCGCTCCCATATCTAAAGCATATATTGTACTGTTGGCAATAACTTCCGGCACTTTGCCATCCACTATCCTCTTAGCCAGGCCCTCGGCAATTGCGGTTTTGCCTACACCGGAATCACCAACCAGTAGAGGATTATTTTTTCGTCTTCGACATAAAACCTGTACCACACGTTCCAATTCATCCTCACGCCCAATCAGAGGGTCTATTTTTCCGGCAAGCGCTCGCTGATTAAGATTTACTATAAATTCATCCAGTGTTTTAGGTTGAGCAGATTCTCCCTGCTCTTCTTCTGTAAAATCATTCTCTTCGTCAGTAACCATATCATTGCTGATAAAATCAACCACTTCAAAACGCCTTACACCTTGGGTTTTAAGATAATAACTGGCATGTGAGTCAGTCTCAGATAACAAGGATGCGAGCAAAGCCGCACCATCAACTTCCTTTTTGCCGGTGGACTGAGCATGGAAAATGGCCCGTTGCAATGTGCGTTGAAAACCTAAGGTAGGATGTGGTTCATAATCACCGCTGGCGACAAATTTTGGAGTGTTCTCAGCAATAAATTTTTCCAGCTGGGTGCGTAGAAGCTGTACATCAATACCAAGTCCTTTAAGAACCTGGTTTGATTTGGGGTTATCCAGCAGCATTAACAAAAGATGCTCCAGAGTCACGAACTCATGCCGTTGCTCAACAGCATTTTGTATCATTAGGTTAAGACAATATTCCAGTTCGTTGTCTAGCATTATTTTTACATTAAAAGTTATTCGGCTTGTTTAATAAATACAAAACCCAAAACCCAGAACCGTGATTTGTTATGTTTTCTAGCATGAATCTAACTTCTCCTTAGCTATTTCTTTGAATTTTTTATCTAACTGTTCTTTAAAACTCTTACCTACTTCATCAAATACTTTCAATAATTCAGAGAAAATATTTTTCTCTCCTATAAAATCCCAATATTCATTGCCAACTAAAAAATCATTTGGCGGATTCATCATTCCGACTTCTGTAAAACGATTATATGGTTTAGGATGATATGGATTATATGGGAATGCAAGATATACTTTGACAGGTTTTCTTCTCCTTGCAACCCATTCTAATAATTTAGTTTTGCTCTTTTCAAACACGTCAATATTAGGTTTCACTGTTTTTATTTCAAAATAATATTCTTTTCCATTTTTGTTCATATAAAAATCAGCAATATTACCTGATTTTTGAAATTCTCCGTTTTTAGATGACGCATCTAAAACTTCTTTCACTTCTTTATCAATTTCAGCGGCTCGGTCTCCATTTCTAAGCCCTGCGATAATATTAGAAATTACTGTCTTTTGTTGTTTTGAGATCGCTCCGCCAACTCCATAATTCCTAAAAGCTTCATCAGCTGTTTCAGAGGCTATTATTACAGAAACATCTTCATAAATACTCATCCCCAGAGTTGTTGCCATAGAATGTATAAATGAATAAGCCGCAATCTTTTCATTATCCTGAACTAACCTTGCTAAAAACGGCATTGAAGTAGTTTCTCTGCCATATGATTTTAATTTATTTTCAATCTTTTTTGAAAGCAGTTCTTTTATCTTCTGCTTTTGGTTGTTTGACAACTCCATTATTTCTCTTTCATATGGAATATAATCTCAGCATAAGCTGATCTGCCTTTTTCAACACGATTTAAAACTGGCCTTTTAAATTTATTAACGATTTTCATATCAGAAGCTAAGGCAATTTGTGGATATAAGTCATATTTATCGTTAGCTACCAAAAACACGTTATAGTCGTCTTTTAAAAATCTTTTGCAGTTATTTAAAACATCAGAAATTCCTTTAATATAAGATTTGCGTGCTTCCATACCTTGGCCTTTAAATAAAGGACCAATTTCAAGATTATCCGCCCTATTAAAACCAAATAAATCATAAGCATAAGCATGCTGCTCATGGTAGTTTATTAACCCCACATAAGGAGGACTGGAAAAAATGCCGTCTATTTTCTTGTTTTTAGTCAACTCGCCGAACCTACGATGTTTATTCTTTATTTCTTTTAAAATATTAATTGTTCTGCTGTCACCAGTTAAACATTTTTGATAAGAATCTGTTCTAATCGCATCAAATTGACTAACTCGTTTTATGGTATCCTGAACGTATCTTTGCCACCAACCTAACATTGAAAATAAAGGCTTGCATATTTTTCCGTGTTTTTTGCAATAATACGTCGTAGTTACAGGTTCCTTTAATGTCGCTAAATCAGCGTGGGTCGTTGCGCGACATGAACGAATTGTCCTGCTCAATACTAATGCAAGAATTTTTTTAGTTTTAGTGGTTCTAATATATTTTATTTGTTCAAAAGCAAAGTCTATTTCATCTCTGACAACTTTTAAAAACCATTTATCCAAAAACGAAGTGCCTTTTCCCTGTTTCAATGGAATTTTATATTTATTTAGCAGTGTATTATAAATTTTCAGGAATTCATCTGCATATTGTTTCCCATATGATTTATCATCTATTTTCTTTTGTCTAACATCATACTTAAATTGTGGTGAAGGAAAGTATTCATCATTGAATTTTTTGAGTTTACTTAACAATTCCTGCTCAAAAATCACATTTTGTCTTTCTTCCTGAAACTCTTTTAGCTTTTTTGTAATGCTATCTGCTGTTTTCCTTATGTCATTGATATCATATTTACCAACCTTAACATTACTTAAAAATGCATTAAAAGCTGAAACATCAATTCCAATTGAATGTAATTTTAATTCGTTTGCCTGCACTAGAGTTGTTCCACTTCCACAAAATGGATCTAAAATAATATCTCCTTCGCTAAAAAACACTTCTTTTTTAAAGTCATCAGTGTGTTGGTCAAGAAAGTATTCAACTAATTGTGGGATAAACTTTCCTTTATATGAGTGTAATCTGTGAACATGTTTAGTGGTTTCGGATTCTTTATATTCAGAAAATGATAACTTCCAATTTAAGTCATTACCAAGCTGCTTTTTCCAACGGCTTTCTTTCGTTTCATAATGAGAGTCGTAATACTGTTTCAAGTCATGCTTATCAACGAACACGTTTCCATTATCACCGTTTTTAGGTATTCGCCCATACTGAATTAAGTATGATATGTTTGACGGAGTAACTTTTTTGCCAATATGTTTTGACGCCCACACGCTTGCATCTTTAAGTGTCATAAAATCTTGCATTTATGATTTTCCCTTAATGATATTATTCCGCCATTAAACATAACTTAGTTTTAAGCTTAGCAATGTTTTTAGAACTTTCATTTCTCCGTATTAGAGCCAATGAATCTGTAGACAAACGCACCAAGAACCGCACCGACAATTGGCGCTACCCAAAACAACCACAGCTGTACCAAAGCCCAATCTCCAACATAAACCGCCACCCCGGTGCTACGTGCGGGATTTACCGAGGTATTGGTAACCGGAATGCTAATAAGGTGGATTAACGTAAGACAAAGACCAATTGCAATAGGCGCCATTCCCTGCGGAGCTCTTTGGTCAGTCGCACTTAAAATCACCAGCAAAAACATCATCGTCATTACAATTTCTGCCAGCAAGGCTGCAAGTAACGAATAACCGCCTGGTGAATGCGCAGCATAACCGTTTGCGGCAAATCCACCAGCTACATCAAAACCAGTTTTACCACTGGCGATTAAAAATAAAACTCCTCCTGCCACAATTGCCCCCAGTACTTGCGAGATAATATACGGCAATAGCTGCGTGGCGGGAAATCTCCCACCTGCCCACAAACCAACAGAAACTGCAGGGTTCAGGTGGCAGCCAGAAATATGCCCTATTGCATAAGCCATGGTCAGCACCGTTAGACCAAAAGCCAGTGATACACCAAGCAAACCTATACCAACATCCGGAAATGCTGCGGCCAGTACGGCACTACCACACCCGCCGAGAACCAGCCAAAATGTTCCAACAAACTCTGCTGCGTATTTTGTCATGTTATCTCCTTATTTGAATTAGGAACCTCACTTTAACATACTTTCAACTTTATTGGCTACTGGAAAAACTCAAGCAATATCACGCGTGGCATTAAGGTCGGTCTGGCTATTTTTCTCTAATAAGGTCTTATCCTTACTTATGAATGTATAAACAACCGGCACCACAAACAAGGTAAACAAGGTGCCAACCGCAAAACCACTAACTATGGTGATACCTATAGCCTGACGGCTGGCTGCCCCAGCACCACTTGCCAGAACCAGTGGCATAATGCCGATTATGGTGGAAAGCGAAGTCATCAGGATTGGCCTTAATCTTAGGGTCGCAGCCTTTACCACCGCATCAAAAGGCTTTAGTTTCTCATTTACTTGTATTTCATTGGCAAACTCAACAATTAAAATTCCATGCTTGCTGATTAAGCCAACGAGAGTAATCAAGCCTACCTGACTATAAATATTTAAGGTGACTTGCCATAAAAAAATTGGAATTAAAGCGCCGAATACTGCCAGTGGCACCGTAATTAAAATTACCAATGGATCACGTGCGCTTTCATACTGTGCTGCCAACACTAAAAACACAATAACTATGGCAAACACAAAGGTTAGAACAAGGCTCGAACCTTCCTGCACAAACTGTCTGGATTGACCCTGATAATCTATCGCGTAACCGGCAGGCGTCTCCTCATTAACTATTTGTTCCAAAATATTAAGCGCCTGCCCAATTGGCACTGCCGGAACCGCGTCAATTTTGGCCGCGTTTTGCTGCTGAAATTGTACCAACTCCGGTGGTACTGAGGTATATGACAGCTCAACCAAAGAGTTTAGCGAGATTCTATCACCCTGTTCATTATAAACATGATACTGGTTAAGCACCTCGGCGCTGCCACGTTGTTCCCGTCTGGCCTGTGGAATAATCTTATAACTACGCCCTGCCAGATTAAACCGGCTGACATAGCCTTCAGCCAAAATAACTCCCAGGGTTTGGCCAATATCACGCATTGACACCCCCATGGCCTGTGCGCGTTCCCGATCGATTTTTACCTTTATTTCCGGCTTGCTGAAATTAAAGTCGCTTTTAATAAAATGGAATTTATCCGGCATTGCCCTGGCTTTTGCCAAAACCTGCTGTACCACTCCATAAAGTTTGTCATAGCCTTCCTGAGTTTTAATTATCAGTTCTACTGGCGTGTTACCGCTGGCTCCAGGTAACGAAGGCGGATTAAACGCGAAAGATTGTAAACCCGGCTGCTGGTCAAATTGTTTTTGCAGCATTACGGCTAATTTCTGCGATGAAATAGCGCGTTCTTGCCACGGCTTCAATAACATACCGGCAAATGAAACAGTCGGACCGGCAAAACCGTTAGCCATAAAGGAGGATTGATACTCATCTTTATATGAACGATAAATGTCAATATACGGCTTAGTATGTTTATTAAGATAATCAAGATTAGTGTGATCCGGTGCCTGTGAGATGGTGAAAATAACCCCCTTGTCTTCCTCTGGTGCCAGTTCACTTTGAACAAACTGCACCATGATTACTATCATTACCAAAATAAAAAATGCAAAAACCACAATCACTGATCTGGTTTTTAAAATACCCTCAAGAGAATTGGCATAGGCTAAATTAAGCCTTGTAAACAACCTGCTTACCCATCTGGCATACGCATTTTCAGAAGCAACGGGCGGCAAAATTTTTGAGCACATCATAGGGGATAAAGTGAGTGCGATAATAGTGGAAATTATTATGATGCCGGTCAAGGTAAAGGCAAATTCCTGAAATAAAACACCAGTTAACCCTCCCAACAAGCCAATAGGAGCATAGACCAATACCAATACTATGGTAGTGGCAATTACCGGTCTTGCGATTTCGCGCGCGCCAAGCAAAGCTGCGGCCAAGGGTTGTTGTCCCTCAGTAATATGCCGGTGAATATTCTCCACTACCAAAATCGCATCATCTACCAAGAGGCCGATCGCCATAACCATAGCCAGCAAAGTTAAAAGATTTATCGAATAACCTAGCAACTGCAAATAGAACAACGCCCCAATAATTGACAGGGGGATCGTGACTAACGGAATCAGAGTTGTACGCAATGATCCCAGAGTTAAAAAAATCACCGCGACCACAATAATGGAAGCTTCCAGCAAGGTGGTAATTACTTCAAAAATTGAAGCGCTGATAAACTTGGTTGAGTCATATGCTACATCAGCCTTCAGCCCAGGCGGGAAAGACTTTTTTAAAGTCTCAAGTTTTTCATTTACCAGGCTAATCGTGGTAAGAGGATTACCATCTGTCGTACCTTTAATGCCAATATAGATCGAGGGTATGCCATCAAACATTACCAATGAATTGTAATTCTCTGCCCCAAGTTCCACTTCTGCCACATCAGACAAGCGCACTGTAGCGGTACCATCCTTACGAATTACAAACCGCTTAAAGATTTCAGGATCACCAGTATCAGTAATCGCGTTAACGTTAGTCTGCGTGTATTGACCTTTGGTATTACCGGCAGCTGATTGATAATTATCACTGCCAATCGCTCTTACAATATCAACTGCGGAAACTCCAAGCGCAGCCATCTGCGCAGGATCCATCCATACCCGCATTGAATAGGTCTTACCGCCGAGAATCTCGGCCTCAGCCACTCCTTTAACTGTAGATAAAGCAGGCTGTACCGTGCGCAGCAAATAATCAGTAATTTCAACCTGACTTAAACTATCGCTATAGAAACTATAATACGCCAAGGCAAAGCCCTCGGCCGCAGATTTGCCAATTACCGGATCTTCAGATTCAGCTGGCAGCTCACCGCGAATTGAAGCGACTTTAGCGCTGATCTCGGTCAACACGATATCGGCATCTTGCCCAAGCTTCAAATGCACTTCCACCGTAGATACACTGTTGCTGCTGGAGGAGCGAATATAATCCACACCCTTAGCGCTGGCGACTACTTGCTGAATTGGGTTAGTAATAAACCCTTGAATTAATTCAGCACTGGCTCCCGGATAAGCGGTAGTAATAGTTATTACGGAAGTTTCAAGTTCCGGATATTGCCGTATCTGTACATTGAAAAATGCCTGAACTCCCAACAATACCAACAATGAGCTTATAACAAATGATAATATAGGACGGCGAATAAAATAATCAGTGAACATTGTTAGCTATCGCCACGTCAAGGCCTGGATATAACTTTAACTGCCCGGAAGTCACAACCATATCCTTGGAATGCAGACCTTTGGTTATTCCTGCCATACCATCTTTACGATATAAGACCTTAACCTGGCGAGATTCCAAAATATAGGTTTCTTGCGATTTGGCATTGTCCTTGTCTTTTGCCAAAACGTAAACAGACTCACCATAAATATTATAGAAAATCGCAGTTTCCGGCACCGCCATGACTTCAGTTTGAATATCAGTTTCCAAAACAATTTGTGCAAACATTCCAGGTGCTAGTTGCGAAGCAGCATTATCCACAATTGCCCTTACATTAAGGTTTCTGGTAGTATCATGCAAAATAGGATCCCAAACGCTAACCTTGCCGCTAAAGGTCTTGTCAGGATCTGACTTGACTTTGAACCATACAGTTTGACCCTTTTTTACTTCATGGTAAAACTGTTCTGGTAAAGTAAAATCAAGATAAAGTTTGTCAATTGATTGCAAAGAAACTATGTTGACTCCGGGGGAAATATAATCGCCCTTATCCACATTTTTTATACCCAAAATGCCGGCAAACGGTGCTGTAATTGACCTTTTTGCCAAAGACGCCTCTGCCGAGGCTAACTCAGCCCTGGCAACATTTAAAGCCGATATAACCTCATCCAGCTCAAACTCTGACACATATTTCTTGCCTTTTAGTTTCTTGGTTCTGCGGTGTCGCCTCTGAGCGGCAGATAACCGCGCCCTGGCGGTTTTAATCTGCGCAAGTTCAAGCTCATCGTTTAACTCAAGCAAAATCTCACCGGCTTTGACTTTTTGCCCTGATCTGAAATTAATCTTGCGCACAACTCCTCCCACTTCACTGCTAAGCTCCACCCCTTGCAAAGATTTTAGTGAGCCAATTGCTTTAAGCCTCCTGGGCCATTTTCTTGTTTTGACTTGTGCCGCCTCAACCTTGACCGGTGCTTTTGGTACACTACTTTGCAAGATTAGCTCCTGAATTTGACGGTATTTAATAAAACCTAAAGCTCCGGCAATCAGGGCTACCAGCAACATCACTAGCAGCAATCGCAACCACAACCTGGGTTTTTTGTTTGCTTTATCGGACATAGTGCAAGTATATAGCGGTTTGGTTAAAAATTATTGCCACAAATATCAATTTAGAACTTTGAGATCGTTGGGTGAGAATAAAAAAACATGTTAGTGATAAGTCAAGTTGTCCGGTTTTGTAATTCGTAATCTGTCCGCTTTTTGAAATGTAGGTCATGTTGCGACCTTGGCACTTATCCACAAGTCCACAGGCGACGAAATTATCTAT
>Ga0056111_1000050_pt1 | contig 31065 bp, 22 predicted proteins | sample WorMetloBBELIZE2_FD_83874 | JGI IMG/M metagenome (GOLD analysis project Ga0056111, IMG submission 83874) | Marine gutless worms symbiont microbial communities from Max Planck institute for Marine Microbiology, Germany - Olavius longissimus B... ... | reverse complement strand
CTTTGCCACTCGAATTGTGGCAAAAATCACTGCCTTAACATTGATACAGTTGTTCAACAAACGAGAGGGCAATAATATTAATAACCTAAAAATTGTGGTGGCCTAAATGCACCACGGGTTTCATCCATATTATACTGTTTTAACGTTTTTTTCTATTAGGCTTCCATGAGGATGAATTGCAAGGCACCCTCATAGAACGTCTTTGAGTTATACTATCAAGTTCCCCTGATTAATAAGATCATTCAGATCAAGCGTATTGTTTTCGACAATAGCAATATTTTGCATGCCGTAAGTTTGACCGGAACCGTCCTTATCAACCGAAATGACTGAATCGCCGCCAGCATTTGTAACGTTAACGAAGTCATTAATAGAGTCCTGAACGGGGTCGTACGCTGCCAACAGATCGGATATATCAATCTGGTCTCCTTGTGCTGTGGAGAAGTCCTTAATCGTGTCAACACCATCAAAGGCACTAATAGCTTCAAAAATGAAATCGTCAGCACCGCCTTGCCCATAAAGGATATCAGAGCCGCCTTGCCCCCATATCAAGTCATTTCCGTCACCAGCCTGAATTGTATCGGCTCCATCCCCACCGCTAAGCTCATTGACGTTGTTTGTTCCAATAATAGTATCCTCGAACTGCGAGCCAATAGCATTCCACATATTGCCCATAACAACCTGGTTCCCGTTGTCGAGATTGATCCGCTCACCCTGAAGATCAATATTGTTAATGTTATCAACCTGGATGTATTCAAAAGAGATGGTATCTACGCCGCTACCGCCATCAATCCAGTGTTCATTAACTGTTGAAAGAACGATTAGATCATCACCGCTGTCGCCATACAGCCAGTTATTTTGAGAACCATATATTGTGTCGTTATGGTGTTCGCCATGAAGCGTATCACCACCTTGTGGATCTGCGATAAGAACATCGTCATTATACCCGCCATACAAGGTATCAGATCCAAGGCCGCCATAAATCACATCATTACCGTTATTACCGCTAATCGTTGCGCTGCTCGCATCACCGATAATGATGCTTGCTGCCGAACTATCTTGGTAATTGGTATTAGAAGCTGTTTGCCATACCCAAGAGTTCCAGCCAGACAGAGAAACACTATACCCCTCATGGAGCTGTAAGCTCTCGATTGCATAACCATTATTGAAGTTTATGATCCGCGTACTGGAACCATTATTGTGCGTTAACAGAAGGTCACTGCCGGAATTTGAGAAACTGAAATAATCAAGCTGATAGCCAGAGGTCGAAAATTTCAAAGTATCGGTTCCAGATGAGTCTGTGATGGTATCTGTTCCAGCAGTGATGATGTAAAGGTCATTGCCAGCACCTCCATTCAGATTGTCGTTTCCGGAACTTCCTGTAAGAATATCATCCAAAGACTCTACGGTGACGTTTACGGTAGCCGTTGACGTTATTTGCCCATCGCTGACTTCGTAAGTAAAGCTGTCGTTACCAACGAAATCTGCATTTGGTGTGAAGGTGACCGTGCCGTCGGTGTTGATGGCAACATTCCCATAGTTCCCATGGGTAGCACTGGAAACGGTTATTGTGCTATTCTCAACATCATAATCATTGCTCAAAACATCTATTGCAATAGGTGTATTCGTGTATGTCGTTACACTGTCGTTTTGTGAAACGGGAGCATCATTAACGGCATTGATGGTCATTTGGAACAATTCACTTGGCAATGTATTGATTCCGTCTGAAACCGTGAAATCAAATCCAAACGCTCCATTTTCATTCGCGTTTGGCGTAAAGGTCACCAGGCTGTCAATGATGTTTTGCATAGTAAAGGTGTCATTAACAGCGAGAGCTGTGCCATTAAGCGCCAAAAGGCCATTTACTGGTAATGAATTAACTGTAAAGACAATTTGTCCAGGAGTGTTGTCTGTGTCGAAAACGCTTAGCATAGCCGCAGAGACAGTGAAAACCGTATCTTCATCAGCTGTTCCACCATTGTTGGTTAATATAGGCGCATCATTGACACTGCCGACGGAAATATTGACCGTTCCAATAGCCGTATTTCCATTTATATCCTCCAATGTGTAGGAAAATACATCGTTTCCGGTAAAGTTTAGTGCTGGCGTATAGGTAAAGTCACCATTGGCTGCTAGTGTAACAGAAGCTCCTTGGGCTGTTACAAAACTGCTGACCTGTACAGAGATTTGATCACCATCAGGATCATTGTCGGAACCATTGCCGTTATCAACCAGAAGGTTTCCGGAAAGAACAGTGTCTTCGACAGCAACAAAGTTATCATTTTCAGCGATTGGAAGATCTTCAACTGGATTAACCGTGAGGGTTACCGTTGCTGTATCACTGCCTCCTTGGCCATCAAGGACAGTATAATCGAAACTATCTTCTCCGTTGAAGTTGGCTGAAGGTGTATAAGTAAAATCGCCGTTAGATGAGATAACCACACTCCCGCCATACAGAGATGTTAGTGTAGTTGCCTGAGTTGAGAGGGGATCATTATCAATATCGTAATCTGTGCCGCTTCCATTGTCAGCAAACAGGTTACCTGCAATGACTGCATCCTCGTCACCAGAGAAGGAATCTGCGAACGCAAAAGGTGCATCGTTTACTGACAGATTAATCAACTGATTATCTACAAAGACTTCTAGATTTTCGACGTACTGAACAGATAGCGGCAGCATAGAAAAGTTAAACATGCTGCTTGATGAGGCGGCCTGGTAAGATAGTAGTTCAGTTTTTACACCGGCCGCTTCATAGTCTTGGGCACTCAGGTAGATTTTAATGGTGTCGCTTCCGGAGCCTCCATTATAAGAATTCTGCGTTGAACCTATGTTGAGAGAAGCATCAAAGATAAGAGTATCATTCCCATCACCAGCATTTATGGTGTCGTTTCCTTCTCGGCCTTGCAGTACATTATTACCCGAAGTTCCGACTATCGTGTCAGCATATTGCGAACCAACGACATTCTCAAAATTACCAAGAACAACTTCACTACCGTCATCTAAATGAATGCGCTCATCTTGAATGTTGATACTGTTAATATTATCGACCGAGATATTTTCAAACGACACTGTGTCAATATCACCATTACCGTCAATCCAGTGCTCGTTAACAGTTGAGAGAATAATCAGGTCATTGCCGTCATCTCCATACAGCCAATTATTCTGAGAGCCGTAGAGAATGTCATCATGATGCTCACCATGGAGAACGTCCCCGCCTGCTGTATCGGCAATCAATATATCGTTATGGTAGCCGCCATACAGGGTATCTTGTCCAGTGCCTCCATACAGGATGTCATCGCCATTATTACCGCTAATTGTTGCATTGCCGCTATCGCCGATAATGATGTTGGATGAAGAGCTGTCTTGATAGTTGGTATTGCTGGAAGTTTGATAAAGCCAATTTCCAATCGTCGTTAAGTCAAGAAGATAAGCTTCACCAATTTGAATTCCTTCGATTGTAGAACTGCTGTAGAAATTAGCCAGGCGCGTGCTCGAACCATTTGTATGGCTCATCAAAAGATCATCGCCGTCTTGCGAAAACGAGAAATCATCAAAGCTATATCCCGCGTGTTCAAAGCGCAAAATATCATAGCCGGACGCATCTTCAATAATGTCATTCCCAGCACTAATGATATATGTATCATCACCCCCGCTACCGTTGAGGGTATCGTCTCCGGATCCACCGTCTAAAATGTCATTTCCTAAACCAGCAATCAGGATATCGTTTCCATCATCTCCTTGTAGAGTATCGTTACCATCTCCCCCCTTTAATGTATCGTTGCCTTGGCCACCTGATAGAATATCATCTCCATTACCGCCAGTGATCGTATCGTCATCCTCGTTACCGGAGATTTGATCATTGCCATCATCTCCAAAGAGCGTATCGTTTCCGGCACTACCTTCCAGGCTGTCATTACCATCTCCAGCATAAATGAAGTCAGCGCCATCATTTCCGTGAAGTGTGTCATCGCCAGCCAGTCCTGTAATAACATCATCACCTTCATGGCCGTGTATGATGTCACCAAACCCTCCGCCAAACAGCTCATCGCCACTTGAGGAACCGTCGAGAATTGTGCCTGCAGATACATAGCTTCCATCAAAGAAATCGGAGACGTAGTTTCCGTCATTGTAGACTTTCAAAACTTCAATGCCGACAACCGTCATCGCGATCAACGTTGATGAGAACTGCGTATCGTTAAACGATACGTTCATTTTGTTCATCTGTATGAAGTTATTTATGCTGTACAGACTCAAGAGCAGGGCATTATTTGCAAATTCCTGAGATGTAAGGCGCACTTCAAGTGTGTCCTGATCCTTGCCTCCGTAAAATACGTTCTGAAATGCCGCGTCTTCGGTATAACGATATATGAGCGTATCATCGCCTTCACCCCCATAAGCAACATCGGCCCCAGCTCCGCCATCAATGATATCGTCACCTTCATCTCCAGACAGCACATCATCTCCTGATCCACCATATAGGGTATCATTTCCAGATTCACCAGATAGCCAATCGTCCCCTGCATTTCCAAAGAGAGTATCTATGCCTTCTCCGCCATGAATAGCATCAAGGCCGCTACCGCCTTGTATAGTGTCATTTCCTGAATCGCCGTACAGAGCATTGTTGCCTTCTGTAACGGTTATCTGGTCATTGCCTTCATTCCCATGAATGAGGTTATTACCGGAGATATCTGTTAAAACGTCGTCACCTTCTCCACCATGAATGTCGTCATCACCAGAATGTCCTTCTATGGTGTCGTTTCCGTGACCTCCGTAGATCCGGTCATGGCCTTCATGTCCAGAAAGCGTGTCGTTGCCCAAACCGCCAGCAAGCGTATCATCGCCCTTACCCCCTTTAATGGTATCGTCACCACTGTCACCGTAAAAATATTCAGGGATATTGGTAGAAAGGCTGGAGGATTGCATTACATCGTCACCAGCACCACCCAGCAAAGCACGCAGAGTAGAACTTCCGAGGCTTAAACTTGCATCATCTTGCTCGCTGCCATGTGTCAGAACGAGAGATGGATTCGATGTATCCACCAAGCGCCATACATTGTTGAAGGTATAAAGAGCCTCTCTTTGCGCTAGTGTCGCATCAGACAGTACGTTGTAGTCGCCAGATGGTTGCTCGCCGAGGCTCGAATCAACGGCAATCATCTGGGCAACAGATACCTCATGATTGCCTGCAGCATCCAGAGCGTACCATTGTCCATAGCTATGTATGTTTATTCTTGGAGCGGATGGCAGGAAAAAGTCCGTGATTGTAACGCTCTGGTTTTCGCCAAGAACCAGTATTTTCAAATCATTATTGATCTGCTGGAAAAAAAGCTCGTTTGCGCTGATATTTTGGTCAAATTGCACACGGCTGAAATTTCCAGCTGTATGCGCGTTGATAACATCATGCCCCTGGCCACGGAATATCTCGATAACATTATCCCCGCCACTTTGTGAGATATCGTATGTATCATTACCTTTGCCGCCAACAAGCCAGTTTCCAGCTTGCCCGTGCAGAATATCATCGCCTTCTTCACCGTAGATATAGTCAAGATCACCTGCGTTGCCGTGCAGAACATCATCGCCGTGACCGCCATGAAGGAAATCCTGTCCCGCATTACCATATATTACATCATCGCCGTAACTTCCATGAACAGCATCATCATTATCGCCACCACTCAGGATATCATTATCATAGCCGCCGACGACGAAATCATCGCCTGCGCCACCATCAATCGTATCGTTACCTTCACCACCGTGCAGCCAGTCATTCCCGCCAAGACCATCAATGACGTCATCGCCAGCACCGCCAACAATTACATCGGCTTGCTCACTACCTGTAACATTATCGTCACCCGCCCCTGCATCAACGTAGGAAATTGAAGGCCCGTCAACAATGACTTCGATGATGTCATTGCCATCCGTTCCCTCAATACGGACGATCTCATATCCCGGGCCGATGACGTGATGAAGAACCGTTTCTTCGCCGGTTATCGGATCGGTCAAAATTATGCTGTCGCCATCGATGTCAGGTATGGAATTCGGATCAACGCCTTGCGCCAGGAGAATTTCATCCCAGCCGCCATCAAGGTCTTTTTCGTGCGGCAAGTGAAGCTCAAGCTCAGCGGCACGCTGTAATATGGCTGCCCAGCTCTGCGCCAGTTCACTGTCCGGTTGATCCATCATAAGCGCAAGAATAGCGGTCGGATTGGCCAGATAGTTTTGGAAGGCTTCGGCTATTTGCAAATCTTCCCTGAATTCATGGATATTTGTTGCTTCAGAATTGTGCCATGCGCGCATAACAACGGCGTGACCACCAACTAGGTCGAAGCCTTTCATCACTTCAAAAGCAGCATGAGCAACTGCCGTTCCGGCTGAGCTGAAGGATATTTCGCCTTCACCCCCTACATTGACAAGATATTCTCCATCTTTCCAGCCAATTTCCAGTTTGGGAGCGTTAGAACCGGAACGTAAAATACCATGCGTGGTACCAATAATATCGTTCACACCATTCACTACGGATTGCGCCATACTCAAGGCCAATTGCGCATCACCACCGTCATGGCTCCATGTCTGATTGACTTTGTATTCATTCAGATTGTAGTCATAAGACACAATGGAGAACGCAGATGGGTTTTGCTCTCCGCCGAACGCGTTTCCTGCCAAGGTTCCCACAACGGTACCAACAAACGCGCCAATGGCAACGCCAATAGGGCCACCAGCCAAACCCGCTGATGCCAAAGCCTTTCCAAGTGCGAGTTGTCCAGCACCAACAGCAGAGCCCAACGCAGAGCCAAAAGATCCAAATATTGCGGCTGTTTCACTTTCTGGCGCAATAAATTCACCAGCCAACCTGCTGCCCGCATATCCTGCGAGGGCGTTAACAACCTGACCTTGGATGTAATCGCCATATGTACCAGTTATGCCTTCTGTATTTGGGGGATAAGGCTGTGAGAAATCAAATCCATTTGAGAGCAGCCCTGAATAAACGCCTGTGTCTAAACCTTGGAATAAAATACCAAAAGCTTCCGACGTGATGCCCGTTGTAACGGCACCCGCAGCGACTTCAAATATCTCGCCACCCACACCATCATCTAGCCCAATCGCATCACCCAATTCATCAACAATCTTGCCGCTAACAGCTGCGATAACACTTGATTGTAGGTTACCTAAGAAATCATCCAGTATCGAAGTGCGAGTCTGGTTTGTTCCATTTACACCAAAAATAGGATCGAAGACCGCATCGGATAAACTATTGTCTCCGGTTGCCAAAAAGTCCAGGACCTCACCCACGTTTGAGCCTAAAGTGCGCGTAATACCTGAAACTATGATATCATGAGCAAGCTCACCATTTTCAAGTTGCTGCCCCACTAAATCGCCAACAAAGCCGCCTACTGAACCGAAAACAAACTCTTCAGGATAAGTGATCGCAATAGGTTCGCCTCGATAAATTTCATTCACTATTCCGTCAGCAATAGTGATTTCTGCTGTCTGTGTACGGCCATCAAAACCAACAGTTTCAACAACGCGTTGCTGAAAATCGCCTGCGCTATAATGAGTAATATATGCTTGAGCAACACCATCTATTGATATTCTGGCTGCCTGACCACCATGAGCATTGGCCACACCCTCAATGGTTGCATTTCCAAATTGATAATCACCACTGACTGGATCAAAAATACCTTCTGTCTTGATCTTGGTGTAAAGCTGAAGGGTCGCTTTGATTTGATCGCTCTTTTCACCGTTTTGGACAGTCCAAACCAATTGTGAAACATTGAAGTTCTCAGCACCAACACCAAGGGTATCGCCGCCTATGCCACCGCCTAATTCATCATTACCAAAGTCACCATCAATAACTTGACCGCTTAACGCATCTTCATTTTCAACAGCTTGGCCTTTAGCCAAAAGATCATTGATTTGGTCTTTTACTCCCTGAGGTAAGTTATCAAAGCTAGGATCATTAACAATGTCTGGATTATTCAAATATAGCTCTTTGGCAGCCGCTTTCTGTGCGACGAATTCTTGATATGTGATTTCTTGAGCCAGATAAAGCTCTTGCGCTGTTAATCCACTTGGGTTGTCAAGGCTAGTGAAAATTTTTGCCACGACATTATCGTTGGCATCTTTATAAAATAAGGTCTTAGTCCCATCTGTATTGTCAATGATCCCCTGCAGATCACCGTCATTGTCTTGATAAAAAATGGATCTTTGCCCATTTGCTTTATCGATTGTATAAACGTCTTTGTAGAAGTAAATATGATCGTCATTATCTGTGTCAGCAACGCCCAATAGAGCAGATGAATTGACCGTTAATGTATAATCACCTGTAACCACGCTTCTGTAGTTATCCATATTGTGATAGTAAATACCTGCTACTTCACCAGCCAAACCATAGAAAACGCCGAGCCCTTGGCCTTCACTGATTCCTGATCGTACATCCATAATGGTATCGTAACCAATAAGTTCTGCCATTTTGACGTACGCTGTAGCAATCTGACCATCGACTGTTTGCCCCACCAAATGCTCTGTGCTGATAGTTATTACGTTACTGCCAGTGATATGATCTAGAAATTCTCCTACAGTGTCATATTGGGCAACATAGTTTGTAATTTTTCCTGTGTCATAAGCAGAGACTTGCGCAGCATAGCCTCTATCTACCAGTGTTTGGGTCATAGGTTCCCCACCTGGTGAGCCAAACGTAATAACATCTAAATTTTCGACAATACCGACAGCTTGGCTTATAAAACCGCCCAAACTATGTCCTACTGTCGCAGAGATAGATATTGAGTCTGGCTGAGCGTTATACGAGTTTAAAAATGCTCGCGCATCATCAAATTGGTTACCAGCTAAACCGCCGAAAGATAGATCGACATCTGCCGCTAAGTCTGCGGTTGATGTGGGTTCAGTCCCTCTGTTTACCAAATAATTTGTATTGGTTTGCGTATCATAAATAACTGCACCGTAATAACCGCTGCTTAAACCTTCAGTGGTTGCTTTCAACACCGTATATCTATCTGAAGGCCCAAAGCTACTTCCTTCAAGCAAGGTATCATAAATTCTGTCTGACAAAATTGCTGCGGTTTCTTGATCAGCCATGATTATCGCCCTCCTATAGGCATATCTTTAAAAACGTTAGATATAATTTCTTTTGGAATATTGATTGCAATACGTGAGTTGAAGAACTTCTCTTTTTCGCTTATATGAGGAATATTTTTCTGATTGCGCCCCCAAACAGACGCTTTTGCGTAGTTAAACGACCAACCATCAGGAAACCGTTCAGGATCAGAAAGTATGTTATAACAACTTGCATTTGCTGTGATGTAATCATAACCATCTACAATGTCTTCGGCGTGAAACGCGAACGAGCTGCCTATCCCATAAGTTTTTTTAGGGTCGTATTGCATACTTCTTGGCGCTAAACCAAAGGTCGTTATCCCTTTAAGCTTGTCTTTATGTTTATCAAGGTCAAGCATATGTGACAATTTACGATGTGCATGCAGCTCTGCTCCCCATTTGTACATATCGCCTAAATTAAAAACTGCGACATCATTCGGCTTTTTGATTAGCATGTTTACAAGGCAGGCAGTGCCCCCATTCCCATAAGGTTGGACATCCATTTCCATGTAATCAACACCGGGGGAGAGGTCGGTTGAGATATTTTCAGGAGGAAGGCTATGCTCTTTTGCAAATTCTTCTGTATACACCGCATGCCAACGACCAATCGGAGGATTAGGAAATCGGCATTCTAATTCTTCTTTCGAGCTTTCCCACTGCCGCCCTTCACATGGGCTTTTTTCCTTGTCTTGCGCAAAAACCCAATAACTACTGACAAAAAGCAACGCTAAAAACATTGCCGTAAATAAAATTTTTGCTTTTGTGTTAAGCATACAGAAACTCACGCAAATCCTTTAAATGTCTGATTTGATTCACTTGTACAAAATTCCTCCAGAATTATCAATTGTTTGTTTGAAACTATGCAGTGCATTTTTTGTGGTATTTTATGCCTTCCAACACACTGGTATGATGACAATAAGATTGAATAAATCAGGCTGCTTGGGCAACAGAACGGAAGCGCTATTTCAACGCGGCAGCATGTTTTTAACGAAGGCGTAAATCCGGGGATGTTTGTTGCGTAGAAATGATTTTGCTCCTACCTTGAGGCGAAGCATTCTCATTGGCCATGACCTGTAAAGCGTATTAAATTCCTGCATGGCCTGTTGAATTTCTTCATCTGTTAAAGCGCCTTGCATTATCGAAGAGTGCTTTTTCTTTTGAAAAAACACGTGTCCGTTTTGCCCGTAATTGCCGCTCATCCATTCATGATAGGGGTGGCAGTGCACTTCCACCTTTTCTCTCAAGTCATGATCGATCTGATATTTCTCAATGCGGGGTAGCCTGGCATTTAGCCTGTCCAGACATTCAATCATCACACGTTCTTGCGTCTTTGTGCGTGGTTTCTCATTCAACTGTTTTTTGACAGCCATGTAACGTCGGTCGAGACTGCTGTGGGTTTTATGTTTTGGTGTTTCGAAATTGAGAGAGCTGTAATCCAGGCCAATCCGTTTGCAAAAATCCTGAACAATGTCCCGCCCTATCAACTGGTCACGTTCGTAAGGTAATACCACCATTCGTTTTGGTTCTATGACTTCACGCCAAAGTGTCAAAAGTTTTGGGTAATCCAGATGTGGTTTGAGCAAGTAGAACAGCGGCTCATCGCTTTCATAAACATCCTTGCCCAGAAGGCCGGCGTAACGAATGATCTGAGACACGGCAGATTCAAACCAGTCCTCAGGGCTGCGGAAATAGCCGACGATCTCCGTTTTAAAGCCGGACGTAAACCGTTTCAGGCTTTCGAGTTTTTGCTGATAAGCTTCCCAGAAATCTTGCCCTTCTTTAAGACGCCATATCTGCGGCGCACCGAAAAAACTCTCTGCGCTTAAAACCATGGTATTGCAACCGGTGCATTTCATCTCTTGCGTAAATTGCTCACAATATTCCTCGAAGGCAAAGCAGGGGTGCCGTGTCAGACCAGACAATTCTTCGGCAAAACTATTGTGGTTCAGCGTATCCAGCTTCATGTCTGCCAGATGATAATCTGGATATAAAATACCCTCCTGCGCAAGACGGTTCTTATTGGCGAGAAGAAATGACTGGAGGGCTGTGGTTCCGGTTTTGCTCTGTCCGATGTGAAGAATAAGTTTCATAGTCTGGTTTACTAAATCCTTGAATAATTGCACCTCTCTTATAAGGCTCCCGCCTCAAACAGGCAATGTGGCCTTTGATTGTTTTAGGCTGCTAGAATAAGGATTCGAATTGGCGCATGGGTATTGCATCAAAACCAAAAATCAGATAACAATTAAATCAACATGTTGGAGGTCTTGCTGATTTAGAGACTCAGTTTTTATTTGGTCACTCAGCACAGCCATATATGTAACTTGAACCGTGTTTTGTGAAGTTGTTTATATTGTCAGATAAAAAAATTAAGTATTGTTATCCCCGGAATTGCCATTGGCATTTGTCCCGGAGCCTAATGTGAAAAACACACAAAGCTAAATTTACAATAAATACTAAATTTATTAATTATTGTAAACTATTGTTTATTTGAGCTAAAGAGAGTTATTAAATTGAATTATCCTGTCAATCCTTATAAGCTTGGAGCTGGACACAGGCCGCCATACTTAGCAGGTCGGCAAACAGAGAAGCAAGAGTTTCTTAAGTTATTAGACCAGGAGGTAATATTAGAAAATTTCATAATTACTGGTTTAAGGGGGCTAGGAAAGACGGTTCTTTTGGATGAGCTTAAGCCTTATGCTGTACAAAAAAACTGGCTTTGGATTGGAAACGACCTATCGGAAACAGTTAGTGTTAGTGAAAATAATCTTGCAATTAGAATTATTACTGACTTGTCAATCATTACTTCTCGCATGTCCTTGCATAGAGGCACATATCAGAAGCCAGGGTTTACTAATGAAACTATAGAATTAGAAGATCCTGTTGATTATCAATTCCTTTTAAAGTTGTATGAAAATACTCCTGGATTAGTTTCTGACAAATTAAAAGTAGTGTTGGATTTTGTTTATGAAATTTTACCAGAAACCAATAAAAAAATAATTTTTGCTTATGATGAGGCGCAGAATTTATCAGACAATGCAGGAGAGAACGAATATCCATTGTCTGTTCTACTTGATATATTTCAGTCAATACAAAAAAAAGGAATACCTTTTATGTTGGTTTTTGTTGGATTACCAACCTTGTTGCCTAAACTTGTTGACGCTAGAACTTATTCGGAAAGAATGTTTAGAGTTGTTGTTCTAAGCAGTCTTAATGAGGAAGAAAGTAAAGAGGCCGTTTTAAAACCTCTTCATATGACTGAATATAAAGTTTTACCAAACGATAAACGTACAAGCTATCTATAGGCTATCTGGCGGATACCCTTATTTTATCCAATACATATGCAGGGAGGCATACGATATATGGGTAGTTGATCCTGCCGCAAAGATACCGCTGGAGATTATAACTAATAAGAAGCTAGATAGTGATTTTTTTGCGGGAAGATGGGCTAAAGCCACAGATAGACAAAGAGAACTAATGCATATTATTGCGAAACTTCCTAACTCCGACTCTGAATTTACAGTCCAGGAAATATCTATCTTGTCGAAAAAAACTGACAAACCTTTTAGTCAAAGTCACGTAAGTCAAATGCTTTCTGCTCTTACTGAAAGGGGTTTAATATACAAAGACAGGCATGGTAAGTATTCTTTTGCTGTGCCTCTGCTAGACAGGTATATAAAGAGACAAATCGCAGACTCTTAAATAAGATCTGGGGACATGTAACTTAATTATTTAAGAATTACGGGCAGAACTCTGTCAGAATAAAATTGCAAAATTAGTAAATTGGTCTAGAATTTATGAATGAGCAAAGAAAATCCATTTAAATATATCAATGGATTAGCACTGGTTAGAATTAGTCTGACAGCACCTGCATGAGCATTGAAGGCAAGATAAGTATTGAGCTTACAATTCAAAACCAGGCATTATACAAAGTAAAAATAGATTCTCAAAGACCTGTGTTTATCAGCAATTTTTTTGCTGAGAAATCTATAGCAGAAACCGGTAAGATTATCAACAGCCTATATTATTTATGTAACAACGCTCATAGATTCGCTTATTTGAAATTACTGGATAAAACTGGTTTTTTACAATTGAGCCAAAATGAAACCTTAGCCTTTGAAGTTTTATTAAGTTTAGAAACTATCAAGGAACATGTTTTTACCATAACCGGCAAATGGCAACATGGGCTTGAGGTTAATGCGCAGTTAGCTTCGATTTTAAAAATAATTAATGATATTAAGCAAGTGCTGTTTGCCGGGACGGATGCTTTTTCAATTGAGCAAAAGAACATTGTTGCCGGCAAATCAATTGCAGAAGAAATCACCAAGTTTGATATGCAATTGGCGATGTTATTGCTAAACAAAGAAGTATTAGAACTGCCGGAAAGTTTGAGCAAACTTATAAGGCAATTAGAATATGAGGAAAGTCTGGTTGCAAATTTCTATAAGTATTTAAAGGCCAACAATTATTTATCCTTGTGCAATGTTAAATGCCAATCTGTTTTTCAAGTTGTAAAAGATGCTATAGAAAAGAAAATGACCAATAGGGAGTTTATCCGGTGCCCTAGCTTGAATAATAATACTTATGAAACTACTCCGCTTAGTCGGCAGTTGGATCAAACTCTAATTAAACAGCTGATGAAGAAGTATGGCACAGGGTTGCTTACCAGATCAATCGCACAAGTGCTGGATATTGAACATCATTTAAATTTAATTAAGAAAACATATTTGCGAATACAATCGGAAAAAATTAAACATAAAAAAAATGAAGTTAACAAAACAGCTTTTACTAGTGTTGAAGCGGCAAGGGGCCGATTGTTTCATAGGTTGAAATTAGATGCGAAAACAATAGCTGAATATCAAGTTCTGGCACCTACAGAGTGGAATTTTCATCCGCAAGGTGTTTTATTTAAAATGCTAAATGGGCTTGAATATAAGGATGAGGAAAGTCTAAAAAAAGAAACAGAATTGATGGTAAATGCAGTGGATCCTTGCGTGGGATATGAGATAAAGATACAGAGAATATAATTTTTGCTATATGAAATAGTAATTACCGGCAAAGTACAGGGTGTGGGGTTTAGACCCTTTATCTATCAGCTTGCACAAGGAAATTCTATTACTGGTGAGGTTTATAATTCTGGTGCTGGGGTTGTAATTTTTGTCAAGTGTGACAAGCAAAAACTTGAAGATCTCATCAGGCAAATAAAGATTAAGGCGCCCAAATTGTCTTTGGTTCGAGATATAAAAGTATCGAAATTGGATACGCATAAAAATTATAAAGATTTTTCAATTAGCTTTAGCAAGTTGAGCAATGTCAAGACCACTGTGCCGGCCGATGCCGGTATTTGCGCAGATTGTATTGCTGATATAGTCAATAAAAATAGCAGATGGTATAACTATGCTTTTACCAACTGTACTAATTGTGGCCCTAGATTTTCTATTATCAAATCCATGCCGTATGATCGTAAGGCTACCAGCATGAGAAAATTCACCATGTGCAATGCATGCAAGTATGAATATGAAGATCCTTTAGATAGACGTTTTCATGCCCAGCCGGATGCCTGCCCTGCCTGTGGCCCCAAACTTTTTCTAACTGACAACAAAGGAGATGAAGTTGTAACTGATGACATATTAGATAAAACTGCCGAATTACTCATGGTAGGCAAGATAATTGCGATTAAGGGGATTGGCGGCTTTCATCTTGCTTGTATTGCTACTGATGAAGAAGTGGTAGATAAATTACGTCAGCGCAAAAATCGACCTGATAAACCTTTCGCTCTAATGGCTAAAGATGTTGCAATGGTAAAAGAGTATTGTGAACTATCAATAAGGGAAGAAGCTTTACTTACAAATGCGGCTAGTCCTATAGTTTTGCTTAAACAAAAGTCTATACTTGCCGAAGGCATTGCTCCAGGACAAAAAAGATTAGGCTTTATGCTGCCTTATACTCCTTTGCATTACTTGTTGATGCAAAAACTAACAATGCCTATAGTTTTAACTTCAGGCAATCAGGTTGATGAACCGCAGGTTATTACAAACCAGGATGCCTTGGGCAAATTGAGTCATATTGCAGATTTCTATCTTACGCATAATCGGGCTATTGTAAATCGAGTGGATGATTCAGTGGCACAGGTGGTAGCTAAGCAAACACAAATATTGCGGTGTGCCAGAGGCCTTGCACCGGCAAGTTTCAGTATGCCCAAAGGTTTTGAAAATGCGCCTAATATTCTGGCGGTTGGCGCAGAACTAAAAAATACTTTTGCCTTGGTTGCGGGTGATCAGGTAATAGTATCGCAACATATTGGTGATCTAAAAAATCTTGAAGCCTTTAATGATTTTCAACATAACATTGAGTTATACAAAAGTTTATATGACTTTCAGCCGGGGCAAATTGTTTGTGATAAACATCCTGCATATCTATCCGCCATCTACGCGGGGAAAACCGGACTGGAACTTGTCAAGGTGCAACATCACCATGCCCATGTGGCCGCCAGTTTATTTGAACAACAAAAGGATATTGTTTGTAAGAAAGTATTGGGGGTGGTGTGGGACGGCATAGGTTTTGGTACAGATAACATCGCTTGGGGCGGTGAGTTCTTGTTCGCGGATTATAAAGATTTTGAACGTGTGGCCCATTTTGATACCGTGCCTCTGATCGGCGGTGATAAGGCAGCTGCCGAGCCCTGGCGCATGGCTTTTGCTTATTTGAATAAATATCAAATTAAAAAGCCGGATATTTTTGTAGGCAAACCAGGCGAACAACTAGCAACAATTCTGGAAAGTGATTTACCGCAACCTGAAACTTCAGCTGTAGGTAGATTATTTGACGCCGTAGCATTTATTTTGGGGATATGTGGAGATGGAATAAGTTATGAGGCGCAGGCAGCAATTGAGCTTGAGAATCTGGCAACAGACTCAAGCTCTGATACGAGTTATGAATTTGATCTTAGAACGGCAAATGATAAGATCATAATCGGAACTGAACCCATGTGGCGGGGAATTTTATATGATCTGGAAAATGCGGTACCTATAGAGGAGGTTGCCTACAAATTTCATTTGTCCCTGGCAAAGTTGCTGGTTAAAGTTTGCGTAAGTTTGAAAGAAATTCATGAGTTTGAAGAAATTATCTTAACCGGCGGAGTCTTCCAAAATAAATTGCTGTTATCTTTATCTTTGCGGTTATTAAAATCAGAAAATTTAAAGGTATTCACACCAGAAAAACTCCCGCCGGGCGATGCCTGTATATGTTTGGGGCAGATTGCGGTTTGTGCGGCCAGGAGTTTATCCGGGGTTGATGTATCAATTCGTAATAGTATGCTTGATGGGACCGAATTGAGTATAATTAAACAAATCTAGGCAAAGGAGTCAATATGTGTACCGTATGCGGCTGTAACGAAACCAATCATGCTCACGAGCATAGCCATGACCGTCATCATTATGGACATGGGGCGGCACGCTTACATATAGCAGGTATGAGCCAGGAGAAAATAGTTCAGGTAGAACAGGACATACTTTCCAAGAATAATAATTATGCTAATGCCAACCGTGCATTTTTAGCCGCAAAAGGCATATTGACTCTAAATCTAGTGTCAAGCCCGGGTTCGGGTAAAACCACAATTTTGGAAACAACTTTAAAAGCTCTTAAAACTAAAACTGATCTAAATGTTATAGAAGGAGATCAGCAAACTTCCCAGGATGCAGACAGAATTAAAAATACCGGGGTTCCGGTGGTACAGGTAAACACCGGCAAAGGCTGCCATCTTGATGCGCATATGATAGAACATGCGCTGGATGATCTAAAACCCAAAGACGATGGTATCTTATTTATAGAAAACGTGGGTAATTTGGTATGTCCCGCGGCCTTTGATCTTGGTGAAAATTGCAAAGTGGTTATTTTGTCGGTTACCGAGGGTGAAGATAAGCCGCTTAAATATCCTGATATGTTTGCGGCGGCGGATTTGATGCTGCTAAACAAAGTGGATTTACTGCCGCATCTTGATTTTGACGTGGATAAATGTATTGAATATGCGCGTCAGGTTAATCCTAGAATAAAGGTGCTTAAAGTTTCTGCTACCAGTGGTGTGGGTATGGATAACTGGTTTAGTTGGTTAGGTGGTCAGTCAGAGGCGGTGCAAGCGTTTAAATTGCAAGGTGGCGTTTAATGTGTCTTGCTCATCCAGCTAAAGTGGTGGAAATTATTGATGCTAACACAGCTTATGTTTTGTTGGGTAAAGTAAAAAAGGAAATATCCCTGGCATTGGTAGAGAACGTGAAGCTTAATGATTATGTATTGGTGCATGTGGGTTATGCACTAAACAAGCTTAGTGAATTAGAGGCTAAGAAAACCTTGAAGCTAATGGCGGAAGCTGGTCTTGATCCGGGGGTTACATATGAAATACATTGATGAATTTCGCGGACAGGAGCTTGCCAGAAAATTAGCCAGGGCTATAAATAAAGAGGTTGAGCCACAACGTAGCTATAGCCTGATGGAGTTTTGTGGAGGCCACACGCATGCAATTTTTCGTTTTGGCATTCCAGACTTATTGCCAGAAAATGTGAATTTTGTGCATGGTCCAGGTTGTCCTGTATGCGTGCTGCCTACCAGCAAAATTGACAATGCTATTGAGCTTGCCTTGAAGCATGAGGTGATTTTATGCACTTATGGCGATTTGTTACGGGCGCCTGCCAGCAAGCGCCAAAGTTTATTAAAAGTAAAAGCCGAAGGGACTGATGTGCGGATAGTCTATTCAACTCAGGATGCGATCAAAATTGCAGTTGATAACCCTAAGCGTCAAGTGGTTTTTTTTGCAATCGGCTTTGAAACTACCACGCCGTCAACTGCAGTAGCGATTAAACAGGCTCAAAAACTCGAACTTAAAAATTTTAGTATTTTTTGCAATCATGTATTAACCCCGGCGGCAATACAGAATATTCTTGACGCCCCTAAAGTTCGTGAATTGGAAACAGTTGCAATAGATGGTTTTCTTGGCCCATCACATGTAAGTTCTATAATAGGCACTCAGCCTTATGAGTTTTTCGCCAAAGAATATCAAAAGCCGGTGGTAATAGCCGGCTTTGAGCCGTTGGATGTTATGCAGTCAACGTTGATGTTAATAAAGCAGCTAAACAATAGTGAGTTTAAGGTAGAAAATGAGTACACTCGAGTTGTAACTCGTGATGGCAATATGAAAGCTAAACGATTGGTGGCTGAGGTGTTTGAATTACGCGACTTTTTTGAATGGCGTGGCCTGGGCAAGGTGCCGTATAGCGCGCTTAGAATAAAACAAGATTTTACCGAGCTTGATGCGGAAAAACGCTTTGAATTTGATAAAAATCCAGGCCATGAGGTCAAGGGCTGTGAGTGCCCGGCAATATTGCGTGGTGTCAAAAGACCAGCAGATTGTGAATTATTTGGCACGGTGTGTACGCCGGAAAACCCTATGGGCTCGTGTATGGTTTCATCCGAAGGTGCCTGTGCAGCGTACTGGAGTTATGGTCGATTTAAAAAACAGGAAAGTTCCGCGGCAATTAACTTATGAATAAACCAGACAGAAAATTTACCAGCAAATTAGACCTGAAACGCGACAGGGTAAATATGGCACATGGAGGTGGCGGCAGGGCAATGAGTCAGTTGATAGACGAATTATTCGCTAAGCATTTTGCCAATGAGTTGTTACTGGCAGGAAATGATCAGGCAATTTGCAATTTGCCGCCAGGTCGAATTGCTATGAGTACTGATGGTTATGTGATTTCACCTTTGTTTTTTGCAGGTGGCGATATAGGTTCATTAGCTATTCATGGAACCATAAATGATGTAGCCATGTCGGGGGCTAAACCTTTATACATTGCTGCGGGGTTTATTTTAGAAGAAGGCTTAGCGCTATCTGAGCTTGAAAAAATTGTGATTTCTATGGCAGGTGCTGCTAAAGAAGCAGGTGTGGCAGTAGTAACAGGTGATACCAAGGTGGTGGAAAAAGGCAATGGAGACGGGGTGTTCATTACCACTACCGGAATCGGAGTTGTGCCTGGCGATCTAAATATTTCTGGCAATCGAGCCGAACCTGGGGATGCAATTATAGTTAACGGCTCACTGGGAGACCACGGGGTGGTTGTTATGTCGCACAGAGCTAATTTAGAGTTTGAAGTTGACTTAAAATCAGATTCGGCAGCCTTGCATACTTTAATTGCAGATATGTTGCAGGTAGCGACAGATATTCATTGCTTGCGTGATCCGACCCGCGGCGGTCTTGCCACTACTCTAAATGAACTGGCACAACAATCAAATGTCGGGATTAAATTATATGAAGACAAAATACCTATCAAACCCGAGGTCAATTCAGCTTGCGAGCTTTTAGGGCTTGATCCTTTGTATATCGCCAATGAAGGCAAGCTTATATGTGTATGCAAGGCCGAGGATGCAGACAAAATATTAACTGCCATGCAAGCACATCCACTTGGCAGGCAGGCAACTGTTATTGGTGAGGTGATTGCCGATGAGAATAATTTTGTACAAATGCAAACCACTTTTGGTGGCAATCGAGTTGTGGACTGGATTGCCGGGGAACAATTACCCAGGATTTGTTAGGATGAGGCTGCTATTGTCAACCCATGTTTAAGCCGGATATAATTATTGATGTGATGGTGATGCGGAAGAATTTAAGGCTAGAAGTGGAGAGGGTTTTGTGCCGCGTAAAAGCCGGATTTGCCTACTGTAGTCTGACATACAGCCATATCTTATGTTAGCCGGTAATATAGACCAAGACAAAGACCGTATGATGTTATTCGCCGGGAGTTCTAACCGGTCTTTAGCCAACAAGGTGGCCTCCAGCCTCGGCTTGCGTCTGGGCAAGATTACCGTAGATAAATTTAGTGATGGTGAAGTGCAGATACAGGTGGAAGATAATGTGCGCCTAAGAGATGTGTATATTGTTCAATCCACTTGTAAACCAACTAATAACAATCTTATGGAACTCATGTTGATGATTGATGCCATGCGGCGTGCGGCTGCTAATAAAATCACCGTAGTCATGCCGTATTTTGGTTATGCGCGTCAAGATCGGCGCCCGCGTTCGGCTCGAGTGCCAATTACCGCCAAGGTTGTGGCGGATATGTTGAGTAATGTAGGGACCGATCATATTCTTACCGTAGATTTGCACGCAGATCAAATCCAGGGTTTTTTTGGGATTCCGGTTGATAACATTTATGCCTCGCCCTTACTGTTAAGTGACATCTGGCGCAGCGGGCATGATAATTTAATGATAGTGTCGCCAGATGTTGGCGGAGTGGTGCGTGCTCGTGGTATTTCAAAAATGCTGGGCAATCTGGATTTGGCAATTATTGATAAACGCAGGCCGGAGGCTAATGTGGCGGAGGTTATGAATATAATTGGCAATGTGGCTGACAGATCTTGCGTGCTGGTAGATGATATGGTTGATACCGCCGGCACCCTGTGTAAAGCGGCTGATGTTCTTAAGGCTGAAGGAGCATCCAAGGTAACGGCTTATTGTACTCATCCAATTTTATCAGGCAAGGCGGTAGAAAATATTAACAACTCGTCTATTGATGAGCTGGTAGTTACTGATTCTATCCCGCTTAGAAAAAAAGCCGGGGCTTGTGCCAAAATCCGCCAAATAAGCATTGCTGAACTTTTGGCTGAAACCATAAGCCGCATGGATAGCGGTGAATCAGTAAGTTCCCTTTATATGGAATAATTTTTATACACAAATTCACGCATTTGTATTAAAATACGCCACCTTTATTTTCACGAGGCTGTTTGGAGAAGAGCATGAGCGCCAGTTTAAATATAAACGCAACAATACGGGAAGATTCAGGCAAGGGAGCCGCACGCCGTTTGCGCTCGCAGGGCTTTATCCCGGCTATAGTTTACGGCGGTGAGGATGCCGAAGCACAGTCAATTCAAATAAAGCATGATGAAATTCTGCATAATTTGGAAAATGAGGCGTTTTATTCCAGTATTCTGCAAATGAATCTATCCGGCAAAAAGGAAAAAGTAGTGTTAAAAGCTGTGCAGCGCCATCCGGCTAAAATTAATATTTTACATGTGGATCTGCAACGGGTCAGAATGAAAAGCGAAATTACCATGAATGTACCCTTGCATTTTGAAAATGCCGAATCTGCCAAAGGCGTTAAGGCTGGAGGGGAAGTGGACGTACATTTCACTGAAATTGAAGTCCGCTGTATGGCTAAGGATCTACCTGAGTCCATAACGGTTGACGTTGCAGATTTGGACATAGGTGATTCTATCAGGATGTCTGAAATAAAACTACCGGACGGTGTAACACTGACAGCTTTTCTTGGTATGGATGAAGCCGAGATTCATGATCGCGACCAGACTGTAGTGCAAGTTATTCCTGCCAGAATTTCTGCCGAACCTGAAGAGCCTGAAGAGGAAGCAGTTGAAGGAGAGGAGGCTGAAGACTCCGCCAAAACTGAAGAAGAAAACAAGCCTGACAGCGAATAATAATGCCAATAAAACTTATCGCCGGCCTTGGTAACTTTGGGACAGTATATGACAAGACACGACACAATGCCGGTTTTTGGTTTGCAGATCTTATAACTGATACATTTAAATCAGACCCTAAATTTTTTGCTTTTGTGGCCAGAGAAAATTTTGGCAGGCGCAGATCCTGGATCATAAAGCCTAAAACTTACGTCAATGACAGCGGCAGGGCAGTGGCAACGTTTGCCGCTTATTACAAAATAAAGCCCGCGGAAATCCTCGTAATCCATGATGATCTTGATCTGGAACCTGGAGTGGTAAGGCTTAAAGCTAGCGGCGGACATGGCGGACATAATGGTTTGTTCGATATAATTTCCAAGCTGGGTACAAACAAATTTCGCCGGCTTAGAATAGGAATCGGCAGACCTGCGCCCAAGTTTAATGTGGCTAAGTATGTTTTGAAAAAACCTTCAAAGATTGATCAGGCGAAAATCGCTGATGGTATGCAAACGGCCAAAAGTCACATCAAGGATATAGTAAATGGCGAATTTGCCAAAGTAATGAATCAATTACATAAAAACCGCTAGATGGGTTTTAAATGCGGGATAGTCGGCCTGCCAAATGTTGGCAAGTCAACCTTGTTCAACGCTCTTACCGAATCCGCGATTGATGCGGAAAATTATCCGTTTTGCACCATAGATCCGAATGTAGGGATTGTCGCAGTGCCTGATGAGCGTCTTAATGCTCTGGCGGCTATTGTAAATCCGGCCAAGGTCATATCTGCTGCTATGGAATTTGTTGATATCGCGGGGCTGGTTGCCGGAGCTTCCAAGGGGGAGGGGCTTGGTAACAAATTTCTGGCTAATATTCGTGAGACTGATGCTATCGCGCATGTGGTCAGATGTTTTGATGATGAAAATATAGTGCATGTAAATGGAAAGGTTGACCCTGTCGCAGATATAGAAGTTATAAATACTGAACTGGCGTTGGCGGATTTGGAATCAGTAGAAAAATTCCTGGACAAGATTAGTAAAGTAGCAAAGGCAGGCGATAAAGCCGCCATGCAAACGCAAAAAGTTCTGGAAAAATTAAAGCGCCATTTTAATGAATGCAAGCCGGCGCGCACCCTTGAACTCAATGCAGATGAAAAAGAGCTTTATAAGGAAATTCCCTTAATAACTGCTAAGCCCGTAATGTATATTGCTAATGTGACGGAAGATGGGTTTGACAATAACCCGGAGCTTGAAAAGGTAAGAGAAATTGCCAAGTTAGAAAATTCTATGGTGATAGCGGTGTGCGCGGCTATTGAATCAGAACTTGCATCGCTTACAGAAGATGAGCAAATTGAATTTTTGCAGGATTTAGGTCTTGCGGAACCAGGGCTGAGTCGGATTATTCGCGCAGGTTATAAACTTTTGGGTTTGCAAACTTATTTTACCGCTGGTGAAAAGGAAGTCAGAGCCTGGACTATTCCAATAGGGGCTAGTGCGCTGCAGGCAGCCGGTAAAATACATACTGACTTTGAACGCGGGTTTATCAGGGCCGAGGTGATAAAGTATGCAGATTTCATAGAATATAAAGGCGAAGCTGGAGCAAAAGAGGCTGGCAAGTTACGCTCAGAAGGCAAAGAATACATAGTGAAGGACGGGGATGTAATTCACTTCAGGTTTAATGTTTGAATTAACTCTTGTTATTAGGTATAAATTTAGCTATATTCCTCAAGCTCTTGGCTATGTAGCTCAGATGGTTAGAGCACAGCACTCATAACGCTGGGGTCGGTGGTTCAATCCCACCCATAGCCACCAGATAAAAGTATCATAAGGTGTCAAAAAGTCTCTACCCCACCCTTTTTTGATTAATTTTTAAGCAAAATGAAGTTATCAGATACAAAAATCAGGAGTTTAAAACCTAAAGAAAAGAACTATAAAGTCTTTGATGGCTATGGTTTGTTTATGCTTGTAACAAATAAAGGCGGTAAGTACTGGCGTTTCAGGTACAAATTTGCCGGAAAAGAAAAACTACTGGCTATTGGCGTATACCCTCATGTGACCTTAGCCCAGGCCAGAAGAAAACGCGATGAAGCAAAAGCAATTATTGCAGATGGCAAAGACCCTGCCTTTGAGAAAAAGAAAGAAAAGATCGAATATATAAAAAATACCGAGAACTCATTTGAAGCTGTTGCCCGCGAATGGCATGGGAAGAAATCCAATACCTGGAGTGATAAGCAAATCAAGAAAGTTATTACGTGGATTAGAGAAAAACGTCTTTCCCTATATAGGTGTTCTGCCTGTCTCAGAAATTACTGCCCCTGAATTATTAAACGCAATTCACCTAATAGAAAAGCGTGGTGCGTATGATGTAGCAAAAAGAACCCTACAGCATTGCAGTTCAATTTTTACCTATGCAATCGGTATGGGTAAGGCCATTAACAATCCGGCCTTTGGCCTTTCCAAAATAATAACCCCAGCCAAAAAACAAAACTACAAACATTTGTCAGCCTCAGAACTATCTGAATTTTTACGTTTGTTGGATGAAAATGAAATGAACGGTCTGCCGTATAAGTTGGGTCTTAAATTTACTATTTTGACTATGAGTCGCCCAGGAGAGATAAGGTTTGCTACTTGGGATGAAATAAGCCTTGCTGAACAAACCTGGATAATCCCTGCTAAGCGTATGAAAATGAAACGAGAGCATCTGATTCCACTGTCTAGGCAAGCAGTAAAAATTCTTAAAAAACTAAAACCGATAACAGGGGAATTCAAATATATATTTACTAATCGCCCAAGTCACCCAATGAGTGAAAATACCATGACCGGGGTAATTAAAAGTTTAGGTTATAAAGGCAAAGCAACCGTCCATGGATTTAGACATACTGCCAGCACAATTTTAAATGAAGCTGGCTTTAACCAGGACTGGATTGAAAGACAATTATCCCATCTTGATAATAATGCAATTCGTGAAACCTACAACAAAGCCAAATATATTGAAGGTAGAACCGGGATGCTACAGTGGTATGCTGATTATCTTGATAGCCTAAGAAAAGGCAAAAAGGTAATTCCTTACAAAAGACAAGCGTTGGGTAATATTTAGTACAATTTGACAATGTCACCAATTAGGTTACAATGAGAAATGATTAAGAGCTTCAGGCATAAAGGACTAAAGTTATTTTTTGAAACGGGAAAAATTTCTGGTATACAGGCTTCTCAGGCACATAAAATTCGACAAATACTTGGCCTTTTGGATGTTGCAACTGACTATAAAGATATGGACTTGCCGATGTTTAGGTTGCATGAGCTTAAAGGCTCACGCAAAGGTATTTGGTCTGTACGAGTAAGCGGCAACTGGCGTATTACTTTTAAGTTTATTGGCTCTGATGCTGAAATTGTTAATTATGAAGATTATCACTAGGATATTTAATATGAGAACTATGCACAATCCACCACATCCGGGAGAATTAGTAAAATCTTCCCTTGAGTTTGCCGATGTAACAATTACAAAAGCAGCCGAAGATATGGATATAAGCAGAAAACACCTATCTGGCTTAATTAATGCATCTGCCAGAATTACCCCGGACATGGCTAAAAGATTGGAGGCTTATATTGGTTCTACTGCTAGGGCGTGGCTGGCGATGCAGGATGCATATGATTTGTGGCAGTTAAGAGATGTTAAATACGATATCAAACAAGTAGCTAATAGTTAACTACCTATCTCCTTAAAAGTTTTCTCGCATTACTAATGCTAATCAAAAAGCTTGAAGAATCACCAGTAAGCCCCGACACAATACTGGAATCCTATAAATGGAAAGTAGAAAAGACGGAGGGCTTGATTCTAATTCCAGAGGTAATTGGAGCTATTAGTTTTTTTGATGCTGCTCGTTGGCTAAAAAAACGGACAAATAAAGAATACAAACCTCAAACAATCGAGCAGTTTGTAAAAAACGAGTATATAAAACTAACGAAGGATGATGTCTACTACGAAATAAGAAAAAAGACTGGTCGTACCAGCCACGGATGGAAACCTTTTTATACAGAAAAATTTAACCACGATTCCGATTATAAAGGAAAAAAATAGACTATGATCGCAAAACCTTTGAGGTGCCAATTGGTCATATGATTACTTTCTCTGGTGTAAAAAGAGGTGAAAATTGGGCGACAGGTGAGCTCCACGCACACCAACAAAGTATTTCTTGTTACAGAAATCACATGCTAGTTCCATATATCAAGGATATAGATTTTGCAAATATTTGTTAGAAATTCATAATCACAGTAGTAATCCTGTATTGCTTCCTGAAGAAGAAATCAGTATCAAGGCTCTATTAAAAAAAGATAGGCTCGGAAAATTAAGCTGGCAATCTGAGAGAGAAATTGTGCTAGCAGCATATATTGATAAAAATCCTAAAATTGACTGGAGTAACATCTCTATGCGCCAGATGGACTTATGGAATGACCTAGGAATCGACTGCTCTAACTCTTATTCGGAAAATTACTGTAAAAATACCTTGTTTCCCTTTCAAGAATATAACTACAAGAATGATGGTAGGGCCAGCAGCTTAGTAAGAAAATTCTTTGATAAGGCTAAGATGAGTCTTGATATTAGCTTTGATCCAGGCAGAAAGCCAAACCAGACTAAAAAGTAGCACTATTGTTTTCTTCTCCATAAATAGCTTTTTAGCTGAGTTTTATCGCGCCACTTCTCAAATGTAGGAGTTTGTATCCATTTTATAGTCTTTAAATTTTTGCCATGATTACCTCACACAATTTTATTGAGGTATACAGAAATGTCCAAACGATTTGTAAAAATGCCAGAGGTTATAAAGCGTACTGGCTTGGCTAAACCAACTATATATAAACGCATTAAGGCTGGTACTTTTCCGACGCAGTATAAAACAGGCGCAAGATCCATTGCTTTTCTTGAAAGTGATATCGATGCCTGGATTGAAGAATGTATAAGCAGTAGCCAGGAGAGTCAACAATGAGCAATCATCGTTGAAACCAAAAGCTTAAGGGGTTTATCATGATTGATCACAGGCTACTTAACTCCCCTGAGTATATGGGCCTTTCTCATATCGCAAAAGCCATCCTGAATGAAGCCATCATACAGTTTAACGGCCATAACAATGGAGATATAAATTTATCATGGGCTATGTTAAAACCAAGAGGGTTTAAATCTAGTAAATAAAAAATTCCTGATTAAAACCAGAGTTGGCTCCAGATACCCACCTATTCCAAACTTATACGCACTTGGCTTTAAACCGATTGATGAGTGCAACGGTAAACATGACCTGAAGCCAACGAGAAGCCCATTGGGAATTTGGCGTGTAAGTAAAAAAGGCCACTTGACCTCATCGCCAGAGAATTAAATTTAGATGTCTTTATTCGGTTTAGAAATGAAGCCAAATCAGGTTTAGGCACCAGTGATTTCATAGACTCTAAACTTTATACGGTATGAATATTGAATGGTTTTAGCACAAAGTCTATACCTCATTAAGTCACCTATATAAATATATACCATACCAAGGTCTTAATCCCGACTCACACAGGATGATGTCAAAATGTTTTGGGTCCTTCCTGGTGACTTTATTACGGGGGCAGATGACCACAGAATTTTTCTAGCAACTAATATTTATTTTGGGTTTCGTTTCGGTGGCTTTACAGTCTAAGTACATGAGTAAAATTGAATATGCTCTTCGCACGGATTGAGATTTATTAGGAAATGTATTGATGTTACTTTCAAAATTAAGGCTACAATCCATACTTTCTTAGTAGCAACATCAAACCAATAAAAACTCTAATTTGTGCTTCCTACGTTCCCAGTCCGGCATGACCTTCTCAAGTAATTTGTAAAAATCCGGGCTGTGGTCATGATATTTAAGGTGGCAGAGCTCGTGTGTAATGACGTGATCAATGCACTCCCTTGGGGCTCGTATTAGATTCACGTTTAAGGTCAAGGTACCGCTGTGCGATAAACTCCCCCAGCGAGTCTTCATTCGCCGAATTTGTAGGCGTGGATATGCCAAATTGAGACGTTCGAAGTTTGGCCAGCAACGGTCGAAACCATCTATGAATTTCTCGCGTGCCTTGGTTAGATACCATGAGTCGAGCAGGTTTTTGATGTTTTTTGTATCGCTCTTGTCCTTGCAGGTTACCCAAAAATAGCCTCTTGCGAGCTTTACTTGACCGGGACCGCCTTCAACCAGCTTTAATCGATACTGGCGTCCCAGATATAAGTGAGACTCGCCACCAACATATCGCCGAGGAGGGGTGCGAGGGTCAAATTGCCTAAAGTAGTCAAGTTGCTTTTTGATCCAGCGGGCACGCTTTAAAACCCGCTTTTCAATCTCACCGGCTGCAGTTCCGACAGGTGCTTTAATAACCACACTAGAATCTGGATGGACGGCCACCTCCATGCTCTTTCGTTTAACGAACAGAACATCAAACACGATGTCGTCACGGCCGTAGCTGATTGATCCGGTGTAATTACTCATCCGTGCATCCTGTGTCGTGCAACTTGCATAGAACGCTCAATGATTTCATCCATCTGCTCCAGGCTAAGGTCAATACTATGCTTCCCCTTGATCTGATCATAGAGGTAATCGTCAATATCATTCATCGCACGTTTCTGGGCATCATCATCGTCCCAGAACTGTACCTTCCAATGACGCTGTAAAGTGGACTGAATAGCAAGTGCAGTATCGGCTGAAATGTCTTCACAAATAGATTCATCCAGCTCGCACTCTTCAAAGAATGGTTTTAAGATGCCGTAAAAGGCCATGGCATCCTCATTGCCATCGAGTTTTTGCGGTATATCATCATACTGCTTTGTTGCCACTTTGCCCCGAATGTCGCTGACCTTATTCAGGTACTCCAGATCAGAGATGCGCTTGGCCTTGAAATCATCGATGGCTTGTTGGATTAGCTTGGAGAATTTCTCATAGAAGGCGGGATCTTCATCCATTTTTTCCGTGATCGCCTTCTTGGTTGCATGAGCGATAGCATCTGCTTTTGCCGCCGTGGTTTTGGCTCCGCAAACCCCTTGTTCCTCCTTTACCTGATTAAACATCTTCTCATCAAAGATATTGACGGGCTCGTTGAGTTGAATGACCTCATTGGCCTGGATATGTGTATCCAGAAGCTTCTTGATTTTTGGCTCGTAATCCCGATAGTCGATGGCCTCTGCATAGCGTAACTTGACGGCAGATTTAAGGTTCTGGAAGCGTTTTAGATCGTCCTTGTATTGCTTCAATTTTGCGTCTGCTATCTTCATGACAAACTCTTCGCTGGAAAGCGCAATACCTAATGTCTTTGTATAGTCAGCCAGGCGTTGGTAGAACTCCTCGCGTATCGCATCATCCCCGAGCAATACCTCGTACGCTTCTTCGTCATGCTGGCTTTTAACCTCCTTGAATAAATCCCAGAGATCCGAATAGCGCTGTGGTAGTTTTGATATCTCCTCATGAATAGATGCCAGAGTTCCTTTCAGGTCATCTTCATCGAAGCCCTCAAAGGCGCTGTACATCGTAAGCGCTTTATCCAGTTCGCCAAGGACGCTGGCATAGTCAACGATATACCCGAAGTCCTTGCCTTCGAACAGTCGGTTTACCCGGGCGATAGCCTGTAATAGGGTATGCTCACGCAGCATTCGGCATAGGTAGAGAACCGCATTTCGTGGGGCGTCAAAGCCTGTCAGCAGTTTATCCACGACAATAAGGATCTCAGGCTCGTCGCCATGCTTAAACTGGTTGATGATCTGCTTGGCATATTCCTCCTCGGAGCCGTAACGGGACATCATTTTCTGCCAGAACTTAACGACTTCATCGGTGGGCTCATCATCCACTTCTTCAAATCCCTCGCGGGTATCGGGGGCAGAGATAATTACTTCATTGGATACAAAACCGATATCGTTCAAAAATTCCTGGTACTTCAGGGCTGCGGCCTTATTTGGGGCGACAAGCTGTGCCTTGAAGCCGGTGCCTTGCCAGTTGGACCGGAAATGCTCACTGATATCGAAGGCTCGCATATAGATAACTTGGTCTGCCTTGTTCAGCATCTCGGCCCGCGCATATTTTTTCTTCAGGTCAGCCTGCTGTTCCTTGGTTAACCCTTTGGTATGGCGATCAAACCAAAGATCAATGGCTATCCTGTTCTGCTCCATCTCTACATGGCGGCCTTCATACAGCAACGGCACCACGGCATGGTCCTCGACAGCCTGATTGATGGAATAGTGGGGTTCGATCAGCCCGCCAAACTTGGCGAAATTGTTCTTCTCCTTCTTGAGCAACGGAGTTCCGGTGAAGCCCAGATAGCAGGCATTGGGAAACATCTGTCGCATACGGGCAGAGAGTGAGCCGAAGTTAGTGCGGTGGCTCTCGTCCACCAGCATGAAGATATCGGAAGATTCCTCGTGAAACTTCTTGATGTTCAAAGCCTTGTCGAACTTATGAACCAGCGTGGTTACAATACCGGCCTTATGTTCACTAACCAGTTCTAGAAGGTGTCGACCCGATGTCGCGCGGCTGGGGTCTAGGCCACAGGCCGCAAAGGTGTTACCAAGTTGCTTGTCCAGATCATCACGGTCTGTAACCAACACGATACGGGGGTTCGCAATCTCTGAGTCCAGCGCTAGGTTTCTAGTCAGCATCACCATGGTCAACGATTTGCCGGAACCCTGGGTATGCCATATCACACCACCTTTGCGCTGTCCTTCACCTTGACGTTGTTTAACCCGATCAAGAGTAGACTTGATGACGAAGTATTGTTGATAGCGGGCAATCTTTTTCAGGCCACCATCGAACACAGTGAATTTATAGGCCAGCTCCAAAAGCCGTTCAGGGTGGCACAGGCTGTAAATGGACTTGTCTTGCTCAGATACCAGCCGGTCACCTTCCGCTTCCATAGCGTCGAAATAGTTCCGAGCCAGTGCGAAGTCTCCTGAAAAGAGCTCGTCTTTCACATCATCAGCAAGCGGCGTGTTAATACAGGCAGTGACCTGTTCCTCGCGATCCGTGTGCTCTCTCCATATCCCCCAGAATCGTGCCGGTGTTCCGGTCGTGGCATATTTAGTCTGATTCTTGTTAACAGCCATGACCTGCTGCACATAGGTGAACAGCCTGGGTATGTACTCTTCTCCCTGGTTTCGGATCGACTGCGAAACCGCCTGTTCGACCTCTACCTTGGGGGATTTGCACTCAATCACTGAGAAGGGAATGCCATTGACGAACAGAATAATGTCGGGCCTCGCGGTTTCAGTGCTGCGCGAGCGCTCAACGCTGAACTCAGCGGTGACGTGAAAACGGTTGTTTTCCCAGTTTCGCCAGTCAATGTAGTTTAGGTTAAAACTCTTAGAGTCTCCCTCAATCGACTGTTCCATCGCCGTACCAAGACTGATGAGGTCGTAAATAACTTCATTGGTCTTTTGTAAGCCATCATATTTGACGTTCTTGAGCTTCTGGATGGCGGACTGGATGTTCTCCTCGCTAAACAGGTATTCGTTACCCTTGTACTGAAT
>Ga0056111_1000048_pt1 | contig 32998 bp, 32 predicted proteins | sample WorMetloBBELIZE2_FD_83874 | JGI IMG/M metagenome (GOLD analysis project Ga0056111, IMG submission 83874) | Marine gutless worms symbiont microbial communities from Max Planck institute for Marine Microbiology, Germany - Olavius longissimus B... ... | reverse complement strand
TGAAAAACTGGCTGACTGGCTTGTTTGGTATAACCAAGATAGACCCCATTTCGCACAAGGGCAAATATCTCCCATTCAAACCATGTTAAAATTAAACCTTAAGTGCAATAGGTACTGGACGCATACAAATTTCTTGATTTTTACATAAATTAGAGTATGATTTCAAATTCTGAATAACTCAGAAGCACTGTATATAATTACTTTGAATGATTTTTGGAGAAACTAAATGAAAAATCTAGCAATTCTTTCACTAATAACCGGAGCTATAGCTATAGGAGGCTGTCAACAACTGCAGCAAGCAGGTGGTGGCGGTCAACAACAATCTAGTCAACAAGCGGCTGAAGAAGCAGCGCCTTTGCCAGTTGTATCAACCGGCACTTGTGTCTTCGGTTCAAAATCAGGTAGGAAATCCATAACTACCACTCATACTGATTGTGCCTTACGCAACGGAAACTTCATTCCGGGTAACGCTAACGCACGTGGCGGCGCTGAAGTGCTATAGTAAACACTCGGGCTTTGATTTTCTAATCAAAGCCCGGAATTGTTTTTATCTTTAGACCCTGGCGCGGGAACCGGATCCAATCCACCTTCGCTCCACGGGTGACATCTAGCAACTCTTTTTAGACCAAGATAAAGACCCTTGATACTGCCATGCTGTGCTATGGCCTCGCGTGCGTATTCTGAGCAACTTGGGACAAAACGACAACTACTGGCAAAAAATGGGCTTATAAATAACTGATAAGCTCTGATTATTTTATCCAGAATTAACTTCACGTTTATCCTTAACCGCCTGACTCAAGCGCTCAAACATCTCTTTAGTTTCAGTAAAGTCCACACAGGCATCAGTAACACTTTGCCCGTAAATTAAAGTGCTTGAGGTTTCAATATCCTGCCGGCCCGCAACCAGGTTACTTTCAATCATCACTCCGATTATATTTTGATTACCCTTACCTATTTGGTGCGAAACATCCGAGCAAACTGCCATTTGCCGCCTATAATCCTTATGGCTATTAGCATGACTAAAATCAATCATAAGTCCTGGATTGCGGTTAGATTCGTTAAGCTGTGCAATCGCATTTTCAACGCTTTCCTTATCATAATTAGGCCGCTTACCGCCACGTAATATAATATGGCAGTCATCATTGCCACAAGTTTCAAACACCGCAGATTTGCCATCTTTGGTTAAAGACAAAAAATGGTGTGAACGCGAAGCCGCATTTATCGCGTCAATTGCGATCTTCAAATTTCCATCAGTCCCATTCTTAAATCCAATCGGGCACGATAGACCGGAAGCCAACTCCCTATGTCCCTGGCTTTCTGTGGTTCTCGCTCCAATTGCCCCCCAACTTATAAACTCTGCCACATATTGTGGACTGATCAAATCCAGAAATTCAGTCGCAGTCGGTAAACCAAGATCGTTTATATCAGCTAACAAACCACGAGCTAACCTGATACCCTCGTTTATAATAAAGCTTTGATCCAAATACGGATCGTTGATTAACCCCTTCCAGCCAATGGTAGTACGCGGTTTTTCAAAATACACCCGCATGACAATCAAAAGCTCATTTTTATATTTCTCTGCCTGAGTTTTTAAATTTTGCGCATACTCTAACCCGGCTTTCACGTCATGAATGGAACAAGGCCCGACAATCACCAATAAACGATCATCACTTCCATGTAAAATATCATGAATGGCTGATCTGGCATGTAGAACAGTATTGCCGGCATTTTCCAGAAGAGGAATTTCCCCGCGAATCACACTTGGTGAATCAAGATTTTTTGTACCCTTGATTCTTACATCATCAATTCTTTGATAATCCAACTTAAGATCTAAAAAAACAAAAGCAGATAGTAACTTAAAGTAAAGGTTTTATGCATATATTTTGTTTAGCAAAACTATCTAAAAATAATTAACCAAGTAATCTGGTAAGGTATTTCTGAAATGGTATAATGCTGACTTTGTTAAAGTTATAACCATGTCAGAATTATCACAAGAGCAAATAGAAAGCGCCATTAAGTCATATAACGATCCTTATCTGGATACGGATCTTGTGAGTGCCAAAACCATAAAAAATATTGAAATTACTAATCAGACTGTAAAAGTTGATGTTAGATTGGGATTTCCGGCTAAAGGCTACGCAAAGAAATTAAAAATGACCCTTACTGATAAACTTAAAGCACTAGGAATTACTGAACCTGAAATTAATATTAGCTTTGAAATCGAAGCGCATGAAGTGCAAAAAGGCGTGCCCGCAATAAATGGGGTCAAAAACATTATTGCGGTTGCCTCAGGCAAGGGTGGCGTAGGAAAGTCAACCACATCGGTGAATCTGGCACTAGCTCTATCAGCTGAGGGAGCTGGCGTTGGCCTACTGGATGCTGATATTTATGGTCCTAGTCAGCCTAGAATGTTGGGAGTACAAGGCGCAAAGCCAAATAGCACAGATGGCAAGACCCTGGAGCCGGTTGTATCCTATGATTTACAATCCATGTCGATAGGCTATATGGTGGAAGAGGATACGCCAATGATCTGGCGCGGCCCTATGGTTACCCAGGCCCTGGAGCAGCTACTAAAGGATACCAACTGGAAAGATTTGGATTATTTAATCGTGGATTTACCGCCAGGCACTGGTGATACCCAACTTACCCTAGCGCAGAAAATTCCGGTCTCCGGCGCAATTATTGTAACTACCCCGCAAGACATCGCCCTGCTGGATGCGCGTAAGGGGCTCAAAATGTTTGAAAAAGTGGAAGTTCCGGTGTTGGGCATTGTGGAAAACATGAGTATTCACATCTGTTCTAATTGCGGACATGAAGAACATATATTCGCGCAAGGTGGAGGCACAAAATTGGCAGAAGAAGAAAATGTAGACTTTTTAGGTGGACTGCCGCTTGATAGCAAAATTCGTGAAAACACTGATGACGGCAAACCTACGGTAGTGGCTGACCCAAATAGTAGGATTACCGAAATTTATCGGGATATAGCTCGTCGCGCCACAGCCAAACTTGCTTTACAAAAGAAAAACTATCAGGATAAATTTCCAAATATTGTTATTAACTAGCCTTTACCTGTCCTGCATTGCTACATAATCCCGAGGATGATTCCCGGTGTACAGCTGCCGTGGCCTACTAATTTTAAGTTTGGGATCGTCCAACATTTCGTTCCACTGCGCGATCCAACCTGCGGTTCTGGACATAGCAAAAATTACCGTAAACATATTTAGGGGAATCCCAAGTGCTTTTAAAATTAATCCGGAGTAAAAGTCCACATTGGGGTACAACTTGCGCTTGATAAAATAATCGTCTTCCAGCGCGATTCTTTCAAGTTCAATCGCGGTCTTGAATAACGGTAAATCTTTTCGGTCCAATTCATCCAATACGTCATAACAAGCCTTACGAATAATAACCGCACGTGGATCAAAATTTTTATAGACTCGGTGTCCAAACCCCATCAATCTGAACGGGTCAGATTTATCCTTGGCTCGAGTAACAAATTCCCCAATATTATTTATATTCCCTATTTCCTCCAACATATTAATTACCGCTTCATTAGCACCTCCGTGTGCCGGCCCCCATAATGAAGCCACACCCGCAGCAATGCTGGCAAAGGGATTGGTGCCGGAACTTCCGGAAACCCTGACGGTTGAGGTGCTGGCATTTTGTTCATGATCTGCGTGTAGAATAAAAATCAAATCTAGAGCTTTGGCTGCAGTTTTGTTAACTTGGTATTCCTTAATTGGGCTTGCAAACATCATATGCAGAAAGTTTTCAGTATAGTTAAGATCAGCTCTAGGGTACATCAAGGGAAAACCGGTAGATGATTTATAGCTATAAGCTGCAATAGTCGGCATTTTCGCGATTAAACGTCTAGCCGATTTCTCCCGATGCTCAGCATTTTTTATATCGGTCGAATCATGATAAAACGAGGATAAGGCGCTGATAATCGCCAAAGTCATGGACATTGGATGAGCATCATGATGAAAACCTGAAAAAAATCGTCTAACCGATTCATGCACCATCATATAGTGCTCTACAATATCTTTCTCAAAATCGGCAAGTTCCTGCTTATCAGGCAGTTTTGAATACAAAAGTAAAAAACATATTTCCAGATAAGTGCTGTGTTTAGCTAGTTGGTCAATCGGGTACCCACGATAATACAACTCACCTTTTTCCCCATCAATATAGGTAATGGTGCTGTCACAGCTGGCGGTTGACATAAATCCAGGATCATAGGTAAACATGCCGCTGGCATCATATAAATGCCTTACATCAATTACGTCCGGACCGTAACTACCTTCAATTATTGGCAACTCTATAGTCTGCCCGGTTTTTGGTATGGTCAAAATTGCGTTGGATTCATCCATAAAGAATTAATTTCTGACAGTGGCTTTAAGTATAACATATGCGACTAAGTCAGGTATTTAGCTACAAAATCCGCATGCTGCGCCAGCTCGTCCGCATCCGCTTTGAGAATTTTAAGACTATGTTCGGAATTTTTTTGTAGTTTGGTAATTGCAGGCTCTTGCGTATCCAGCTGCAGCTCCATGCTAAACTGACCTCCGGTCATAAGCAGGTACACGTCAGCCAGAATTTCCGCATCAAGCAAAGCGCCATGTAACTCACGCGCGGAATTATCCACCCCTAAACGACCACACAAGGCATCCAAAGAATTACGTTGACCCGGGTATTTGTCGCGCGCCAGCTTAAGTGAATCGGTTACCTTGCATATGGCATCAAGTTTAAAATCATAGCCGGCAAACTCAAGTTCATAATTTAAAAACTCAAGATCAAAATCCGCATTGTGTATGATAAGTTCAGCGTCTTTGACAAATTTTAAAAACTCATCAATAATTTCACTGAAAACAGGTTTATGGCTTAGTTCCTCACGACTTAAACCATGCACTGCCAAAGCCCCGGCATCAATTTCACGTTCCGGGTTTATGTATTGATGATAATTGTTATGGCTAAAGCGCCGATTAAGTAACTCAACTGCGCCAATCTCAATTATTCGATGATTGTCAGAAGTTTTCAGGCCGGTAGTTTCAGTATCAAGAACTATTTGTCTCATGCTATAATAATCTGGCAAAAAATAAAACTTAAAATGAAAAACAATAAAAACGGCTTTGTACTCGTTGGCACTCTATTGTTACTAGCTATAGCAAGCGTACTGGCAATAAGCGGCGCCAATGAGTTAGTACAACATACTAAAATAGTTTTTAACCAAAAAGATTATATCCAATGTTTCTACCAAACAGATGGTGCAATTATGTACTTTCGCCGTTTATTGGCCACAACTCCTAATTTTGCAATAAACTCCCAAACGTTAAATCTTAACAATTCCAAGCTGGAGATTGTTAAAAATGCCAACACGTTAACTGCCACCGCCAGCTGCAATGGCGGTTATAACCAGCTAGAACTTAAAGTAACTGACACCAGCCGGAATGAGATAGAGCCACAATGGCTAATTCCCTGATACATTTGCACCTTGTCAGTGGCAAACTGGAACTGGGATCAAGACTTGGGCCTGGCACCGCAAGTTTGCAAGTTTATCTGGATAAAGACTATTTTGGTTTAACAGACATTAACTATATTCTATTGCCTACCAGGCAAGCTGTAAATTTCAGCAAAAGTTTTCCAAACTTGCAAAACAGCCACCTGGATAAGACCATTAATCTTAAACTAAAGGACAAAACCTCGTTTAATTTTACCGCGGCGGTTGTGCACTTTTATGCCAACGCCTTATTAATTGTAGGCAGCAAACACTCATCGATATTTGTTCCCATGAGTTCAGTAAAATCCTATAAGCTGGGACAAAAATCCGCACTTGATGATAATTATGCAGAAGAAATCATACAACAGGCTATCATAGCAAAAGCTTCAGATATTCATCTAAAGCCACGATCTGAACATGTATTGGTGCAATTTCGTATCGACGGCACCTTGCGTACATTCAAAAAAATCTCCAAACGCCAGCATTTAAAAATTATCAGCAAATACAAAATCATGGCTGGCATGGATATTGCGGAAAGACGTATCTCACAAGATGGCAGCACCAGCATCAAATTTAAAGATCGTATGATAGATCTAAGGCTTTCCACTGCGCCGACCATTGAAGGTGAAAGTATGGTGCTAAGAATACTTGATCCAGACAAGGGTCTTAAAACCCTGAGTAACATAGGTTTTAGCAAATGCGATGAAGAGCGGATAAGAAAAATACTCAATAAAAGAAATGGCCTGGTTTTGGTAACCGGCCCTACCGGATCTGGCAAATCAACCAGCTTGTATGCGGCTATGGATCTGATGCGTGGGCTTGACCTTAACACCATATCAATTGAAGATCCGGTTGAATACCGCATCAAGGATATAAAGCAGATTGAGGTAAATGAAACTATAGGCAACAGTTTTGCACATATGTTACGACATGTACTGCGACATGATCCCGACATCATAATAATTGGTGAGATCAGGGATCGTGAAACCGCGCAAATTGCGCTGCAAAGTGCTCTTACCGGACACCTGGTTGTATCAACCTTACATACCCAGGATGCTATCCATGCTATAAGTCGTTTAATGGAAATGGGAATCGAGCCCTATTTGCTTCGTGATACCCTGCAAGCAGTATTGGCCCAACGCCTAGTAAGAAAATTGTGCGCAAACTGTAACGGTAACGGTAGCTGCAAAATATGTGGCAATTCCGGGTTTAGAGGCCGGGCTATACTGTATGAATGGCTTGAGATTGATAAAAATTTAAGACCGTTAATAAACCACAAATTTAATTTAGGCAAATTTAAGCAACAGGCCCTAGCAAATGGCATGCAGGATTTTTCAATCAATGCCAGACGGCTGATTGATTTGAAAATCACTACAGAAGATGAAGTTTTTGTGGTTGATTAATGTTGATAATTTTTAGCTTGATTGTAATAATTATGTAAGATTAAGATGTTACTTTATCATAGCTATGCAAAAAATTAACCGCAAACCATACACCCTGAATCGGCGCAAATTTTTAGGATATAGCGCCACACTTGCAGGATTCTTTCTGACTCCTGTATCTCAGGAAGTATGGGCAGCAAAAAACACCAGCACTCTCATGGGATTTGCTTCCATTCCCACCAGTACTGCAGATACTGTAACTCTACCGCCTGGTTATAAATTTGAGGTGGTAATGTCATGGGGAGATCCGATTTTTACCGATGCACCGGAGTTTGACCCATCTGGCAAAGCCTCAGCTGCGGATCAGAAACAGCAATTCGGTGATAACACCGATGGCATGAGCTTTTTTGCCCAAAGTGACAATCAAGGCCTATTGGCGGTAAATAATGAATACATAAATCCTGAACACATGTTTGAGCATAAAGGCGAGAAGATGACACTAGAGGATGTAAAAAAATCGCAGGCCGCACACGGAGTTACTATCGTTGAGTTGAAAAAAACCGACCAGGGCTGGCAGATTGATAAAACCGGCAAACTAAACCGCCGTATAACTGCCAATACGCCAATGGAGATTACCGGCCCTGCCGCTGGTAACGATATGTTAAAAACTAAAGTCGACCCCTCCGGTACCAGAATATCCGGCACAATCGCCAATTGCGCTAATGGCCAAACTCCCTGGGGTACTTATCTTACCTGCGAAGAGAACTTTAACAAGTACTTCGGAGTTGGTACTAACGATACCACTGAAATTTCCCCCTCTTATAAACGCTATGGCATTGAGCCAGATAATGACAACTATTATCAATGGTCGCATTTTGACCCACGATTTGACTTTAGCCAAAACCCCAACGAACCAAACCGCTTTGGCTGGATAGTGGAAATTGACCCATTTGACCCCGACTCCACGCCCAGAAAGCACACGGCTTTAGGTAGATTCAAACATGAAAATGCCGCATTAGTGCTGGATAATTCAGGACATGTTGTGGTTTATATGGGCGATGACGAGCATGGCGAACACCTGTATAAATTTGTCTCTGAACACAAATATAACCCGGATGATAAAGAATCTAATGCCAAACTATTGACTGCAGGCACACTATATACGGCAAAATTTGCATCTGCCGGGGATGATATAAAAAGCAAGGGGTTATGGCTGGAATTAACCCACGGTAAAAATGGTTTAACCGCCGTAAACGGTTTCCATAGTCAGGCCGAAATTTTGATTAATACCCGTCTGGCCGCCACTGTTGCTGGCGCCACCAGCATGGATCGTCCGGAATGGGTTGCAGTACATCCGGATAAATCCACGGTCTTTTGTACTTTGACCAACAATAAATACCGAGGTGAAAAAGAGGATCAGCCGCTAAATGGCCCTAACTCGCGAGCTAATAACAAATATGGGCAAATACTACGTTGGAGTCCGGATAATTATGACCATAGTGCCAAAACATTTACCTGGGATCTGTTTGTGCTTGCCGGTAATCCCTTGGTGCATAAAGACATATACGCAGGCTCCAGCAACATTACCAAAGACAACATGTTTAACAGCCCGGATGGCATAGGATTCGATAATGCCGGCCGCCTGTGGATTCAGACTGACGGCAAGTATTCCAACAAGGATGATTTTGCTGGCATGGGCAATAATCAAATGTTGTGTGCGGATCCTGCCACAGGAGAAATAAGACGTTTCATGACAGGTCCGGTAGCCTGTGAAATAACCGGGCTGGCTTTTAGTCGTGATTATCAAACAATGTTTGTCGGTATTCAGCACCCTGGAGAAAAAGATAACATTTCACACTTCCCGGAAGGCGGTAACAGCAAACCGCGCTCCAGTGTAATAGCTATTAGCAAAAAAGCTGGTGGCATAATAGGAACATAAAGTTCAATATTTTATCTTGCCTTGATGGGCAAAAACCCTGTAAGAATTTTTATCGTTAATTCCGATAAATTTGAGCAAAAACCTAAGAGTATCCGAAACCTCGGCAGCAGGACTTACTTTGCTGTATATCTTATAACTGCCATCAGGCTTAAGACTCGCGTTACCGTTTAGATCAAGCTCTGCATCATTCGTGCTTACAAATTTGGCCAATACGTTTTCTTTTACCGTGTTAATATGAACCACATAGTCCCCTCTGACTTTCTGCCCCCCTAATTTGACATCTGCAAGCTCAATAGTCCCGTTGGCTGATTTAAGCTGTTTATTATCTTGTACAGCAATGTCTTTAAAATCCACCATAACCGCACCATCAAGCGACAACGGCATGGTAAGATTATTATACTGGCGCATTATTTCCAACAAATCATACACCTTGAGATTGCCTCTGATATCACTTAGTTCTATCCTACCAGAAAATACACTTGCAATATTCGCCTTTAAGCTTGAGTCACCAATTTTAATATCTACCTTACCAACAGAGCCAAAACTGGCCATGGAGGCCGGAGTGATTTGCCAATCCACTTCATCCAGGCTGACATTGTTTACTTTTAATCCCTTGGCCTTGCCCTGCCACAAGGTACCTTGCACATGCTTTGAGCTTATGCCGGTTGCATGATTAAAAATCAGATCAGCTGGCAATTGCACAATGGCAAAAACACCGGCAAGTATTATAACTAAAAATATTATTAGCTTAGTTTTCATCTTGAGCTTTTTTGTTCCTGGCTCTTAAACTGGCAAGATGCTGCTTAATTTTCATCTCCAATCCCCGATTAACAGGTTCGTAATATTGTACTCCTTTTAGCTCATCTGGTAAGTAAATCTCACCAGCCACAAAGCCATTTTCTTCATCGTGTGCATACCGATAATCCTTGCCATAGTCTAATTTTCGCAACAAATCAGTTGGCGCATTGCGCAAATGTAACGGCACTGCCAAACTGCCACGGGTTTTTACCTCCTGCATGGCTTTCTTATAGGCCTTGTAAGATGCGTTGCTTTTAGGCGCCACAGCCAGATATAGCGCGCATTGCGCCAGCGCTAATTCTCCTTCAGGGCTTCCCAAGCGCTCATAACTTTGCCAAGCATCCATTGCCATATGTAAAGCCTTGGGGTCCGCATTTCCAATGTCTTCGCTTGCCATTCTAAGCATTCTGCGTGCAAGATATACAGGGTCAATTCCGCCGTCCAGCATTCTACATAACCAATATATGGCGGCATCCGGGTCTGAACCACGTATAGATTTGTGCAAGGCGGAAATTTGCTCATAAAAATCATCACCTTGTTTATCAAACCTGCGGCTAGTATTATTTATAACACTTCTTACTACCTGGGTTATATCAGAATTTTCATCTGTCAAATCCGAAGCCAGCTCCAAAAAATTCAAAGCCCGTCTGGCATCACCGTCACTGGTCTGTGCTATTAGCTTTAGATGCTGCCCGGTAAATTTGTTACCTGAGCTTTTATCATTTAACGCATTTTGCAAAATCTCGGATAATTCGTCAACATCAAGCGCCTTGAACACATAAATCCGCACCCTGGATAAAAGCGCATTTATAATTACAAACGAGGGGTTTTCGGTAGTAGCGCCAATAAAAACCACAGTGCCATCTTCAATATGCGGCAAAAATGCGTCCTGCTGAGATTTATTAAATCTATGCACCTCATCGACAAATAAAATTACTTGTCTGTTTTCAGCTTTAAATTGCCGCGCCTGGGCAATCGCCTCTCGAATATCTTTTACACCGGACAATACTGCGGAAATACTGATCCAGGCGGCATCAAAATATGTGGCAAACATCCTGGCCAAAGTGGTTTTGCCAGTTCCGGGCGGCCCCCAAAATATCATGGAGTGCAAATGTCCTTTTTTTATAGCCTGAGCCAGAGGTTTGTCAGCGCCTAACAGGTGTTTTTGTCCGATGAATTTATCAAGACTCACAGGACGCATTTTATCAGCCAGTGGTTTGAAACTATCCGTCTGGTCCATATCCGGCAATGAAGGCTGTTGCACTTAGATTTAATCTCTGGTGTTATTTAACCAGGAGTTTAAATCAGATAGCTGCATTATAGTCATTCGCCTTATTCTTCTTTGATCCTGATTCAAAACCGGACTACGCAAAACAGCCAGCATTTTTTTTAACTTGTCCTGATTGATCATAGGTTCAATAACTGGATGTAATTTAAAATCTGGCTGTTTGTCTTCCACCTGAACGTCAGCTTTCTTCACCATAACCTTCTCTTGCTGGCGTTTAAAGATTTTCCCCAGCGGTGTGCGCTCGATCCAGAGCTTTAACCTTTCCCAAAACTTGAAAGGCGCCATATCCTTTTGCTTCCAGGTTATAAACTCTGGCAACACGTTGGCCACCGCCCTTCTATGCAGATAACGCCCCATCATTGCCGGACCTAATTTTTGCTCGGGCGGGGTTGAAAAATAAAATTTAAGCAAGCGAATATCAAGCAAGGGCCAGCGATAATCAATGCCGTAACTTGCCGCCATCAAGGTGCAGTTTTCCAAACGCGCGGTCACATTTGGTGACCAGCGGTCATCAAGCATGAATTCATTTTGAGTGTTTTTTTCTCCATCATAAATATCTTTCCTGACAACTCTGGATTGCAAATTATGCTTGTCGGCAATTTCATCGCTTAGCAGTTTTAATTGCCAATTTTTCAACATCACTTCGGCCAAATTCCTTGAGACTTGCGAATGATTATCGTATCGATAATATTGATACAACCAACGCGCGGTATGAAACGGCTTTAAAAGCTTGCCGCGCTGACGACTTAAAAACAAGCCAAGCTGTTTATTGCGCCAGAACTCAACCAATGCTATAGGCGCTGCGTTGGTTACAAACTCATCACCGCCAAACCCGGATAACAGAGTACGAATCCCAAGCTGCTCGGCAACTTCATAAAACATATGATGTGATATGCCATTAGAGTGTTCTGATGGTGCGCCATGACACTTTCGAAATCTTTCAACTATATCCTCATCACTACCGCCCCGGGTGTGAGAAACAAAATGCGTCATGGCTACAGGATTAGTTTGGCTAACCGAAATAATACAACCCGAAGTATATTCTGCCTCGTCATAACCAAAGGCATGTAAATCTTTGCCGGGGCGCGCCATAAATCTGGAAGTTAGAGCGGTAACGGTTGATGAGTCAAGGCCGCCTGATGATTCCGAGCCGACAGGATAGTCAGATAGTGCCCTGCAGGCCATAGCCTGGTCTAAAATTTCCCGGTACGCATCTACGTATTCCTTGTCACTTCCTAAAATCAGATCCGAATCATAGGAAAAATCAAAATACCTTTGCAAGCTAATTTTTTCATCTTTAAATTTGAGCTGATGCGCAGGAGGCAATTTTTTAATCTTCGTATAGACAGTTTCTTGCCAATCTTCAGAACGGCTAACAATATAACGCGCCAACCACTGCTCTGACAAGCTTAAATCCAGTGGTAACTGATTAAGCACTGCAAGACTGCTTGCCACAACAAATTGTTTGCCATCAAAATAATAGTAAAAAGGCCGCACCCCCAAGTGATCTCGTCCACAGTATACCGAATTATCCCGCCCGTCATAAATAGCAAAGGCAAAATCGCCAACACGTTTGCTGGTTGTCTGAACCTGCCATTTTAGATATGCCGCCAGAACCACGCCTTCATCCGTTTTACATAAATCATGCAAATCCTCTGGCAGCTGTTTCTTTATTTCTTCCCGATTATCAATTCTGGCCCAGGCAATGATTTTGCTATTTGTGGGTGGGTGTTGCACTATGCCTTTAGCTAACTTTGATTGTGGTGTGTTCCATTTTCGTTGTTGCGCCAAGGTTATTCGCGATTCAGCAACCTCAGCTTGCCAGCATTCTGAATCATCATATGGAATATTCGCAAGGCCTGCAGTGGACGCAGTCAGCTCTTTTAATTTTTTGCCTGAGCTGTTATCACCTCCGGTAAAAGTCGCAGCAAACATAAAATCTTCCTTAATTTATAAACTGCGCGATTATAAAACAACTACTTAGCTTACAGATGAGTTTTATGGCAGCTTGCGACAAAATCCATAAACCACTTCCCAACTTAAAGGTAAGCCCTTATCTGTTCTTAAGGCTTCATAGTTACTTTTAAAGTTTGCAAACAAACCTTTACCAGTTAAGCCGCGCGGACGGTTCTTGTGTTTATTGGTAACCCCAAGACTTTTGAACTCAGAAAAAATATTGCCAATATCCGGGTAATAATTGACAAAACGCTCCACATCCATCACCGGCTGCGACCACCCTGCATTTAGCAGCATATCGCCAATATCATGCATATCATAAAAATCCATAACTCTTTGGGATTGCCCTGCCTTTCCCCAGCTTTGTTCAAGCTCTGTCAAACTGCCAATACCAATAGTAGAAAATATAAAAACGGCATCCGGCCTGGCAATTTTCAAAAGTCTGGCAAAAATCTCTGGAAGATCTGTACACCACTGCAAAGTAAAGTTAGAAACCAGCAAATCTACACTTTCAGGACCAAAACTCATATCATAAATATCCCGACATAAAAAAGTTATATTTTCATATTTTTGTGCTGCAAGCTTACACATGTTGGGGGCAATATCAACTCCGGTAACTACTGCCGCAGGATAATGAGTTTTTAACTTATTGGTTAAATAGCCAGCCCCACTTCCCAAATCTAGGATATTCTTAGGTTTAAGTTTAAAATATTCAAGACGACTCAATAGGTTATCGGCAGCCGCGCGCTGAATATGCGAATGCTCCTCATAACTCGTCGCGGCCCTGGAAAAATCTGCTATTAGCTTATCCATTCTATAACTTTTTTCGCAAAAACAGCAGGATGTGATAAAAAAGGCACATGCCCGGCCTTATTAATAATCTCCATGCTGACTCCAGGTACAAGTTTAACGATATCCAAAGACACTTTTGCCGGGACTAACATATCTTTTTGGCCTAGAGTCCACAAGATATTATGCGGCAATTTTTTTAGATCATGACGCAAATCAGAAGCTATAAGTAATTGCAACTGTGCCTTGAGTGCGTCAATATCCGGTTTATGTCTAATATTTCTCTTTAATTCCGCTAATAAATAATATTGTTCTGGTAAATACATGGTTTGTAAGGCCAAAAATTTATTGATAGTTTTTCGGTAATTTGTTTGCAGATCCTGCGCAAAATTTTGCAATACATCAGAGCTTATTCCACGCCTCCAGGTTTGATCCCGAACAAATTTAGGCGTGCTGGCAACCATGATTATAGACTTGACCAAATCTGGTTTTAGTGTGGCAATCATCAAGCTTAACAATCCGCCAAAAGACCAACCAAGTAGATGGGTCGGCCTGCTAATTTGTGTGATAATTCTTGCCGCAAACTCTTCAATAGTCTTTTCACCCTGATAGATAAAACCAGCATCGCCAGGAAATTTGGGAGTTATAACCTCAAAGCTTTCAGTTAACTCCTGTGCCAAAGGGTTAAAAACTTCCCCTGGCATACCCCAGCCATGAACCAGCGCTATAGTTTCTTGCATAAAGCGTTTTGTATTTCCTGACTTAGAATATCAACATCGGCCAATGTATGCTTGGCTGAAAATGTAATCCTGATTCTTGCCGTGTTAACAGGCACCGTAGGCGGCCTGACAGCCTGCACCAGAATTGATTTAGCATATAATTTATCTGCTAATTTAAGTGCCGATTTATTCGAACCTATAAGCAGAGGTTGAATGGGCGTTGTAGAATCCAGCAGGTTTAAATTTAGATTTTGCATATTGGTTCTAAAACGTTGGATGAGTTTTTGTAAATGCGCTCTTGGCTCATCAGATTTTTTCAAGATTTCCAGTGCGGCAAGCGAAGCATAAGCTATAGCTGGCGGCAAGGCTGTAGTATAAATATAGGTTCTGGCCTTCTGCAGAATATATTCTATTTGCTCAGAATAACCCAAAACTACCGCACCATAGGTTCCAAGTGCCTTGCCCATAGTGGCTATTCTTATTGCTTCGGTCTTGACGCCAAGACCTTGTCCATACTTCCCCAACACTCCAAAACTGTGAGCTTCATCCAGCAAAAGCGTGGCCTTATAACCGTCAGATAATTTGCTCAAAGCTTTAATATTTGCCAGATCCCCATCCATGCTAAATACCGCATCACTTGCCAGCAGGATATTTTTGCTCTGGTTTTTTTGCAGTAAATTTTGCAGCTGCTCCATATCAAGATGTCGAAAACGCTTGAATTTGGCTCGTGATAATCTGCCCGCATCAAGCAATGAGGCATGGTTCAGTTTATCCTGTAATAACAGACTGTCTTTATTACACAAAGAGTCTATAACCCCCAGATTTGCCATAAATCCTGAGCTAAATAGTAAGGCCCGCTCGGCATTAAAAAAATCTGCCATGGCAAGTTCCAATTCATGATGCGGAGTTTGATGACCGCTTATAAAATGTGCGGCACCAGAACCAACGCCATATTCTTTTACCCCATCCAGCATTGCCTGTTTAACCTTGGGGTGATTTGCCAAACCCAGGTAATCATTGCTGGTGAAGTTTAAAAAATTCCTGTTGTTTATTTTCACCTGCACATCTTGCGCCGAACTCAATACTTTACGCTGTCGCAGCAAATGTTGGGTTTTTAAAAGCTCAAGTAAACTTTTTAGATTGTCTTTGTGCATTACAATAGCAAAATGGTCATGAGGATACTAACATGAGTCCGCTGCAAAAAGGCGCTTTGGTAATATATAAATCAGGTCCGGCTCTGGTGAACTCCATAAGCGACAAAATCGAAATAAAAACTCATAACGGCGCTATAAAAAGAGTAAGGGATAAGGACATATTGCTTATAACTGCAGGCCCGGTAACTGACTTCAAATTTTTAGATAATCTGCCAGTAGCCGCCAAGGATGTACTAGAAGAAACTTGTGAGTTATCAGCTGGCGAGACTTTACATTTGCCGGAGCTGGCAGAACTTTTATTCGGGGAAACTACAACTTCCAGTATCTGGTCAGCCTATCTTGTTTTAGTTGATGATATTTATTTTACCGGTAATGTAGATGCGATAACTCCCCGCGATATAGATGAAGCCAGACGCCTGCAATCAGAAAATCAGGAAAAATTACGCCAAAAGCAACTGGAATATGAATTTATCAAGCGTCTTAAGGCAGCGACTCTTACCAAAGACGATTTTCATAGAATAATTGACATTAAAGAATTAGCTCTGGGCAAGAGAACTGCCAGTATAAATCTTAAAAATGCAGGCTATAAGCAGGATATTGCAAGCGCGCATGAGTATCTGGTAAAAACCGGTTACTGGGATAAATATTATAATCCATACCCTGCACGTATGGGGCTTGTGACACAAAGAGGTGAAATTGACATTCCAGCTCAAGCCAAACTGAAAAGAATCGATCTTACTGAGCTTGACTGCTTTGCCATTGATGCTGCCGACAGCACTGACCCGGATGATGCTATCAGCATTGACGGTGACAAATTCTGGGTACATATAGCCGATGTTGCCTCTTTAGTAGAAAATAACAGCCCGCTTGAAAACTACGCCAGGGAACAACCTGCAAATATTTACTTGCCGGAAGGCACAGTTTATATGCTGCCAAGAGAAGTTACCAACATGCTAGGTCTGGGTCTTAACACGCCATCCAGTGCCTTATCAATTTGCTTTGTTATAGAAAATGATAAACTGGTGCTAAGAGAATTGGCCTTAAGTCGCATTAATGTTACCAGACTGAGTTATACTGAAGTGGAAAAAAACTTAACGCAAGAACCTTTTGCTGCTTTATCAAAACAAGCCGAGGCTTTTAAAAAACTAAGACTTAACAATAATGCGGTCATGCTCAAACTGCCGGCTGTTACGGTCAAAGTTGCAAATGATGTGGTGCGCATAGAAAAACTTGAGTTATATAAAAGCCGGGATGTAGTAATGGAGTTTATGTTGATGGCAGGAGCGGCAGTTGCCGAAAAAATGCTGGAAGAAGACATACCTTTTATTTATTCAACCCAAAATCCACCTGACAGCGATGCCGAGCAACGGCTCCAGGCTGATAATTATGCTGATATGCTGGCTTTAAGAAATCGTATGTCAAAAAGTCAGGCCACGACTGATTCCGGCGAGCACTTTGGTCTAGGGCTTAAACTTTACAGCCAGCTAACCAGCCCTTTGCGACGCTATGCTGATCTTTGCAATCATCAGCAACTGCATGCATACCTTATGAAAAAACCATTACTTAGCAAAGATGAGCTGGAGCACAAAATTGCTACTTACAAAGAATTAAGCCGAAAGACCCGTCGCTGCGAGCAAAAGTCAAATCTACACTGGAAAATTGTATATTTATCCCAAAATCCCGGCTGGCGCGGCGAGGGTATTATTGTCGCAAATACGGACTATAAGTCTCGAATATTAATCCCGGAACTTTCCCTGGAAACGACTATTAGGATAGAACAAGCCAATGAGCTTAACCGCAAGCTTAATCTGGAGCTGGCTGCTACCGACATTTATGAGTTGGATGCCAAATTCAGAATATGCAACTAATCAAGTTTTGCCAAACCAGAAATATTTATCTTTGGCCAAAAATTCTTCCACCGGAATATAGTGCGAACCGTCACAAGAAAAGTTCAAAGCTACCTGGCCATTAATTATATTCAGAGAAGATGCCCGCAGATACACAGTTTCATCCGCCTCACGCAAAGCACGAAACTCCTTGAAAACCTTTTTTACCATGGCAGGCTCTACTATGGCTTCCTCGGGATACAAAGATTTCGGGTATGCCAAACATACCGAACGTAGAAGCTCATCCAGCACATGTACCCGGTAGCGAAAAGGGTCATTGTAAAGCCAAATGGTAGCGCGTGAACTTGAGTAATGTAGCTTGGCGTGAAACACTCCGCGCTCTAGAATAAGCTCTTCCATAATGTTCATAACATCATCAAGATTTTTATCCATTTCACTTATGGTACGGCTTTGCATGAATAAAGTGCTGCGAATGGAGGGGTCTCCTCGAACTTGCAGCCACATACGCCGGTCAACGGTAATGTCATGAAAAATTTTTAGATCTTTAAGGTTAAAATCAGCGCACAAATAACCCTTGGCTCCGTCGTCACCCCGAATTCTATGGATTGCGGTAATACAGCTTCTATGCGTTTTATTGCTTATATAAACCTCGGATAATAAAAAATCATCTGTCGGAGTTCCTATATTAAGATAGGGCCTGGCGGATAAATCCTGCCCGACCAGCGCATCATCGCTGGCACCCGGGGCATGATTGTGGCTTATCTGTATTCCGGATAAATCTACAGCATATAAAAGATTGCAAGAATGCTCTTTTGCACAAGACTTTATGCTTGCTGCCATTACCGTATTTAACTTGTCCGGATCGTGCCATGCCGCAAGACATCCGTTGGCGATTTCTGCCAATGGTTTTCTTACATTTTGAGCAATCAACTTCTTGCGCCTGGCAATAGTGCTATCGAATTTTTTTTGGGCGTCGCTACTCAAATTTCTCTACCTGTGAACAGACTATATTTTAGCCTAATTTATTACAAGAGTATTACTTGAACAAAAATTATCGCCTTATAATAGCAGGCTTTTAAAACAAGATTTTTTAATCACAAGATGAGCGCGCAAATTATTGACGGCAAGCGTATCGCCACACAAATTCGCAGCAGTCTGACTACAGAAGTCGCCAGCTTAAAGAAACAGCATGGGCGAGCACCAGGGCTTGCTGTTATTCTGGTCGGAAATGATCCTGCCTCTAAAGTTTACGTATCCTATAAAAATAAGGCTTGCGAAGAAACAGGCATAAAATCTGTAAATTATGAACTCCCGGCAGATACCAAAGAAGACAAGTTACAGGCTTTAATTGCTAAACTAAATGCAGATCCCAAAATAGATGGAATTTTGGTGCAGTTACCGCTGCCTGAACACATTAACACTAGCAAGGTAGTTGATCATATTGCACCTGCCAAGGATGTTGATGGTTTCAATCCGGTCAATATGGGGTTGCTGACACTGGGCCGGGCGAAACTACGCCCTTGCACTCCCAAAGGGGTTATCAGCCTGCTTGATAAAACCAAAATTGACCTGACCGGCACAGAAGCCGTGGTTATTGGCTGCTCCAACATTGTTGGACGCCCTATGGCTTTGGAGCTATTAGCTAAACGCGCCACCGTCAGCATCTGTCATAGCAAAACCCGGGATTTGTCATCTTATGTTAAACGCGCAGAGATTTTGATAGTTGCGGTTGGGATAGCCAATTTTATCCCCGGCGCCTGGATCAAACCTGAGGCGGTAGTTATAGATGTTGGAATAAACCGCCTGCCAGATGGCAGCTTAACTGGAGATGTTAACTTTGCCGAGGCTAAACAAACCGCAAGTTTTATAACTCCGGTACCAGGAGGTGTAGGCCCGATGACTATTGCCTCTTTAATGGAAAATACCTTACTGGCTTATAAAGGCAATAATGCCTGAGACTGTAATGGTCGGCCTGTCAGGCGGGGTTGACTCGGCTGTTGCCTGCAAGCTGCTATTGGAACAAAATTTCAAGGTTGAGGCCCTGTTTATGAAAAACTGGGAAGAGGATGATGTCGGGGAATGCTCGGCCGCGCAAGATCTTAAAGATGCCAAACAGGCTGCTGATAAATTGCGAATACCCTTGCACACGGTTAACTTCTCCCATGAGTATTGGGAACAGGTTTTTAGTCATTTTCTAACTGAGTATGAAAAAGGCCACACCCCTAACCCTGATGTTTTATGCAACCGGGAAATAAAATTCAAGGCATTTCTGGATCACGCAAAAAAATTAGGAGCTGACAAAATTGCCACCGGCCATTATGCCAGGATAAGAAAAAAATCCGGGCGTTATCACTTGTTAAAAGGAATTGATAAAAAAAAAGATCAGTCATACTTCTTGCATCTTTTAAATCAGCAACAACTGGTGCATGTAATATTTCCCCTTGGCAAATATTACAAAAACGACGTTAGAAATATCGCGCAAAAGTCCGGCTTTGCCAATTTTGCCAAAAAAGACAGTACTGGCATCTGCTTTATTGGTGCCAGAAATTTTAAAAATTTTATTACTAAATATATCCCAGCTCAACCTGGGGATATTTTGGATGATCACGGTAAAAAAATTGGCAGACATGACGGCATCATGTACTACACCCTGGGTCAACGCAAAGGTATTAATATCGGCGGTCTTAGAGATTTTGCCGAGGCACCGTGGTACGTGATTGATAAAAAAATCAAATCCAACGAACTTATAGTAAGTCAGAACAAAAAGCATCCGCTGCTTTTGGCTAATAAAATAACAGTAGAAAATCCGCATTTTATAACTACGCCTCCAGTGACTTTCTATGACTGCAGCGCCAAAATTCGGCATACGCCACAAGATCTGGCGTGTAAAATACAAAGTGTGGACAGGAATGAGATGGTTGTTACCGTAGAACCAGCACAGACCGCTGTAACTCCAGGCCAATCTTTGGTGATATACGATAATAATGAATGCTTGGGCGGCGGGGTAATAAAACACAAGGAGCTTGTTTAAAATTTATTTACGCAGTATCACCATAGTGTTTTGTTTATTTCTTGGCCTGGAGGCCGTTGCTGCCAGCCAGAGTCATATTTATAAACAGGCTCTTAAGGCGATAGACAAAAATGACATCATTAAGTTTGAAAGTTTAGCCACCAAACTTAGAAACCACTCACTGTATCCATATATCGAGTATCAGCGCTTGCGTGTAAAACTTAAAAATGTGAAAAAACCCAAGGTAGATGCCTTTTTCAAAAAATATCCGGACCAACCTATAGCCACCCATTTAAAATCCAAATGGGTCAAACATTTAATCAATGAAAAACGTTTTTCTGAGGCGGCCTCTTATAAAGCCCCTGCCCATGCCATCACTCTAAGATGTAATATTTTATACGCGAAATTGAAAATCGGGGTGGATGTGCAATATCTGCCAAATAAGGATTTATGGCTTCATGGTAAATCAAGACCAGACGCGTGTAATCCGGTTTTTAAGTATTGGAAAAACAAAGTTTATATTGGTCCTATTGCTTATTCTAAGCGAGTTAAAAAGGCCATTGAGGCTGGTAATTTAAAATTTGCCAAAAAACTTGGACCCAACTCCAACAATGCTGCCAAAAGACTTCTTGCCTCGCATTTGCTGAAAAAATTAGCGATTAAAAAAGCTAAAAGCTTTGTTGCCGGCTCTTATGCGAGTTTGAATGCCCTACCAGAGTCAGTAGCGGATAATGAAGTCAGAGAGTGGAAGGCCAGACAATTCATCCATAGCGGCAATTGGGCGAAGTTAAAAAATGAAATTGAAAAAATGCCAAAGTCCCAGAAAAATCAGGATACCTGGCAATATTGGCTTGGCAGATCCTATGCCAAATCAGGCAATAAAACCATAGCCCGCGAGCTGTATAAAAAAGCTGCAAAAAACTCCAGTTTTTATGGTTTTTTAAGCGCCGACAAGCTGGGTGAAAAGTATTCAATCTGTGAGAAGAAAAAACCTGACATAAACAAAAAAAACTTTTATAAGAAATACCCTGAACTTAAACGCGCGTTTAAGCTAAAAGCACTTGACTCCGATTATTTTGCCGGCATGGAATGGAATCATGCCATGCGTAAAATGAATGATGATGAGATTGTAAAGGCCGCGATTTTAGCATCCGAACAAGGCTGGCACTTAAAAAGTATTCTGGCTCTTGGAAAAAGTCGTAGATTCCAGTATTACTCTGTGAGATTTCCTAAAGTTTATAAAGACTCCATCATGCGCCATGCCAAAGCCAGAGGCCTAGATCCAGCTTATACTTACGGCATTGCCAGAACCGAAAGCGCTTTAAATCCAAAGGCAGTATCGCCGGTCGGTGCCAGAGGCCTTATGCAACTCATGCCCGCTACAGCCAGACGCGTGGCAAAAAAATACCGCACGGCAAAGGCAACCAGCAGCAGGCTCTTGCAATCTGACTATAACATCTCGCTGGGTACCGGCTATCTTCAGCAGATGGCACAACGCTGGAACAGACAGCTTATTTTGATGACGGCATCTTATAACGCCGGCCCGCACCGAGGTGAAAAATGGATAAAGATTTTACCGCACGAAGCAGATCGTTTTATCGCTACCATTCCATTTAATGAAACCCGAAAATATGTTATCAGGGTTTTAGATTACACCACCATGTATAACTGGGTTTTAGGTTTGCCGGTTAAAAGAATCGGCGGGCAAATTTCCAATATTGGCAGCAACAAGGCGTTTATCGGCAAAAAAAATGCTACTGTTGGAGTGGTTTGTAGAGGTTGATGTTATTCAAGAGGGCCCTTCATCCGATGCGGCGGCGGTGTTTGTTAGTTTTGTGGTTGTCGGCCAGTTTGTTCCTAATGTATTACTTACCGGTTTTTTTGTTGCTAAGTGGCTCTTGTCTGAAGCAACTGCCATGGGCGCTCCTACATGTTGTATATTTGTGCTTCTAACTTTTGTTTGTATGTGGTTTTTTGGTCCTGTTAGCATCACAACCGTCCCCATCCTCTCCGCCAATCTAGCGTTCGCCTTCCCCCCACCTCGACCGGTAGTAAGTTTATAACTTTTGGTGCTTCATACTTTTTCCGCATTTTGGTTTCTCCGTAATTTCTAATTCTTTTGTGCTACACTAATTTTTTTATTTTTTTAATTTTTTTCATCATTCCAAATTCCATAAAATCACCCCCGATCCCAAACCCTATACCCAATTGCCTCGGCTAGGTGAGATTTTTCTATATTTTTCGCATTAGCCAAATCCGCGATGGTTCGAGCTACCCGCAATATCCGATGGTATGCTCTGGCTGAGAGGTTTAGTTTTTCCATCACGGTCTGTAAAAGCTGTTGGCTTGTCGTATCAAGTTTACAATTGAGTTCCAGCTCTTTGCCTGTCAGTTCACAGTTGACCTTGCCTGCACGCTTTAGCTGCAAATTTCTTGCCTGTAGTACTGATTCTCTGATATTCTCGGTTTTAAATTTAGAGTTTTCCGCACGCTGTAATTGTTTAAGCGGAATTCTTGGCACTTCAAGCTGCAGGTCAATCCGATCCAGCAAGGGACCGGATATTTTGCCTTTATAACGTTTGATTTGATCTTCAGTACAATGACATTTTCCGGACGCATCTCCCAAATACCCGCAGGGACATGGGTTACAAGCCGCAACTAATTGAAACGCTGCCGGAAACTCTGCTTGTCTGGCAGCGCGAGATATCGTTATCCGCCCTGATTCCATGGGCTCGCGCAATACATCCAATACTTTTCGATCAAATTCGGTTAACTCATCCAGAAATAAAACTCCATTATGAGCCAGGGAAATTTCACCAGGCCGCGGATTACTGCTGCCACCTACCAAAGCCACACCGGAACTTGTATGATGCGGGGTTCTAAAAGGTCGCACGCGCCAATTGGTAAAATCAAATTCACTGGTACTGACAGAATAAATCGAGGCGGTTGCGATTGCTTCGGTTTCTGTAAGTGCAGGCAAAATACCGGGAAGTCTTGATGCCAGCATGGTTTTACCAGTACCGGGAGGGCCTATGAACAGTATGTTATGCCGGCCGGCCGCTGCTATTTGCAAGGCTCTTTTAGCATGACTTTGCCCTTTAATGTCGCTAATATCAAGTGCACTTTTACAGTAATTTGAAATTTTGCCTCTGATATACGGCCTGAGAATTTTTATATTATTCAAGTGTGCACAGACTTCAAGCAAAGATTTACCGCCCAGGACATCCGCATCGTTGGCAAGCGTGGCTTCCGGCAGATTGGCGACGGATACTATCAAGGTTCTGCCGGTTGTATTACAGGCTATGGCAGTTGGTAATGAGCCTTTAATTGCGCGTAATTTACCGCTAAGTGCCAGTTCCGCAGCAAACTCGTAATCATTTATATCTTGTTGCTGCAGCTGGCCTGAAGCCACTAAAATACCTATAGCAATCGGCAAATCATATCTACCGCCTTCCTTGGGCAAATCGGCTGGCGCCAAATTCACTGTGATTCTTTGTTGTGGAATGTCAAACCCGCTGCTTTTTAATGCGCCACGCACCCGATCTTTACTTTCTTTCACAGCAGCCTCGGGCAAGCCCACTATTGATATTCCCGGCAAACCCGAAGTGGTCAACACCTCTACACTTACCGGGATAGCATTAATCCCCTGCAACGCCCTGGTCTTTACTGTCGCTAGTGCCATTTTTGTTGTTATTGTTTTTTGTTGAGGTCTATTTGCTTTTTTCTAAATCTTTTACCTTATCTTCCAGCACCTTAATTTTTTCTTCCAAACTTTTAAGAACCAATTTTTGCACATTGAATTCCTCGGCATTTACCAGATCCATTTTTTTAAACGCAGATTGCAATATTGCAGAAAAATTCTGTTTGACATCATTTTTTAGTGTCTCATCAATATTTGGTAAAACTTCGGACAATTTATGCGCCAACTCATCTATAATTTGCAGATTTATCATTCCTGAAATTCTGTAAGTTTTAATCCGTAAGTATAAACAAAAGATGAACCCGAATCTCGATATTTTGTGGCCATATCCGTTCTTTCGACTAAAAAAACTGCTGCATGGAATCAAGCCTGCGGCAAAAGCACATATCTCTTTGGCTATCGGCGAACCGAAAAACCCGACACCTGATTTTATCCAGGAAGAACTTATAAATAATATATCCGAAACTAGCGCCTACCCTGCCACCCAGGGAATACCCAAACTGCGCCAGGCAATCGCCGACTGGCTGATATCGCGCTTTAAAATACCAGCTTCTGCGCTTGCGGTTGACAAAAATATTCTGCCGGTAAATGGTACGCGCGAGGCTTTATTTGCCTTGGCGCAGGCAGCGATTGATAAAAACGCCAAAAATCCTCTGGTTATACTGCCCAACCCGTTTTACCAGATTTATGAGGGCGCAACCTTGTTGGCCGGGGCCACACCAAAATTTATAAATCTTGTGCCTGATAATAATTTCAAGGCAGATTTTTCCAATATTGAAAAAGCAGAGTGGGATGAATGCCAGCTATTATATATATGTTCGCCAAACAACCCTACTGGCAGTGTCTTGGAGCTTGGAGTCTTGCAAAAGCTTATTGCCCTGTCGCTGAAACACAATTTTATTATCGCTGCTGATGAATGCTATTCAGAAATTTATCCGGATGAAGATAACCCTCCGCCAGGGCTATTGCAGGCCGCGATAAAAATGGGACATAGAGATTTTAAAAACTGTGTTGTCTTTCACAGTCTGTCGAAAAGATCAAACTGCCCTGGCCTGCGCTCAGGTTTTATTGCAGGTGATGCAAAAATTTTAGAAAAATTTTTACTCTACAGAACCTATCATGGCTGTGCGATGCCACTGCATCATCAGCACGCAAGCGCAGCAGCCTGGGCTGACGAAGCGCATGTAGAAGAGAACCGACATCAGTATCGGGAAAAATTTACCGCAGTGTTAGAAATACTGCAAAACCAGCTGGATATTGGCGCCCCGGATGCCGGGTTTTATCTATGGGTTAAAGTAGCTGGCTCTGATACTGAATTTGCCAGAAAATTATACGCCGAGGAAAACTTAAGTGTTCTACCTGGAAGTTTTCTAGCCAGAGAAACAAATGGATACAATCCGGGAAACAAGTATATTAGAATAGCTTTGGTGCCAACGCTGGAAGAATGTATTGAAGCTGCCAGGCGAATTAGCAATATTTTATAAACAGATTTGGAAAAACATATGTCCGAGATCAAAGATATTATAGAAAAGGCTTTTGAAAAACGCGCGGAAATAACTCCGCGTAATGCAGATACCCTGGTAAGGGAAGCTGTAGATGAAGTAATAGCCAAGCTTGACCAAGGCACTCTTAGGGTAGCTGAAAAACCAGACGGGGATTGGGTAGTGAATGAATGGGTTAAAAAAGCTGTATTGTTATCATTTCGGCTTGAAGATAACTTTTTTATGAAAGGAGGCTTCACCAACTACTTTGACAAGATTCCAGCTAAATACGCGGATATGAGTTCACGCGAAATCCGCGACACCGGGGTGCGAATCGTCCCCCCGGCATCAGCACGGCGCGGCTCCTACATTGCTTCTGGCACAGTATTAATGCCATCTTATGTCAACATAGGAGCTTATGTTGATACCGGCGCCATGGTTGATACTTGGGCCACCGTAGGCTCATGTGCGCAAATTGGCAAAAATGTGCACCTGTCCGGCGGAGTTGGAATTGGCGGGGTATTAGAACCATTGCAAGCCGCGCCGACTATTATCGAGGATAATTGCTTTATTGGCGCCAGATCAGAAGTTGTTGAAGGAGTGATAGTTGAGGAAGGATCGGTAATATCAATGGGAGTATTTATTGGTCAAAGTACCAAGATTTTGGATAGAAATACCGGCAAGATAAGCTATGGTCGGATTCCTGCAGGTTCAGTTGTGGTTTCAGGAGCTATGCCGGCCAAAGATGGTTCGCATTCACTTTATTGTGCGGTAATCGTCAAACAGGTCGATGAAAGAACTCGCAGTAAAGTCGGGATAAATGAATTATTGCGGGATATATAATCCCGGCCGGCACTGAAACTGTCAATATGAGCAAGGTTTTTGAATACGCAAAAAATCTGTTGTCGCGTGAGTCAGTTACACCGGAAGATGCCGGTTGTCAGGACTGGTTGGCAGAAAAATTATCAAACCTAGGCTTTATTAATGAGCCTATGCAATTTGGCAAAGTAAAAAATCTCTGGTCTCGTTATGGCAAGGACAAAAAATTATTCGTATTTGCCGGACATACGGATGTAGTACCAACCGGGCCACTTGCCAGCTGGGACACCAAACCATTTTCACCTACTATAAAAAATGGTTTCTTATATGCCAGAGGCGCGGCAGATATGAAATCCTCAATTGCTGCCATGCTGGTGGCCTTTGCGCAATTTCTAAAATATAACCCCGAGCCTAAAATTGATCTTGGAGTATTAATAACCGCCGATGAAGAAGGGCCGGCAATTGATGGTACGGTAAAAGTGATAGACGTTCTTGAAAAACGCAAAGAGAAAATTGACTGGTGTCTGGTAGGAGAGCCAACTGCCAGGAATGAGGCGGGCGATATAGTTAAAAATGGCAGGCGTGGTTCTTTAAACGCGGATTTAACTATAAACGGAGTGCAAGGCCATGTGGCTTATCCGCATCTACTAAAAAACCCGGTGCATCAAGCTGTCCAGGCTCTGGCGAACTTAACTTCTACGGCCTGGGATAACGGCAATAAATTCTTCCCGCCTACCAGTTTGCAAATATCCAATATAAATGCCGGCACTGGCGCCACTAATGTTACACCTGAAACTCTTGAAGTTACTTTTAATTTCAGGTTCTCTACCGAACAAACGGTAGATAGCTTAAAGGCAAAGACCAAAAACATTCTGGATCAACATGAACTGGATTATAAAATTGACTGGTTTTTATCAGGAAGTCCATTTATAACCAAAACCGGTATACTGCTGGATGCCGCAACTTATGCGATAGATAAGGCATGCGCGATCAAGACTGAAATATCAACTACCGGTGGTACTTCAGATGGCAGGTTCATCGCGCCAACCGGCGCCCAGGTTTTGGAGCTTGGTCCAAGTAATGCGACTATTCATAAGGTAAATGAAAGAATTAAACTTGCTGATTTGGATAAACTAGTTAATATATATGCACACATACTTGAATATTTAAATTCCAATGCCTGAGAATACCAAAGGAGATTACACTCGTAAAATCATGATAACAGTCATGGCGCTGTTAGTTCTGGCAGCCTCAGCTTTTGGAGTGCTGGATCGTGAAGGAGAGGCTTATGTAAATAACGGTCTTGCCAGAGCTTTGCTGGCCTTTGGGGTCTCACGTGGGATTAATGGGGTTGTCTCGGTAGCCCAGGGCACTGAACTTTCATTTCAGCCTGTTGGAATTGGTCTTAATTTAACTCCGGGGCAAATTTTAGATCCGGTAAACGATTTAATCGAAAGGTTCTCAGCTGTTATGTTATTTAGCGCCTCATCCCTTGGAATACAAAAATTGGTACTTGAAGTGGTATCAAGCATAATATTTATGGTGATTTCCGGCATTATTTTGGTATTGTTGGTTGTCAATGAATGGAGCCGAAAAAAATTCCTGCCCCCATGGTTTAATCGGGCACTTATAATCTTCCTGGTTATCCGTCTGTCGGTGCCGGTCATGTCTATTGCCAGTGAAGGCTTTTATAAAGTGTTTTTAAAAGACAATTATGAAAATTCCATGCAAGAACTTAAAAACGCCTCGCAAAATATTGAAGAGCTAAATAAGGAAAACTCACCGGAAACAGAAAATGACAGCTCAATTCTTGGTCAGGCCAAACAAATTTTTAAATCTACTGCCAACAGCGTAAATTTAAGTAAAAAGTTTGAAAACTACAAATTGGCCGCATCCCGAATAAGCTCGCAAGTAGTGGATATGATTGTAGTGTTTGTAGTACAGACCGTACTGTTTCCGCTTATTTTTTTGTGGGTGGTTATTCAGTTCAGTAAAAAGCTGATCTCAAAGTAGCTTTCCTTGTTAAATTCAAGAATTTACATAATTCTTGATATGCTAGGCAAAGTAAGTGAAAATAGCAGGAAATTAAAGTGAAAGATCAAAATAAAGTTATTGTTTATATTGAGCTTCTTAAAACAATAAGAACTGTTATCATTAAAAATACTGCAAATAAAAATATCTCTTTAAATACTAAAACTATCGCAGACTTTGTGCAAAATATCAAGGATGAAAAAATAAGAAGTAGAGTTACTAGTGTGACTCAAGATTTACCACTTATTTTAAACAATCTTATGATAAATAGATCAGTATGGATGATAGCACTTGCTATAATACTCCTACCTATCGTCCTAGTACATGTTCTATCAGAGAGCCACTGGCAGAATATTAAAGATAAATTCACTAATAATGGTTCAAGGCTTGAAAGAAATATGGTAATTTCTACACAACGGACTGCACCTTAGTAACGTTGTGATATAAAAGTGCTATTCTTATTGTGCTGCCATAATCTCAAAGGCTTATTTCAAAATAACCTTTGTTGTGGCACAGGATAATCCACTTTAAATCTTACTCCCAGACCAATAAGTCTTACTGGCTTTTTATGTCTGTTCCAGGCCTTGCCCAGTAAGTATTTAAAAAGTTTTAGATCAATTGTATTACCAGAGGTTTGTGCTGAAGTGGTTAGAAAATCTTTAAAGCGTACTTTTACCAACAAAGAAACAATAGCCAAATCTTCACGCTCTGGTAATTCGGCATATCGAGCTTGCAGCCTGTTATAAAGCTCTAACATAGCAAACTCGCATGACTTGATGTTTGGTAAATCATTAGCGAAAGTATCTTCCGCACTTAAAGATTTTCTTATTCTGTATGGAGTGACCGCACGTTGGTCAATTCCACGGATTAACTCATATAATCTTGCGCCAAACTTGCCAAATTTATTCTGTAGTTCAAGTGCTGAATATTGCTGTAAATCAAGGCAGGTTTCAATACCAAGTTTGTGCATTTTACTGGCGGTCACCTTCCCTACCCCAAAGATTTTGTTTACCGGCAGATGCTTAACAAACTCTGTGACCATGTCCGGTTTTATCACAAACAAACCATCAGGCTTTAGCCAGTCACTGGCTATCTTTGCTAAAAATTTATTTGGCGCCACCCCGGCTGAAGCTGTAAGTTTTTCAGTACAAAAAATTTCTTTGCGAATTTTCTTGGCAATCAAGCTAGCGCTGCCGTTACATTTATTGCAGTCACTAACATCCAGAAAAGCTTCATCCAGGGATAAAGGTTCAATCAGCCTGGTGTATATATTGAATATCCTGTGAATAGCCAAAGAAACTTTCTTATAAAGCTGCATCCGTACCGGCAAAACAACAAGATGTGGGCACTGCTTTATTGCCAAATCTATGGGCATAGCTGAGTGAATACCAAATTTTCTGGCTTCATACGAACATGCAGCAACCACACTGCGGCTACCTGGCCTGCCGCCTACCGCTACCGGCTTTCCTTTAAGCGCAGGATTTTCCCGCATCTCGACCTGAGCGAAAAAACAGTCCATGTCAATATGGATTATTTTACGCACTTACCTGACCTAAAAAATACCAACCTGATTAATGTCAGACAATCCCAAAGTCACCATTAACAGCCGGTCAATTCCAAGCGCAACTCCTGAACACTGCGGCAAACTAGCAACTGCGGATAAAAACTCATTATCCAGTGGCACTTGCTCAAGCCCTAATTTTTCACGTTTTTTATTTTCAAGCCGCAAACGTGCGCGCTGTTCAGATTTTACTGTTAATTCATCAAAGCCATTGGCAATTTCCACTCCATTTATATAAAGCTCAAAACGCAGAGCGACGCCATTTTCAATTCTGGCAAGTGCGGCTTGCTCCCTGGGATAGGAATGAATAAAAACCGCGCCAGAAAGGTTGGGTTCAATTATATCGAGCATGATAAGATCAAGCCAGTCAGTCTTGCTCATATTATCCGAAACCTCATCGGTCTGTTTGAATTTTTGCCAGATTGCAGCAAGTTCTTCCTTATTTGCCATGAACACATCGTCAATTCCGGTATGTTTTTTGTAAATATTCTTATAACTTATGGCTTTAAACTTAAGTCCGGGCAAAAACAACGATACCAGATCAAATACCTCATGCATAAGTTTGTGCAAATCAAAACCTACGCGATACCATTCCAGCAGCATGAATTCTTTTCTATGCCTGGGACTATCCATATCATCCCGGAAAACATGGGCCATTTGAAATACGTCGCCACTCCCATTTGCCAATAAGCGTTTTAAAAAAAACTCCGGTGAGGTGAGTAAATATTTTTCCCCCGCCCTAATACTTAAAACTTGCGGATCAGGAGTGGTAGTTTGCCCCAGATGCGGACTATCTACTTCCAACACCTTACGCTTATAGAAAAACAGGCGAACCTGCCTTAGCATTTCCGCCCGTATTTTTATTAGCTCTTTAAGGCTGATTTTAGCCACTAAACTTACATCTTAACTCTAGCCACATACTCGCCGGTTCTGGTGTCAACTTTCACCACTTCACCTTCATCGACAAAAAGTGGTATCTTTATTTCGGCTCCAGTTTCCAAAATCGCAGGCTTGGTAACGTTACCGGTAGTATCACCTTTAACTCCAGGCTCTGATTTACTTACTTTAAGTTCGGCAAAATTTGGCGGAATTATTGAAATAGGGTTGTCATTCCATAAAGTTACCACACATAACTCCTGCCTGGTTAACCACTTGGCAGCATCACCTACGGCACTTTTGTCAGCCTCTATCATTTCAAAAGTATCAGGATGCATAAAATGCCATACGTCGCCATCGGCATAGGAAAATTGGTATTCGGTATCAATGACATCCGCAAGCTCTATACTCTCGCCTGATTTAAAAGTCTTGTCTAAAGTTTTACCGGTTAGTAAATTCTTAAGTTTTACCCGATTAAACGCCTGACCTTTACCGGGTTTTACTACTATATTATCCACAATTGCACATGGCTCCGTCCCCAGCATAACTTTCAAACCGCTTTTAAATTCATTGGTGCTAACTGTTGCCATATCACTTATTTAATCTCTTACAATACCGGTATGATACCGCGTTCCAAATTGAAAGTGCAGGCAAATACCTGGCAAGATGAGCTAAGAACCGCTAATATCTCTCTGCCTGACTTGCTGGAATCAATAAGATTATCCCCAAATGATTTTGACTTTGCATTACTGGAAAAACCTGAATTTAAGCTAAAGATTCCCGCATCCTTTCTGGCCAGAATAAAACCTGCCGCTCCCAAAGATCCTTTGTTGCTACAAATTTTGCCGCGCCAGTCGGAGCTTGATGAAACCGCCGGCTTTAGTTGTGATCCATTATGTGAAACAACGGTTAATAGCGTCTCAGGTCTTATAAAAAAATATCCAAAACGAGCGTTGCTCATAGCCAGTTCCAATTGTCCTGTGCATTGCCGCTATTGCTTTAGGAAAAATTTTAATTATGCGGATAACCATAATCTGCAACCGGCGCTATCCGCTTTAAGACTGGATCAATCAATAAATGAGGCAATACTAAGCGGCGGTGATCCATTAAGTCTGGATAACTCCAAGCTTAAATCCTTAATCCAAAAACTTGAGGATATGCCGCAAATTAAGACTTTAAGAATTCACACCAGATTTCCAATTGCCGTGCCTGCCAGAGTGAACAGCGGTTTATTGGAAATTTTGGCTAATACCAGATTTAACCTGGTAGTGGTAACTCATATAAACCATCCACAGGAAATCGATAACCTGGCACAAGAGAAATTAAAACTTTTAAGCTCGTACGCAATTTTGTTTAACCAAACAGTTTTATTAGCTGAAATTAACGACAATGCTGACATACAGATTAAGCTGGCGCAAAAATTAATAAATTGCGGTGTGATTCCATACTACCTGCATATGCTGGATAAAATCCAAGGTGCCGCGCATTTTGCAGTTAAAGAATCAAAAGCCCGGGAAATTCTACAAGTTATGCAAGATTCGCTTCCCGGATATTTAGCGCCCAGACTGGTGCGGGAAATTGCCGGGCGTAAAAGCAGGCTTTAAGACTTTTTAGCTTTCCACAGGCGCCGGATAAACGGCGCCAAACAAAGGAGCTAACGGACGACCCGACCGCCCCTGCTTTAGGAGCAGTGTAGTTGGTTAGGAGGGGCCGATTTGTTTTGATGCTGGGGTGTTGGTGTAAATTATTTTTAATGATCCGGTTCCACTATTTTTAAACCAATCGCTTTTTACTTTATTATGTAAGCTGCCAGAAATAGTAGTGTGGATTATATTACTTTCAAAATTTTCGCCTACATGGTCGCCCATCGTTATGATTTTTGTCTGCCCCATCACCTCCGTCGCGGCCTGCGTCTTACCCCCCCTCACGGTGATGATATTTACCAATTCTGGTTTAATATATTTCTTCTTCATGGTTAGTTCTCCTAAGTTAGTTACATTTTTATAGTATCACCTGCGGTGAGCCTGTCAACGACATTTTTTCATAGTGTGTCAGTAACATGTAATCTGTCCGTTTTTGTAACACGTAATGTGTCTGGATTTATATTGTCCTGTTTGCGGGACATATATGAACCGGACGCAGTTGTTACAGGAGATA